>ENA-OZEF01000688-OZEF01000688.1-human-gut-metagenome-genome-assembly--contig:-NODE-688-length-12979-cov-7.622253_pt1 | contig 12979 bp, 30 predicted proteins | sample MGYA00245065_ERZ653603 | MGnify/ENA primary metagenome ERZ653603 (study PRJEB26926, sample SAMN06164922) | human gut metagenome | biome: ENVO:00009003; feature: ENVO:2100002; material: ENVO:00002003...
ATCTACACCCTAGAGTTCGTCGGCAGCGTCAGATGTGTATAAGAGACAGTCCCAGTTGTTTTGCTATTCTCTCCATTTCGTTATATGCTATCCTATGACATCCAGCGGTTAGCAAATCGTTTTCGTACCGATTTAGACTCCACTGGTGACCGGTGACGTCCTCCACCAGACCGTGCCGAAACTCGGCGCCCCGGTGCATTGCCGACACAGCCCGCCACAGTTTTCTGGCTTCTGCTATTCCAATCTTTATCTGTTTACTTGTCTCAATAATATTTCCTTTTATACGAATCCAGGCGTTAGGTTTTTCACCAGGAATATATAAAGGTGTATTCAAGAAATTGATTTCTCCTGACTTCCACTCTTCCAGTTTTTCATCAAAATCCTTGTAACGGGCTTCTTCTTCCTTTCTTAATCTCTCTAATTTTATTCTTTCTCTTTCTTCCTCACCCTTTCTCCATCTTTCAGATCTTTCTGAATACTTAATCCATGTACCTTCCCCGCAAACTTCATCAACAATCACATTTACGGTCCCTAACACTTTTAATCCTTGATGATCCAATAAAATTTGAAAGATGCGTTTTAATTCATGTACGTGCTTACGCTTGATACTATCTTCGCTTTTGGATAATTCATGATTGGTTCCAAGCCAATCATTAGCACTCTTTTTAAGGATACTCTTAGCAGTTCCCATGTTAAAGAACTGAATGTAATCCATCATATTCCCAAAAGCGCCCCAAATATCTGTATAAGATAATTCTGTTTTAGCTCTTTTGTATTTTTCAATAGACTTCTTAATTGATTCCAGTTTGCTGGCAACAAACCTCATATTACCAGTATCCGATATATTATCCCCTACACTGAAAACCATTGCCTGAGTTGGTATCGCATTACGAACATAGCATTGATGTTTGCTCGTGGTAGCAGAATAATAATCTTCATTTATCAGGTATGCTTTCTTCCCTTGTTTGTTTTTTACTATTCTCCCGACTTCAAAGTGATGCCCATAAGAATAAATACTTGTACCTTCAAAGAAGAAATTGCTCCCTGATGCTGATTCTTCTTGTTCATGAGCCCACAAGTGAGCGACCATTGAATTGTTCATATAAATATCTTTTTAATTGTTTAACTTACCTTTATCATATGACATTCTCTTTTCGTATTTTTCAATACGTTCGGTTATCATATCGCAGAAGACTTGCCCCTCTTTTTCGGAACCTCTGAAGTAACTAATCATCTTCAGGATATTCCCGTTAAACTCATGGACAAACTTGTTATAATAATGTTCACCCATAACTTTCCCGTATTTTCCCATAAACAAATCCTTGTCTAACGACTCATCCTTGAAACAACGGTTGTAATCCCATCTTACGATACGAAACAATGTTTCAAAATTCAATCTTTCCATATCTTGTATTTTATGGATTTCCTCACATTCTTCATCCGTTAATCCAGTGTAATCATCATTGATTAACGGACAAGCCCAACAAGATGGCAACCTGTATCTTATTACTTTTATGCTCATAGTTTTATTAATCTACAGTTACTATCTTCAAATACCGGAACCTTCCCTTGTTCTCTAAAATAAGCAGTGGCCACCTTGAAAGCATAAAGCGGATTTACTTTCTGGATTTCTTGTTGTGATTTATAGAAAGATACTGGCTGGCATACATAGAAGTTTTCATTGCCAAGGCAACCGAAAAGCCAATCCATATTGGATCCACTGCAATTAGTACCTCCAAGTACGATCATATCGCACCCGGTCTTTCTTGTTCCCAAAATAAATGCCTTGTTCTTATTCTCTGGCTGCATAAATATCTCCTTGTCGATTTTAAACCAGTCGCTCTGGCGACTCTCCACATCCCGGCGAACTATTTCGTCAATTTCAAGTGCATATTCTTCTTGTGTTTTCATAAGATATGTTATTAAATGTAGTTATATAATTTCTGGATAAAATCACTCATGGCATCAGCATACACAACCTATTCTTCTAAGCCATTCTCTATCATGACTTCCTTTATCAATTCATCTGTCTCCTCGTAACATCCCCAGCAAGAATCAACCTCTTCCCATTCTTCGCAATCTTCATCCTCTCTTGATTTGTCTTTGTATTTCTTGGTAAATGCTACCTTCTTTTCAAGAACGTACCCTTTTACATCTCCCCACATCCACATACCTATGGACTTTACTTCATTATCTATAATCTTGGCACAATCTTCTTTCCAGTCTCCTTCTTTGTTGCAGACTTCATTATCATATTTTTCTTTTGTAACGTATGCTATCCCTTTTATATAATCACCTTGACTATAACCCCTTGTTGACCACTCTATAGCTACCACATCTTTTCCATATTTGGATATGATATCTAACAGGTCTTCATCATCCAGATCCTCTATTAATTCTCCTCTGCAATCAAAGTCCGTCAAATCACTTGGAAAAAACTCTTGACCTATATATGGACTTGTCTTATGCTTCAACTCCCATACATTGCCACCTCTGTTGTATGTGAATGAGATCCCATTCGCTTCCCCTTTCTTTAAATATTTTACAATGTCTTTCTGTTCTATATGCTTCATTACAATAGCATCAATAACATCTCTAAGATCATGCTTGTTTTCGTAGAAGAAAGTTTTCCAATTGCATTCATCATGCAATCGATGCATATCAGAGTATTCAAAAAAGAATGACCCAAACAAACCCCAATTAGTTATAGGGCATTCTGAATCATGGCAATAATACACTTTAATGCGATAATCGCCTACTTCTTTTGTTGTAATAAGATCGTCTTCCATGTCTTTATATTTTAAATAGTTCTTAATTTTTCTTCGATAAATGCATCTATTTCATCATAGTATGAGCCATCAAAATAATAATTCCCATATTTCTCTGTAAACTCTTTGGTCCACTCTTGAATGATGTTAAATGCCTCTTCCCTGCTACGTTCTTTTAATCCCATTAGATCATCCACGGCTGTCACCGACATCTCTTGTAGATTTCGTAAGTAATTCAAACCTATGCTATATGGTAGCTTACCTACTTCTATACATACATGATGACCTTGTTTAAAGGCATCCTGTAAATCTTCCAAACTTTCTATCAATGACTCGGACTCATCATCTACTCTCACCTTGTATAACTCAAAATCTTCATTTTCTGCCGACACCCATATCTTGTAGGCTTTTTCGTTGGACAATCTTTTCCAAACAAATCCGTCACTGAATACAATTAGGCTGCCTGTTACTATCGTATTTTTCATAATCACTTTCTAATCTGTTACTCTGTAATAATAATCAAGTTCTTCTCCCTTAAAGTTGCTCATGGCATACTCGTCAGCTTCTCGCCACAACCGGTCATACAATGCAGCCAGTTCACGATTGCTTTCATAATGCTGCCAGATTTTATGATTCAATACGAGCGTTAATTCCGTGAAGAACTTACAATCGTCTTTCCATTCGCTAAACGCACGTCTGTAGGTATCTTTGACACCTACTATACCATACTTGTCGGCTATACTAAAATCTTCCCAAAAGGTAGTCAGTAGGTTATAGCCCACTTCTTTCATAAATTCTTTGAATGTCATAAACTATTATTTTAGGTATATAATTATCTTATCTTATCAATGACCTCTCTCTTGAACTCGTAATATTCATATATGCGACCTTTATAATCAGCCACCATTTCTTAAAATTACTTCTGCTTCTTCTGCGCTGTTAAGTTTTAATTCGTTTCCCATTTTATGTATTGTTTTCGCCGTTCACTATCTGATTAATGTATGGCCCTGGCCACGAACAACCAGGCTGGCCTCATGGCAGGACGGGCGCCTCCTTACCCTGGCTGCTCTACCCACTCCCTGTATCCTACACTGAAACCAATAGGATCATACCTTTTGATCATAGTACCATAATTCTCTCTACCACAATATCTGTTCTTTCCTCCAATGATCCATGCCTCATCGTCTCTATCTGGAGATATGGAGTTAAGATACTTCTCATAATCTTTTCTACTCTTCCCCATCTTTGTCTTGATTTAAGCAATAGTTAATAAAATAAGCAACCTGTTCATTTTCCCCTGGATTATTATAATCGAAAAAAGTCATATCAGTATAATCCAGCATGACTACACGAAAATCGTTTTTTTTGACATACACTTCCGTTAAATACATGGAATTTCCATCAATTTCTATTATCACTGGAAACTGATCATCAAAGTCAAATACATCATTAGTTTCTTTAAATTCTTTAAACTCTTTAAATTTTAGCTTTATAATTCCATTGTTTTCTGCTAATGCTTCTTTGATGTACTTTAATCTTTTTGCATTCAGACTGGCCTCTGCTTCTTCTATTTCTTTATACAATTTATTTAGATCCATATTCCACTATATTTATATTATCGAATTTTTCTTTTATAATATCCGCTCTATACTCGTTTGTTACCATAGCACGCTTGCCTGGCTTCATTCTCCACAAATTAAAATACCTTGTCACATTCATAGTGGCATTAAATAATGATATTTCATATCTTGTGTTTCCATTTTTATCACGCCCTATGTTTTTAACATAACATATGTCTGGCTTGTATTTGAAATAATTAAAAAGCCTATACCAGCCTTTTCCTTGACATGTTTCACAATTCCATCTTCCAGCAAGCCTCCTGTATCCCCTTACTGGTATTTTCACTATTTCCCTTGGCACGATTTCAATATACTTTCCTTCTCCGATTGGTATAGTCATATTACCTGCCTCTTCCGTGCAAAAGTATTCTATTTCAGATGCCATTCCTTTATACACATAGAACCGGTATAGGTTCCCGTCAGGGTCTACCCGATCCATGTAATATAATATCACTTTGTCTACTTTTATCGTTTTCATTCCTTGATTCTACTTATCTTTAAATTGTTATTCTTACTGTATTCCTTCAGCCAACTATCCGTTAGATAACGATTGACTCTATCATATTTCTTTTTCGGACCTTTGCTCCAGAATTTCCATTCGTTTGTAATATCGTTCCCATATTTATCAAACCAATAGATATAATATACTACGTTACCGTATAAATCCACTCTGTTTCTTTCCTGTATGATTACCTCGTAAGGTGTCTCTCTGTCTCTTTTCTCCATCTTTGTCCTCCTTTCTTGAATAAAAAAAACGGCACCTATCTTCGCAGACCAGTGCCGGTAACTAACTTACATGGAAAACTACTTAACCTCAACTAATTCTACAGAGTTGTAGAATTTAGTGAAGCTACCAACAAATTCTCTTATATTTTTGTATTCTTCTGGTCGTTTTCTGTTACCGTCTTTTATGTAATTTACCCACAGTCTATCCTCTATGTTCTTAATCGCATTTTCTATAGTAAATTCGTCGCTGACACACATTAAACACGAAGATCCGGTTTTCTTATGCGGTTTATACACTCTTGAAAAAGACCACATTTTTATCCTGTCGTATATATATCCGTTGTTGGGATAAACGAATCCTATCCGGCTGTCACCTTCTTTAGCGTAAAACACACCTGGCTCCTTCCCGCCCTTTCTATATACTACAAATCCTTTTTCTTTTAGGATATTAACCACTTTATCTAATTTATTTTCTACGTTCATTTTCATGCAAAAATTTAAAAACGACCTTCATTACATTTCCAAAGTTCTCCACCTTAACCCACTCATGAGCTACTGCTCGAAGTACGGATGTCTCGTATGTTGGAATATCGTCTTCTTCAACCACCTTACAAGAAGCCAGAACTCCTTCAGTCGGCTTTAGTCCACGGTCATGCAGCTCGCAGAGACCGTCTGGCTGGCGGAATGCGCACCACCCGTCTTTCTCTGTTGGCTGGATCATCGCTATTGGTTTTTCTTTCACTGCAAGATACCCTACCATCCACATTGTTTCTTTTAACCTGTCAGCGTATCCGGCATCTATGATAGCCTCTATGTCTTTTGGCGTACCAATACAAGGAACCTTACACATGTTCTTGCATTTATCACATGCACAAGGTTGCTCCCATCTGTTATGATCTATGCCTACCAACTTCTTTATCCGTTCTACTTCTTCTTTCATATTATACTATCTCTGTTAGTTTTTCATAATACAACTTCATTTCCGGTGAAGCATATTCCATGAATGCTTCGAATAAGTGGGGTACCTCTATTATCATATTCACATTACAACCTTCTGCCTGTGAAAGCAATTCAGGATCATTACTGTACAGACACGCAACATGAGCACCTATATTAAATACATGCAAATCTATCCTTACGTATTCTATACATGAAGACAATGCATTAAACAAATTCTTTACTTCATTCTTGTCAAAAAGTTCTACAAATTCTCTCAACCCCATCATTTTACTACCCTTTCTACGTGTTTAATTAATACTACTGCTATCCCCTTACCGGTTTTTATCGCACATTCCGACCCTTTTATCCATTCTACACACCCTACATACTTTTCCGTAGCATGAAATCCGGGATTGTATTTTCCAGATGTACTGAACTCTACCGTATCCCCTACCTTCAGATCGTTAAAAGCAATAGACCATGTGGTCCAAATTCTGTCATGTCTCCCAGGCTGAATGGCCCCGATTACGCCTTTTTTACGACCGTTTTTTATTGCCCTTAGTATTATCTTCCTATCACCTTCGATAAGGCTGCAAAAGCGCCCGTAAAAGGTTAAATCAACCTGTTTTCCTCCTATTTCTTCTCTTATTTTTGTTATTCTGTTCATTTTCTGATTTTGTTTTATTTTTTTCTTTGTTTTTTCTATCTTCTATAGAAGATGATAATAACATTATCTTTTCTATGTTACTTTTTGACTGTAAAAAAGAATCGCATTTCATTACTACTACCACCTTCTTAAGTTCCCCATTATCGTATAGCGATACACGCATCATGTTTTGCGCCTCGTCCACTATCAGACCTGGAGTAGTCTTAGCCATTTTGCGTAGCTTATTATACTCCGGTCTTTCCATTTCCTCTGTTTATTACTCTATAGTATTTATCCTTATCCCCTTCTTCCAACTTCTCCAGATAGAAAATTCCATCATGTAAATGAGACAAACAAAACCTGTATCCGTATTTCTGTACTCTTCTTACATGATCCCGCAGTCTTATCTCTTCACTTTTGTCTTGTACTTTGATTTTAATACTGTCTCCTTCTTTGATTGTGTATAAAATAGTTTGAATCTCTTCTTTTTTCATCTTATAAAATATTTTAACGGCAGCACCTATACTCACGCACCACTACTGCCTTATGTTTAACAATTAAATACTTAACTCTTCAATGGTCAAGCCTTTTTCTTTTGCCCACTTTAGCATCGCGCATAATTCTGTTTCTGACTTATATTTCGGATCACGCCACGCCCATCCGAATTTATCCAGGACATGATGATATAATTCGTCGGCCTTTGCCGTGTAAATGTCTTTGAATAAATGCTCCGAACCTTCCGGTATAAGCATCTCTGTTGTTGCAAAATCGGAATACGATAAACATCCGTAAGCATATTCTGTTATTTCACTCCATGCTTCTCCGGCTTTAAATCCAAATTCTTTTACAAAAGCCAAAGTTAGATACATATTTAATAATATTGTTACATCATATCCGGAATCCGACTTTCTTTCTATTATTTCCGGTGATTATATACAACTTTACACCTAAACTTATTGCAATAAGAATCAAAATCAAAATCTAATTCCTCCTCATATTCCGGCATCTCTTCATAATCTTGTTCAAAGAAATAGCGAGGATCTGCTATTGTTTCATAGAAACTTACGTTAATGAAACAAAACTCGTTGGTTGTCGTTTTTAATATCATAACTTTTTGTATTTACGTACATTTTTCTTGCCATAGAATCTACACATGGCACGAATCTGACTATAAAATACTTTTGTCCTCCTGGCCTCAAAGTATTTAAACATTTCTTCATTCTTTGTTTCCCAAACGTAATCCGTTTGGGAACTCATGCGATCTTTCTCCTTGCGTGAATAATGGTAATATGATACCACAACACGTTTCATACCATTCTTTACAGGTACGATATTTACGTCTATACTATTCTCTGTCATATTATTATTGTTTTATGCATTATACAAATACAAAGAGCGCATACCTTCACAGGCCGGCGCTCCTTTCAATAAAAATGAAAAAACTAATATTACATAAACATATTGTTTTCTACTCTTTATTACAATACTTTTGTTCCGCAATTATTATATCTTCCGTACTCTTTTTTCGTATCATTCAAGATTTCAAAAACCATCTTCTTGTGATCTTCGTTTGGTAACCTATCCTTAACAGCCGATATTACGCCCGCTATAGACGTAAAGCCTGAATCTGTTATTGAACACAGCAACACGCCTCTGTCGGCTCCGGTGCTTATTGCTGACGCCTTTATAATATCATTCTTATATATTCTCATAACTTTTTTGTTTTATTGTTTGTGAGATGCCCAGAATCGAACCAGGACCGGCACATACGCACCGGCACGCCGCGTCATCCCCTCTATGATGCAGAAATAGGCATGCCTATCCTCACGAACCGACATGCCAAAACCCAAAACTTAATTTGATGAATAAAATAGATTAACAAAAATACTATTCTAATTCTTTTATAATATCTTTCACAATATTCAGCCTTACCTCCTTCGTTTCTGGACTAAGACAACCAAACCACCCATAAAACGTTCTTGTTTCCTCTGGTTCTGTGGCCATACTTATCTTCTCCTCCAATTCCGGGAAATATATTCTCACCATTTCGTCTGAACGAAACTCATAGATATTTTTATGTGTTTTGAAATACATAAACACTACATTTCTTAACGCAACACATATGTATTCCCCATCCTCTAACCTATCAATCATCTCATATACCTTTTTCCATATGAATAATCGCTCTTCTTTTGTAAACATATCTTTCTTTATTTTTGTGGTATTATTTGACTGTACGCAGACTTTTCCATGTACACAATACTATGCTCCTGTCCAAGTATTTTCTTTGCTGCTTCTTTCTTTATCGCGCAATATCTCCCTGTACGATACGGATTCTTTTGATCTGATCCATCCTCAACTTCGATAATAAAACAACCTCCGTCATCTATTATCTTTTTGCAATTGTCACATATTTCTCCCGTGCATATATGATGCGGCGCCTGCCCTTTGATGTTATTCCCTAATAAAGCAATCCCCATCTCTTCACCGCATACTATGCATAGTTCTATGGATGGATTCAACCCATGCTCTGGATGCAATACAATACCGTCTTTCATTTTCTATCCTCCTTTATTAATTCTATTATAAACTTTTTATCTTGTTCCCACAATGGCAGCCCTTCTTTTACTGTGTATGCCACTGTTTCCCTCTCTCCTATTAATCGCACGGCAATCTCTCTTGCTTTCAAGTCATCCTCCTCATGCGATTTGTTTATTAAATCATAGGCACATGATTCCACCTTTTGCCTTTCGATTATTATCGAACCCATTAACTCGCTTATATGCGATCCTAAAAACGATAAGACATTAATAGCTTTCCCAATATCATTTGAAATAGCACTTGCTAAATACATCTTATCCATATACTCCGGCAAAGCCTCGTATGCCGTTTCTATGTTTTTATACTGATTTTCGTTTACCTCCCTTTTAATCAGTTCTTCAAATTCTTCTTTTAACATGTTCTTCCCTATTTTAATGTTGTGTGAGATCGCCGGAATCGAACCGACTTGCTGCACCATGAATCCCATAAAGCAAATGCTCCGATCTTCGCAGATGGGAGCATTCTGTCTAAAGCATAAGAAAATTAATGAAGAAATTTTTCTCACTTACGCCATAGCATCTAAAATAGCTATCAGCACTATTTCTATGACAAACATAATAGAAAATATCTTAAATGCCTTTTTCATATCGCTATCTCCTCCTTTTTATTTTTTTTAGTTCCACAATAAACTGTTCCGGCTCTGCTCCGACCTACGTTCCACCTACAACCGCAGGCCTTAGCCCAAGGCGCCGCCTACTCCCCCTCTATGGCAGCCTGTTCGTACCTACAAATCCAATCTCCATCTATACAACTATCACTACGCGATAATAAACATTTATCCTTATAACAATCATAAAAAATACACCTATCACAACTGTAATCCTTAACGTCTACACAGCTAACTACCTTAGCATATACTATTCCATCACTGCCTTCTATTCCTTTTACCCCGAAAATAGAACCTTCTACCTCCTTACTCAAATCTAAGTCAGGCGCAAAGTCATATACGTTCATACCATCCATATTTTAATTGTTAAACATCCCGCTTAAAAAAAATACTCACATAATGCAGTCCTCAACCCTTAATCTGTTGGAAGGAACCTATATAATGCTGTTTTAAACCCTTATCATATTGAATTTTGTGGAAATGATCTACAGAACACTGTTTTAAAACGCTTATCTATTGAATTTTGTTGGTAGGGAGTGCCCTCCCCCCCTCTCCAACCCCGGCTGATCCTCCGACTTTCTGCATAGAACCCACGCCCTACCGCCTCGCTACCGGCATACGGAGAGCGCTACAAGCTTATACTCTGGCATGGAATATGGGGGATTTGGAGATAATATCATTCCATAGAGAGAATAGAGAGACCTTCAGCCCACGCCCTACCGTCTACTCCTCCTATCCAGATAGATATTCAAACCTATAATCAAAGCCAAAAACGAAAAGCAAAAGATCATTACAACATTATACTGATCTGCTCCGTACTCTAACATAGAACGGATACCAACCGATAAAAAATATAGGTCAGCGACTAATAAAAACCACCACATAAAACAAAAAATTTACAATAAGTATGTCCGAAAATACGGGTATTATAAAACATAACTAATTGATAATCAGGCATACCTTATTTTTAAGAAAAATACAATAAGCCTAATTTTCAATCCATAGAGACGAAAAAGGCGGCATCCGACACCCTATTTTGGGTCAGAAAACCGCCTCCAGTTTCGTTTTATACCAATTTTAACGACATGACATAGACAAAATACCGGCATTATATCCGAATACTCCTATTTTAGTTTCGTTTTATACCAATATCGTTCACGTCCGCCGTTCACTCTCAGAATATCTTACCAATAAATAGAAAGAGTAGGATACAAAAATAGGGCTGCTCCGACGTTCGGAACAACCCTACTCCTATTTAAATGCTGTTTATGTTTTCCTTGACGTATGTTCGTGATGTATGAACTTTACGCTTGCATTTGTCCTTTCCTGTATCGGCATGATACGCTTCTTTGAGATCACGATACAACATAAATTCACGATATACTCTTTTCCGCTTTTCTTTGGCTTCTTTCCTGGACAGACCGCGAACGTCTACCATGTGAGATTTAAATTTCCTTTCCATTTTCTTTATGCTTTAATTATAATTAACCCCAGCGGTTAAGTGCTTCAATATAGAAACCTTCCGCCTCTTTGTACTCACTTTCGCTTAGTGCTTTCACCGTCTCGATATAGTTACGCAATGTTATTTTTACGCAACTGTTTTTAGATTTATTGAACGCTTCAATTAAAGCGTTGATCATTGCTTTCTTTTCCATGCTATTATATTGTTTATAATTTAGAGGTTGCTCCGGAATCGAACCGGACGCGCATTCCTATCCTATAGAGATTTTATACTACAACCAACAGCCCGTAATTAGTACGTAGTTCTTGTGTACAGGCCCGTACTATGTTGTTATTATATTTTCCGTCTGCTACACAACTTAGCCACAAATAAAGGCGATTGTGTCCTTGCGTTTTGATACAACATGTTCCTACATGTTAGGCTACATGTTTATACCCTGTAATTTAATCTACAGCCTTGTCCTATTTTACGTGCAGGCAAGTAAGGCACGTTTCGGTCTGGAGATAAACCGCGTACAACGGTATGTTTTCCAAAATGTACTAACATACCTAACATAAACCACACTTATTTAGTGCAGTTCATGCAGCAATACCGTATTTTTATTGCCAACGGCTTCGATACCGGTATATCTATCTCCAATATGTAAAATAACTCTCTGTTTTGTCAGCTTCAGTCTAAAGCATACGCGGGACGTGCACCCACTGACAACGGCGTACAAGCGCGTTTAACGGTACGCGCCTAACCTTTTTTTTACTGCTGGTTGCTTTCATGTGTTAAATACTCACTCACGCACTTTGCAATGGTACGGATCGAGTAAGATTTGATCTTAACGGCTACATAAGTAGCTTTATACTCATCCGTTTCTTTAACAAGCCACTTTGCGCTTTTTTTAGTCTCCAACGTTTCAGCGCTTGAAAAACCGAAAGATTTATACTCCCCGCCATAAATCACATTTTCCGCGCACCAATCAGCCGTTTTTGCCTCTATTCCTTTTTCCTTGTCTACCTTGTTATCCTTATATACTTTAGAATATAGAGAAAATTTAACAAATGTATCACCCACTTTAGGCAACATTTGGCTACACACGGCAACCAGCCGTTTTTTGTCCTTTGCGAGTGCTGCAACCTTCACAGCACATTCTGCTGGTATTTCCAACGTTTTGCAAATGGCTTTCAGGTCAGCACCATTTGCAAATAAAGATTTATACAATTTTGCAGCACCCACCATGTTAGAGGCATTCTCTTTAATAACAGCGTTCTGTAGCTTGTTAACATTTTTCTTTGTAATCATATAAATATGTATTTATTAAACAATATCACCTCAATATATTACCTCTCTACAACGCAAAGAGGCAAAAGGTATCGCCATACAATACACCCAACAGGAGTATATATATAGCTTCATTATGTAAAGCCAATATTCTCGCTTGAATACGGTGCAAATATACAACCTTTTTCGGTATTACATATATATATGCTATCTTTTTTTTGTTAATTTGTATTAATTTCGATTATATTATCTGATTATCAGCAAGTTATAAAAACATACAGGAGCGGTATTACACCTGTCTCTTATACACATCTCCGAGCCCACGAGACGCGTAGTAATCTC
>ENA-OZEF01000741-OZEF01000741.1-human-gut-metagenome-genome-assembly--contig:-NODE-741-length-12200-cov-4.463483_pt1 | contig 12200 bp, 9 predicted proteins | sample MGYA00245065_ERZ653603 | MGnify/ENA primary metagenome ERZ653603 (study PRJEB26926, sample SAMN06164922) | human gut metagenome | biome: ENVO:00009003; feature: ENVO:2100002; material: ENVO:00002003...
CCTAGAGTTCGTCGGCAGCGTCAGATGTGTATAAGAGACAGACCTTAGGCAGTAAAACTACGATAAAATGTGACTCGGAATTGATACGGACATACTCATACGCTGCATTCTGGGCAGCATCATATACAAAAAGCCCATTGCCGCTTTCTGACTGTAAATACACAAGTGTGATATCACCAAAGGTACCATGAAGGGTATTGTATTCAAGTCCGTCAATCACTGTCTTTGAGTGCTCAAAGCCTTCAGGAACAACATCCTCAGGAATGTCATTTACCATAGTCCACTCTGTTCCATTTATATTGAACTTCTTCCAGTTATCCTGCTTATCCGCATTCTCCGGATCATCCTCGGCTCTTCTGGTAACTACTATATTGTATGTGCTTGTACTGCCGTCCTCTGCTGTCACAACAACGCTTACTGTATTCTCTCCAACCTCAAGTGAATCATTGCCTGTGACAGATGTCACACTCGCCTTGGAATCAGCCGGATTTGCTGTAACCGCAAGGCTTGAACAGCTGTAATCTACTGTAGCTGTGTAATCCTTTGTCGCAGCAGAAAACTCAGGTGAAAGTGTACCTGCTGAAATAACAAGTGAGCCAAGAGATGCGTTTGAGGATTTCTTTTCCTCTTTGTTTTCATTATCTTTATTTGCATCGCTGTCATTTCCTGTATTGCTGCCCGAATTGTCCTTGTTGCTGTTTGAATCATTGTTTGATGAAGCACTTGTTACCGTCACCTTCGTGCTGGCACCGGTAATTGTACCTCCGGCATCGTTGCCCTCTGCATCTCCTACAACTGTACAATATGCCTTTATAGTGCAGCTTCCTGCAGCCTTCGCCGTAAATGAAAATGACTGCGATGTGGGATATCCTGCGGCGTCACCAATATTGGCCACACCATCTCCTCCGTTACTCAGTACTCCCTCGTCAGAGCTTGAGATAACTACAGTACCAAAATATCCAGACGGCATGAGAACAGTCACCTTAACTGTTTTTCCAACAGCTACAGAGCTTGAGCTGACACTGAGACCAAGTCCCTGCGCATATACATGCTCGGCAGGTGTGAAAACAAGCATCACCGCCACAACAAGTGATAATATACATCCAAATAATTTCTTCATATCTTTCCTCACATTTCTAATTCTGCGATATCTTTGATTTGCCCAGTATGTGTCTGTTCATGATTATCATATCAAGGGCATTTCCACCATCACGCTTTCTGTTAGCATCAGCTGCCTCCAGATAAGCACCTGTGAGTGTTCCCTTTCCTAAAATATGTCTGTTGAGCTTAATCATATCAAGAGCATTTACAGCACCATCACCATTGATATCTCCATATATAACAATATCGTATGTCTTTTTCAGATTACCTGAAGCATCATAAACAGCCACTTTATTGCCTGTTGCAATCTTTCCGCTGTTTTCTGAGCCTGAGCTTGTCAGAAGCTTTACAGTACCTGATGCTGATACTGCTATATTCTTCACAAAATCAGCTGCACCGGTTCCAGGCTCAATGCCTGTAATATAAGTACCTATACTGTATTTACCTGATGTTATGTTTACATCAGTATTATTTTGGTTATTATTGTTCTGATTATTATTGCCACCTGCATTATTTGCAGATGCCGCCTGCCTGTTTATATTGATAGTGTATGTTCTTGTATCACCGCTTTGCGACTTGCATTTTACCTTAATTGTATTATTTCCGACAGCAAGCGAATAGCTTCCTGTGCCTGAAACACCACTGTTTCCTGAAACTGCATCTGCCGAAACAGTCACTGAGCTTATAGCATTTGAAACAACTGCTGAATAGCTTGTTGTCGCTCCATTGAAGACCGGTGTGAGTGTTACACCACTTATCGCAAGCGACTGCAGATAGTTATTGGTATCGCCAGCTTTATCGAAGCCCACTGCTGACGATGGCATATTGTTGTATACAGGTATTTTAAATACAAAAGCCTGATTCTTGTCTGAATATCCTTTAGCCAGACTCTGTCCCTCAGTAAGAGCCGCTGTGGCATTGCCCATGTACTGATGGAAATACAGCGAGCTTGTATTTACTACATTAAACTTCTCAAAATACAGTGTATTTTGACCCTTATTTATATAATTGCTGCCCACCTTTACAGCTCCGCCGCTTATGGACTTTACTCTTGTATTCCAGCCCTGCTTCTTGGCAAAAGACAGACCATTTTTATAAATCTTATCCTTCGTGTTTCCGGTTGCACTAAAATTAAAATAATTATAATATCCTTCGTATCCGGAATATGTACCCGAAATAAGAGGGCTCGTTCCCTTTTGTCCCTGCTCCTGCTTTATACGCGATGCTATATGGTATGCACTTACTCCACTGCTCTTTGCCACATCCATGAATGTGCTTGCATAATTGATTTTCTCACCATTGTTGGAATATGTCTTTGTTCCCTCCATAAATGTGCCTTTTACTATGGACTTGACACCTTCAAGTGCCTCATTCGGACTGTATGCCAGACTCTGAAACTGAAAAATATTGGTCTCATCAAGAAAATTCCTTGGATCCATGAGATAAGCAATATAGGCACTGCTTGCTGACACCCATCCCGGTTCGTACTCAACCCACGTATTTGTTGACCAGTTATATGCTCCGGCAGCTGTGGATTTCTTGGCATTGTCTGCTGATTTGGATACCAGATTAAGTCCGTTTACACTTTCATTTTCAATCACCGTATCCCAATTCAAACCTGTATTTACAGCCTCAAATGTCCAGCTTGGATACTTATTGTGAAGAGCTGTAAGGTTTGGAATATAGCTGTCTGGAAAGCCTGCATTCTTCATAGCCGTGACAAAATCAGTATTGTCTCCGCTATTATTGTATGTCACCTTTATGTATGTACTGATAGTCCAGCCCGTAAATGCCTTGCCGTTTAAAGTACCCTTGACATTATACCAGACCACACCGTTTACCCTGGTCTCTCCAATTATGTCAACCTGATGGTTCCAGTTGAGTGAGACAACCTTTGTAGTGCCGGATGTGCCTGCTGCATTGCGGACATACACATTGCCACCTGTAATCGTACCTGTAGCATATGCTCCCGATGCGGTTGCAAGGGCAAGCTGTTCCTCATTATTCTGCTGTATGGCATCCGCATTGCCGGTGTCTGCTGAAGCATCCCCTGTCTGCGCATTGTCTGATGCAGCTGTGCCGGTACCTGCTGATACAAAATCAGACCTGATATAGCTTACACACTCCTCGTTATTTGCTGCCAGATTGTACTTTGCCTTGTACCACACCTTGCCGTCTGCACCTGTGGTCTGCTCAAGAATAATAATATCCTTGCCGTTTGAAAGCTTGTGCTCCAGCTCATACTCTGTTCCCGGTCCGCTTCTCGCCGCTACCCAGTATCTCTCATCACACACAACCTTAGCCGCCTGATCCGCATAGACTGCTATGCTGCTGTATGGTGCCAGGTCACATGCGGCTAATGACAATGTAACGACAGAGGCTGCCAGAAATTTATTTATCTTTATCATCAAATCCCATCTTTCTTATGTGCATTGTTTACATTAATCCATTATCCATTTAATTATAATAGAATATGACCTTTGTATCAATGTATTCGGCAGAAATTTATTATTTTTTTATTAATTAAAAAAACTCCCTTCAACGTGCAGCTCATGCTTACGTTTCAGGGAGTTGCCTGATTCATATTCTGCTTATTCTTACTGTCTCCTGTAGCTTTTCTAGCTGAACAGGGATTTTATCTTATCCCATAAATCCATGAAAAAGTTACCAAGCTTTTCCCAAAAGCCCGGGTCATTTATCTTATCGCCAAGCTTTGATGCCCAGTCCTGTGCCTGGTTGATGACTGAATCCCAGTCGATATTGGCATCCTTTAGCTTCATTAAAAGAGATGTAAGCTTTGCAATATCATCATCAGAAAGCTTCAGGTCGTAATCCTTTGCAGCCTCCTTTATCGCATCCTTTATCTGGCTCTCATCCTTGAGCCTTCCATCGGCAAGCTGCTTCTTTAGGTCAGCAATCATTGCCTCGATATCCTGCGAATCGCCGTCAATGCTCTTGTTGAGCTCTCCTGTTGTGACAAGCTCATCCATCGCTGCGTCTGTCACCTTGTCGTCAAGCTTCTTGCCTGTCATCTCCTCGTATGCCTTTAGTGTGCCTACAAGTGCTGCCGTTCCGGAAATAGGGAAAGGTCCTGCGACTATGATTTTAGCATCAGCTATGCCTGCTGTGGCAAGCGCATTCTTGTACATTCCTACCGTACAGTAATTGATATTGTGCGTGGAAACACTAAGACCCGCACCCTTTTTATCCTCTGTAATGAGTACTGATGAAAGTGACCTTGTGCCAATCTCGCTCTTGCTGATGTATGAATCGAGGTACTTGTGCTCCTCATCATTATTTACATAGACCACATCGTATTTGTCCAGATCAGTGAGCTCGATTCCCATAAATCCAAGCACTGTCGCTCTCTGATCCGGTGTGAGGTCTGCTCCAAGACTTAAGTATGGCTTATCATTATTGCTGATGGTCACCTTGTCGTTTGCCTCACTGCCAGCTGTCGTTGTGCTGTCTGCAGTACTGTCTGTGTTACTCTTATCAGCTGCGTCACTGCTGTCACTGCCTGATACATCAACGCTTGAAACTGTATCAGTCTGCGTAGCTGTCTCTGTTGCAAATACAGCCGGATTCATCGTAAACAGTGTCACCGCTGCAAGCACGCTACATACAATACTCTTTGCTTTTTTCTTTATTAATCTAATCATTTTTCCTCCAATCTACTGCTCTATATCATACGAAATTGTAAAGTTGCTTCCGTTGAAGCTGACATCTGCCATGCTTCCGCATACCACAGGCATCATCGGCGACATATGACCTATATCCAGATCCATGATGATTGGCACATTAAACTCTCTAAGCAGTGATGAAAGCGCCTGTCTGTGGTCTATGCCAAACATTTCCTCTCCGAAGTGCGCCGGGCGTCCGATAAGGAAGCCCTTTACATTTGAAAACCATCCTGCATTTTTCATCTGCCACATAGCCCTTCTCATGCCCATCACATTAAGGTCACAAGCCTCAAGGAACCATATGATACCATCATCACTGTAGCGCTCATTAAATTCCCTTACATGGTCAAACGATGTACCAAGCAGATTGATAAGACAATCCATGCAGCCACCAAGCAGCCTGCCTCTCATGGTAAGCCTGCTTTCCTTTGCCACCGCAGGAATAGAGCTGATGCACGACTTTTCGGTCAGGTTGTAGCCCACAAACGGAGCATTCTCATCCTTTATCGATTCCTTCTCCCACATAGGGTAATTGGTAAATGAAAGCTTCCTGCCACAAAGCAGATCAAACGCATCGGTAAGTGACTCATGCCACACCTCCATGCCAAAGCTGCCCGCACACGGCCCGTAAATACCTGCTGTATCTGCAATAGTAGCCTCCAAAAATGTGAAATTCGTGTTATCGGAATAGCCCATGTACCATTTCGGCTTTGACTGCTTCACGCGCTCAAAATCAATATAAGGCACTACCTCGCACATCAGCTCGCCACCACCACAGGATATAAGCACATCACTATCAACAGAAGCATAGCTCTCGTTCAGCTCTTCTGCGCACTTCTTAGGTGTATTGCTGATACCTATGCCACTGTCGCACCTGCAGTTAGGTCCCTCTATCGTCTTATAACCCATGCTGTGAAACCTTTTAATGGCATTGTCAAATGCACTCCTGTACGGCTCTGTTGTACAGCCCATCGAAGGCGCCACAAAGCCTATTGTTCCTCTATCCTTTAGAAATTCAGGGTATCTCATGTTTCTATCATCCTATCACTATTATTTACATATCTAAGCTTCTGTCTGAAGTAAAATATGTAGGATTTTATCATTTCTGTCAAGGTCATTTTACTGTCATAATTAAATGTCGTCGTGTACTGCACATGCTGTCTGTTGCACCAGTTGTATATATCATGCAGACTTATCGAATCAACATTCTTCATATTGTTCATAAACACCTTAACCTTTGAAAGCTCATCCTCACTGTCAATGTATAGATGAAAGATAGTATTCGGACATTCAATTATTATCTGCTGTTCTTCTATATTTTTCATCACTGTATCCTCTATTGAATGATGTATCCTGTGTGATTAAAAACATTATCGTCTGTCACACCGGGATGTGAGTAATAACAAAATATCGTAACCGTTCAGTACCTTCACAGTTAAAAAATATCACATAACCATAGTACTACACCGGCGTCACAAAATCCAGTCATTTTTGCCTGCCAATTCTTACTATTTTATTAAGAAAAACGGTAAATATTATACTCCCTCACAGTCAAATGCCGGAATGAAGCTGTCCTTTGCCACGTCACCCTCCTGTATAAATGCATTCGTGATTCCTATTTCGAGGGCATAGTCAACAAGCCTTTCATACTCTCTCCTTGTCACTGTGCGGTTTATCTCAGGATAATCCTTTAGTGCAATCGGCGTAAACTGGCTCATCATGCTTATATATACGTGATCATGATATGTATCATACAGGTACTTAAGTACATCCTTTGCATCATTCACATGTCCCGGCAGTAGAAGCTGTCGCACAATAACTCCCTTTTGTATGAGTCCTGTCGAATCGTCAATCACGACATCCGGTTGCTGCCTGACCATCTCTGAAAGCGCCTGCTTTGCGACAGACGGATAATCTTTTGCCCTTGAATACCTTGCCGAAAGCGTACTGTCCATATATTTAAAATCCGGAAGATACACATCCACTATACCCTCAAGCAGCTTTAGCTCTGTCACATTTTCATATCCGCTCGTATTGTATATAATAGGAAGCTTCATGCCGCGGCTTTTTGCATCGTTTACCGCCCACACTATATCAGGGATATACTGCCCCGGTGTGACCAGATTGATATTATTTGCGCCTTTGTCAGCAAGTTCCATAAAGATATCACTCAGCCTCTCTTTACTGATTAGCTTTCCCGCTTTTCCGTCAGAAATCTCCCTGTTCTGGCAGAACACGCAGTGCAGGCTGCAGCCTGAGAAAAAAACTGCCCCGCTTCCTCTTTTTCCTGATATGCACGGCTCCTCCCAGTAATGAAGCGCTGCTCGCGCCACCTTTATTTCAGATGAAACGCCACATACGCCTGTTTGTCCGGTGCTTCTGTTTATGCCACATTTTCTGGGACACAGTAAGCAATTTTTGTATTTATTCATATTTTTCATTTTAACCCTTGCTAAAAATAATGTTTGATACTACAATCTATATGATTAAAGGGTCAAAAGGTATCATCGATGCATGCTTGCATGCAATTCGATGTATACCTTAGTGACCCGCACTACACCGAGAAAGTAGCAATTTGCTGCGGGGACGCAGGAAATTAGCGGATTTCGAGGTGTAGTCAGATTACGGGAATGCGTAGCATGTAGTAATCTGATTAATCATCATTTTAAATTATATCATAACTATTCTTACAGAAGAGAATAGTTAAAATACACAATAAGGAGATTACAATGAATCAGTCAAACTGTATCGTCGCCCAGTCAGGCGGCCCAACTGTTGCAATCAACGCAAGCCTTGCAGGAGTCATCGCAGGAGTAAAAAGCTCTGAGAAATACGATATCTGCTATGGCGCCGTAAACGGAATACTCGGCATATTAAATGAGAATTATCTCAATCTGTCAGATATTTTTGCAGATGATGCTAACCTCGAAAAGCTCAAGACCACACCTGCCATGTATCTTGGCTCATGCCGCCACAAGCTCCCTGATTACAAGGATGATGATTCACCATATGTATACATCTTCCACCAGTTCGATAAGCTTTCTATAAAGGCTTTCTTTTACATCGGTGGAAATGATTCGATGGATACCGTATTAAAGTTATCCGATTATGCAAAAAAAATCAACAGTGATGTGAAAATTATAGGGATTCCAAAAACCATCGACAATGATCTGTGCATGACAGACCATACTCCGGGATTTGGCTCTGCCGCCAAATATATCGCATCAAGCATGCTTGAGATAGCCCATGACACCTTTATCTATGCTGTTAAGAGTGTGACAATCGTTGAAATCATGGGACGTGACGCAGGATGGCTCACTGCCGCTTCCGCTCTCGCACGTAATGAGTACAATACAGCGCCTCAGTTCATCTATCTGCCTGAGGTGGATTTCGACAAGGACAAATTTGTTGCCGATATAAAAGAAGCCCTCGAGCACACTAACAATGTGATAGTTGCCGTATCCGAAGGAATACATGACGCAGACGGCTCATACATTACATCATCAAAGGCCGCATGTGACCAGTTCGGACACCAGCAGCTAAGCGGTGCCGGAAAGGCTCTTGAGTTCATTGTGAAAGAAAACATCGGTGTCAAGGTTCGCTCTGTAGAGGTAAATGTGCTCCAGCGCTGTGCCTCACACCTTGCATCATTAACCGATATCGAGGAATCTTTTGCTCAGGGTAAAAAGGGTGTCATGATTGCAGCAGAGGGTGTGACCGCATCAATGGTATGCTTAAAGCGCATCTCAAATGATCCTTATCAGGTGGAATACACATATTCTGCTATCAAGGATATCGCAAACGAGGCCAAGTCTGTGCCAAGAGAGTGGATCAATGATGCGGGCAATGATGTGAAGCCTGAGCTTATCGAATACTTAAAGCCACTTATTCAGGGAGAAACCGCTGTAGCCTACAAGAATGGTCTGCCTGACTATATGGATGTGTCACATCTTCACAAATGTAACTGATTTTAGCTGCCGCCTACCCCCCGGTGTGGGCAGCAACAGCATATCTCCAAGGAGGTCGATTTACATGAAGAAAAAAGTGCTTATAACCTGCGCAGTTGTGCTTGGTGTGCTTTTGGCTGTTTATCTTGGCTTTGCCTTTTATTTTAGCAGCCACTATCTGTTCAACACAAAGATTAACTCTGTAAAATACGCAGGTAAAACTGCAAAAGAGGCATTAGAAAAAAATACAGCCCTAAGCCGCGACTATCTGCTCACTATCACTGATAGAAAAGGCAACAGCTTTTCACTTAAGGGACCTGATTTTTCCTATGAATATGTCTCAAACGGTGACGAGGAGCAAATCCTAAAAAGCCAGAATGCTTTTACATGGCCTGTCAGTCTCTTCAAAGCTCAAAACTATACTCTAAAGGGTTCGTCCAAATATGACGATGCCGCTTTGGCGGAAAAGCTCAAGGCTCTTGATATTTTCAGTGATGACTACATTGAAAATCCGGAGGATGCCCACATCGAGATAAAAGACGGCAAATACGATGTGATTGAAGAGAAAAAAGGCTGCAAGCCGATATATGACAGCATCCTTGCCGAAGTAAAGGATGCCCTGGACAATGAGCTTCCAAAGCTTACCTTAAGTGATGACTGTTATGAAGCTCCAAAAATCACAAAAAACAGTGATACTATCAAAAATGAAAAAGAAGCCCTCGACAAATACACTGCTTCAACCGTCACTTACAAAATTGAAGGTGCCGACGAGAAGCTTGACTCAGCCAAAATCCTTGATATGCTAAGCATCTCAGATGACGGCAGCGTGAGCATAGATGATGCCAAGGTCACTAAATATGTCCAGCAGCTTGCTTCCAAGTACAATACCTTCGGCCGCAAACGCTCATTCAAGACATCGTCCGGTGACACTATTGAAATAGGTGGTGGAGACTACGGATGGGTAGTCAGCAAGAAAAATGAGAAAGCCCAGCTCCTTTCAGATTTAGAGGGAGGCAAGCCTGTAGAAAGAGAGCCTGTTTACGAGCAGACTGCTCTTCACCGCGGTGCTGACGACATAGGTAATACATACATAGAGATTGACTACACAAAGCAGCACATGTGGTATTACAAAGATGGTGCTCTCCAGATGGAGTCTGATTTCGTATCAGGTAATCTCGCCCGTCAAAATGGCTCTGTAGACGGTGTATACAAGATTGTTTACAAGCAGAGAAATGCTACTCTTGTCGGCGAGGGATACTCTTCTCCTGTCAGCTATTTCATGCCGTTTGCCTACAATATAGGTATCCATGATGCCAGCTGGCGTGATACCTTCGGAGGAACCATTTACAAAACCTCGGGCTCACACGGATGTATCAATGTGCCTCCTGCTTTTGCAGAGCAGCTGTTCAATGCTGTGGATAAGGGCACTCCTGTTGTTGCCTACTACAGAGAGGCTGTCACTCTGACAAACAATGCTGCAAAGATGTCCAATGCATACTCGTATGTGGCTCCTGATGCTGCGCAGTAAGTGTGGATTGCATTGTATTTTATAATACGGGAAGGCGACCGGCGCATGGGAATTGGCCCGCCCGGCAGAGGTGCTCCCGACGAGCTAACGCTACGCAGCTAAGGTACTGTACGAATTATGCTTTTTAGGGTTTCTATACTTGACGAAACCGTCGAAACGCGCCGTCCATGGCGCGGTTTCTCCTTGCCCCGGCGTCCATGCCGGGGCATTTCTGCGTTTCATGGGCATAATTCTACAGTATCTAAGCCGCTGCGCTAGTCGCTCTCTCGGGAGCCCCTCTGCCGGGCGGGCCAATCCCCATGCGCTGGTCGCCTTCCCTTACTCTTTCGCTATATTCATGCGATTTTTCCATCTGAAAGTGTGTTAAAATCTGCTTACATTGAAGTATTTTCCACTACTCCTTTTACAAAAAAGTATGTTACGTGACTTGCCAATATTAAATTTTCAACACAAAAAGCTTTCAGCCACAACGTAAGGGGCGTAAGTCGCCGGAGTGACTGCCATACAGCATAGGCGCTCTTTCGTAAGCGCATAGCGTAGCTGCCTAGATACTGTAGAATTATGCACACGATACATAAAAATGAGCTCCCACGGATGGGAGCTCAAGGAGAACCGCGCCATGGACGGCGCGTTTCGACGGTTTTGTCGGGCATAGAAGCCCTAAAAGCATAATTCGTACAGTATCTTGGCAGAGTAGCGTAGCGAACGAGAGAGCGCCTATGCTGTATGGCAGTCACTCCGGCGGCTTACGCCCCGTATTTATATGTCCTTATATAGCCTCTATGCTATGCAAACTGGCTATTGTAGAGATTTGCATAAAATCCATTGGCTGCAAGCAGGCTCTCATGATTGCCCTGCTCTATAATCTTTCCGTCTTTCATAACAAGGATAATATCCGCTTCCCTTATGGTGGACAGACGATGAGCCACTATAAAGCTTGTCCTGCCCTGCATCATGGTAAGAAATGCCTTCTGAATCTTAATCTCTGTACGTGTATCAATCGATGATGTTGCCTCATCCAATATAAGCATAGGAGGTAAGCAGAGCATGACTCTTGTGATGCATAAAAGCTGCTTCTGTCCCTGTGACAGGCTGCCGCCGTCCTCGCCGATTTCAGTGTCGTAGCCCTTCGGCAGACGTCTGATAAAGCTGTGTGCATGGGATGCCTTTGCTGCTGCAATGATTTCCTCATCTGTAGCATCAGGCTTTCCCATTATGATATTGTCACGGATTGTACCCTTCTTGAGCCATGTCTCCTGAAGCACCATACCATAGTTGTCACGAAGACTCTCTCGTGTGATTTTTCTGATATCGTGTCCACTCACCTTAATTGTTCCACTGTTTACATCGTAAAACCTCATAAGCAGATTGATAATTGTCGTCTTTCCACAGCCTGTCGGTCCTACGATAGCCACGCGCTGTCCAGGCTTTACATGGAGATTGAAATCCTCGATAAGCTTTTTATCCGGCACATATGAGAAATAAACATCCTCTATGTCCACACGTCCGTCAGCCTCTTCAAGTATTACCGCATCCGAAGCATCCGGTATCTCCTTTTTCTCCTCAATCAGCTCGAAGATACGAGCAGCACAGGCAAGTGCGTTCTGAAGCTCAGTGACAACGCCTGATATCTCGTTAAATGGCTTAGTATACTGGTTAGCATAACTTAAGAAGCTTGATAACTGACCGACTGTTATACCGCCATTGATAGCCGAAAATGCACCAACAATCGCAACACTCGCATATACAAGACTGTTTACGAATCTTGTTGAAGGATTAGTTATAGATGAGAAGAAGATTGCCTTTAAGGAATACTTCTGAAGTCTTTCATTAATCTCATCAAATTTTCTTACCGCCTCATCTTCATAGCCGTAAGCCTTAACAACCTTCTGTCCACCAACTGTCTCTTATACACATCTGACGCTGCCGACGAACTCTAGG
>ENA-OZEF01000748-OZEF01000748.1-human-gut-metagenome-genome-assembly--contig:-NODE-748-length-12142-cov-3.994209_pt1 | contig 12142 bp, 6 predicted proteins | sample MGYA00245065_ERZ653603 | MGnify/ENA primary metagenome ERZ653603 (study PRJEB26926, sample SAMN06164922) | human gut metagenome | biome: ENVO:00009003; feature: ENVO:2100002; material: ENVO:00002003...
GTGCTTCACGACCCTGTCCGCGCACGCCGGCGTTCCAGCGGCCAAGGGTGACGGTGCCGTCGGCCGGAGCTCCGGCCGCGTCAACGGCATCTGCAGTGGTCTTCGCACCTGCCACCACGCACTGGCCGAACGCCAGCTCGTAGCCGGCCGGTGCCCAATCGCAAGCGTTGCCAAGCTGCTGCGATACCTCCAAAACCAGCTCTTCGGCGTTGCTGCGGTAGTCATCAACCGGCCAATCGACTTCGAATGAAGCGCTCTCGCCGGCGGCCACGTCGAAACGGCGCGTAGTCGACCATACCGGCTTGCCGTCGGCCAAAATCCGCAGCACGAAGCGATAATCGCCCGTAGACACGAACAGATTGTCGTTCGTAATACGCGCTTCATCGACCGAAACCGCAATTTTCACGTTCGCATACAGCTGCTTGACTTCCTGCGCTTTCGGCGAGGGGGTGCGGTCGGCGAACAGCAGGCCGTCGCCGGAGAATTCGTAATCGCTTGGACGATCGCCGAAATCGCCGCCGTAGCACATGCGTGTCGTGCCGTCGGGCAGCTTGGCCTCGATTGCCTGGTCGATGAAATCCCAAATGAAACCGCCCTGGTACATCGGGTAGCGTTCCAACGCCGTGTATTCGTCCATATTGCCGCACGAATTGCCCATTGCGTGCATGTATTCGCAGGAAATGTACGGCTTCTTTGGACCGTCCGTATGTGTCGGGCTGCCGTCGTTCAGATAGCGTTCGATTTCGTCAGCATGCGCGTACATACGGCTTTCGATGTCCGTCACATCCTCGAATTCGCGCATGTGCACGGAACCCTCGTAATGTACCGGACGATTCGGATCAATCGTGTGCGCGTGGCGATACATCGCACGAAAAACCTCGCCCGCGCTCGACTCGTTGCCAAGCGACCAGATCAGCACGCTCGGATGGTTGTAATCGCGGCGCATCATGCTGTTGATGCGGTCCACGCACGCGCCCTCCCATTCGGGGCGGCTGCCGGGGATGCCGTCTTCAGGACGCTCGACATTGTTTGCCACCCACGTGCCGTGCGTCTCCATATTCGTCTCGTCGATCAGATACAGACCGTACTCGTCGCACAGGTCGTACCAATACTCCTGGTTGGGGTAGTGGGAGGTGCGGATGGCGTTGATGTTGTGCCGCTTGCAGAAAATCACGTCGGAAAGCATGTCCTCGCGGGTGATCGCACGCCCGCGCTTCGCGTCGAATTCGTGGCGGTCCGCGCCCTTGAACACGATGCGCTTGCCATTGAGCGTCATAATGCCGTTTTCGATGCGGAATGTGCGGAAGCCGATCTTCTGCGTCACGGTTTCGATGATGGCGCCGTCATGTCCGACGACGCGTACGGTCAGCGTGTACAGCGTCGGCGATTCCGCGCTCCACGGCGCGATGTTCGTCATTTTGCCGGAATTAAGGGCGATTTCGCCGTTGCAGGCCTGCGTTGATTCCCATACGACATTTCCGTCGCCGTCGCGCAGCGTGCTTTCGATAGTCATCGCGTCGGCGGGGTTGCGCAAGGTGAGTGCCGCGTTGAGTTCGGCGGTGTCGGCCGTACCGGCGGTGTCGGCTGCGGTGTAGTCGGCTTCAAGCTGCACGGTTTCGACGTGCGTATGCGGCTGGGCGGCGAGCTCGACGGTGCGGAACAGGCCGTGCAGTCGCCAGAAATCCTGGTCTTCCAGCCAAGAGGCGCTCGAATATTCGTAGCAGGCGACGGTGAGCGTATGCTCGGCTTCGGGGGAATCGGCGGCGTTGCCATTGCCGTTTCGCAGCGCTTCCGTCACATCGAATTCGCTCGGCGTGAATCCGTCCTCGCCGTAACCCACGAACGTGCCGTCAAGCCATACGTAGATCGCGGTGGCGGCACCGTGGAAGGTGAGGCTGACCGTGCCGTCGTTTTCCAGCGTGCGCGCAAGCTGCGCGTCGAGCGCGAATCGACGGCGGTAGATCGCCACATGGTTGTTTTCCGGAATATTTGGCGCCTGCGGATCCTCGTGACCGTCCCACGGATATTGGATGTTGACGTACTTGTTCTTGAGATAGCCGGCCATCTGCAAGTGGCCCGGCACCTCGATCGCGCCGAAATCGCCATCCTCGAAATCGACGGCCGCGAACGGAGCGCTTTCCACGTCCACGTTGCGCGCTTGTTCGATACGAACCTTCCATTCGCCGTCGAGGCTCTGCTTCGGCTCGCTCGTCTCGCCGATGACATATCGGTGGCTGGAATGTGCCGGCTTGCGGTTCGCTGCGAACACCGTCGGATCGGTGAGCCAGCTTGCACTTGCCGTGGTTGCATGTACGATTGCGAGTTCGGCTGTATCTGCCATCTTGCATCCCCCTGTATTACTTGGTGTCACTGCATCGTTGCGGTTGCGCCGTGCGATGTTGCACGACCGTTTAGTAATGAATTTTACTAACTACCGATAATATATCATACTTCATGGTATCGTGCACCCGTCGCGTGTCATGCATCGTTCCGCCACATGTCCATTTTTCACACGCCGAAGATGTGCGATAATAACAGGATGCGCCGATGGCGTCCGCCCGGTGCCCACAACCGCGCAGCGTTGCCTCGCCTTTGCAAAATGCTTGCGATTCCGCGGATTTTCGATTTCCGCGATTCGAGGCATACGTAAGACGGGGGAGAGCTGACTACTCCGCGGCGCTCCCAAGGAGATCACCATGGATGATCGCAAGAAAGATCAGTCCATCCAGTCCCATGCCAATTTTGACGGCGATTTCGCTACGGGCGATCGCACGCAGATTCGGCAGGATCAGCAAAACCAGCAGCCGCCACAAATCGACCCGTCGCTTGCCGACGCGCAAGCAGTGGCCGCCTCGCTCGGCGTCGATCCGAACACCGGTCTGAGCCAAGCCGAAGCTGAACGCCGACTCGCGCAATACGGGCCGAACGAGCTCGCATCCGCACCACCCGTGCCAAAATGGAAGAAGTTCCTGGCACAGTTCAAAGACCCCCTCGTCTACCTGCTGCTCGCTGCCACCGGCATCTCGCTTGTCGCATGGTTCATCGAAAAAGCCAACGCTGCGCCAGGCGCGGAAGGCGGCGAAATACTGCCGTTCGACGCCATCGTCATTGTGCTTATCCTTATCGTCAACGCGGTACTCGGCTACATTCAGGAATCGAAAGCGGAAGAAGCCGTCGAAGCGCTCTCCCAAATGACCGCGCCGCAAACCAACGTGCTGCGCGACGGCAAAATCGCACGCATCAACACCGTCGACGTGGTGCCGGGAGACATGGTCGTGCTCGGTGAAGGCGACTCCATTCCCGCCGACGGACGTCTGCTCGCCGCCGCCAGCCTGCGCGTGGCGGAAGCGAGCCTGACCGGTGAAAGCGTACCGGTCGGCAAAAACGTCGACACACTCGCTGAAGCCAAGGCCTTGGGTGATCGCGCCAATATGGTGTTCAACGGCACGTCCGTGACGCAAGGCACCGGCCGCGCAATCGTGACGAGCACCGGCATGCGCACGCAGGTCGGTAAAATCGCGGACCTTCTGCAGGCCACGGATGATGATGACAGTCCGCTGCAGAAGGAAATGAACTACGTTTCCAAGATTCTCGGCATCGCGGTGTGCATTATCGCGGCGGTCGTGCTGGTGGCGCTTGCGCTGACCGAAGGCTTCAACGACATCCACGACGTAATCGATTCGCTGCTGCTATCCGTTTCGCTGGCCGTCGCGGCCGTGCCGGAAGGGCTCGCCGCGATTCTGACAGTCGTGCTCGCGCTCGGCGTGCGCCGCATGGCCGAACATCATGCGATCGTCAAGAAACTGCATTCCGTGGAGACGCTTGGTTCCGCGTCGGTGATCTGCTCCGACAAGACCGGCACGCTCACCCGCAACGAGATGACGGTGGAGCGTGTGGTCACCCCGAGCGGCGAGGTGCAGCTGACCGGCACCGGCTATGCGCCAGAAGGCAGAATGGTCGCGATTCGCGATGCCGGGCTTATGCCCACCCCGTCGCCCGCGCAGGACGCCGCACAACTCGAAGCCGTCGCCGTGCTCGCCGTGGGTGCGCTGGCCAACGACGGTGAGCTACGCGAAAACGTTGATGCTGGAGAGGCTTCCGCAGCTTCCGCCACCACGTGGGAAGCCGTCGGCGATCCGACCGAAGTATCGCTTATCGTCGCCGCACGCAAGGTGAAGGCCGATCGCAAGTACGCCAACTACACGCGCGTCGGTGAGATTCCATTCACCTCTGACCGCAAACGCATGGCCGTCGTCGCACGGGACAACGCCGATGCGGGTCGCCTCACCGTCTTCGCCAAGGGCGCCCCCGACGTGTTGCTCGGCTATTGTAGCCGAATCGCCGTCAACGGTGCTGTTCGCCCGATGACGCAAGGCGACCGCCAGCAGATCCTCGCTGCAGTGGAACGCCTGTCCGCCGAAGCGTACCGCACGTTGGGCCAGGCGTACCGGCCGCTCGGCACAGCATCGCTCGCCGACGTGCCGGGCGTGCGCATCAACGCGGCCGGGCATGTGGCCGACATCGCCGACCAAAGTGACGTGCTGGAAAGCGACCTGATCTGGGTCGGCATGGTGGGCATTATCGACCCGCCGCGTACGGAGGTGCGCGATTCCGTCGCCGAAGCGCATCGCGCCGGCATCCGCACCGTCATGATTACCGGTGACCATCCGCTTACCGCGGCACGCATCGCCAGCGATCTGGGCATTATTGAAACGGACGGAGACGGCAGCTCGGTCGGCAGCGCCGACCTTAGTAGCAAAGTGCTCACCGGCGTTCAACTCGACGAGCTGCCGGACGAGCAAGCGTTCGACAAGGCCACCCGCGAAATCTCCGTGTACGCGCGCGTTGCGCCGGAACACAAGCTGAAAATCGTCGAATCGCTGCAACGACAAGGCAATATCGTGGCTATGACCGGCGACGGCGTAAACGATGCTCCCGCCGTCAAAACCGCGGACATCGGCGTCGCGATGGGCATCACCGGTACCGAAGTTACCAAGCAGAGTGCCAAGATGATCCTCGCCGACGACAACTTCAGCACCATCGTCGAGGCGGTACGCGAAGGCCGTGGCATTTTCGACAACATCCGTAAGTTCCTGCGCTATCTGCTGAGCTCCAACGTCGGCGAGGTGTTCACCGTCTTCGGCGGTGTGATGCTCGCCGGATTCCTCGGCATCACCCAGCCTGGCAGCCAAGGTGTCACCGTGCCGCTGCTCGCCACGCAGCTGCTGTGGATCAACCTGCTTACCGACGCAGCTCCGGCGCTCGCCATGGGTGTCGACCCGTCCACCGACGACGTGATGGCACGCAAACCGCGCAAACTCACCGATCGCGTGATCGACGGACAGATGTGGGGCGACATCATTTTCATCGGTTTGATTATGGCTGCCGTCACGCTGATTGGCATGGACATGCACCTCGCCGGAGGTCTGTTCACGGACCGTTCCGTGGATGCTGTCGGACATGATGCGCAAATGACTGAGGCGCGCACGATGGGCTTCACCATCCTTGTGTTTGCGCAGATGCTCAACGCGCTGTGCTCTCGCTCGCACGACCAATCGGTGTTCGTTGGACTGTTCGCTAACAAATGGCTGTGGGGTGCGATTGCGTTGTCTGCGCTGTTGCAGGTGGTGGTGATTTACGTGCCGTTCCTCAACACCGCGTTCGGCACGATGCCGCTGTCCGCCGGCGCGTGGGTCGAATGCCTTGGATTGGCGATGGTCGTGCTCGTCGCGTCCGAGCTGCGCAAGTGCGTGCTGCGTGCGATGCATCGGCGGTGATGCTGGCTTATAGCGTCGACGGGCTAGACTGGACGACAGTTGGTGGGCGCGCGTTGGCTGCGCGCCCGCTCATATGACGATTGTTCCGGTGATGTTTGGAGGAATTTCGATGCTGCTGTCCGATCGCGACATTCTCGCCGCACAGGCTGACGGCCATATTTCGCTCGATCCGTGGACCCCGGAAATGGTGCAGCCGGCGTCGATCGACGTCCGTCTGGACCGCTTCTTCCGTCTGTTCAACAACCATGCGTATACGTATGTGGATCCGGCGGAGAACCAGGGCGAGCTGACCGAGCAGTTCGAAGTCCGGTCTGATGAGCCGTGGATCTTGCATCCGGGCGAGTTCGCGCTCGGCTCCACGTGGGAGTATGTGAAGCTTGATTCGACGGTTGCGGCACGACTCGAAGGCAAGAGTTCGCTTGGACGACTCGGCATCCTCACTCACTCCACCGCGGGATTCATCGACCCGGGTTTCGAAGGGCACATCACGCTGGAGCTGTCCAATGTGTCGACGCTGCCGGTGAAGCTGTGGCCGGGCATGAAAATCGGACAGATGTGCTTCTTCCAGCTGAGCTCGCCCGCCGAGCATCCGTACGGCTCCGCCGGCACCGGCTCGCACTACCAGGGCCAGCGCGGTCCGACCCCGAGCCGCTCCTACGTGAACTTCTACAAGGCCGATATCACCGACTGATGCATCACAGAATCCCCGGCGCGATGTCATGCACGGCGAGCCATCCGCGTAGGTCGCTGAACTCGTCGAGGCTGACGGAGTGGTCGAGCCCACGGTAGCTTTTCGCGGTGAGGAACGTGTGCTCGTCCAGCCAGGCGCTCATGGCGAAAAGCTCCGGCTTGGCGATCACCGTATCGCTGTTGCCGTAACCGAAGAACGTGGGAATATTGAGCGGCGCGATACGGTCGTCGGCAGGCGCGGTGCCGCGGACGAGCCCAGGCGCAAGGAATCCGGACAATGAAATCGACGCACGGTAGCGTTCCGGATGCATGCGCAGCAGATGGATCGCCAGCAAGCCACCTTGGGAAAAGCCGATCGGCACGACGGCACGGTCTTCGGGAACGTTCTGCGACACCCAATCGTCGATAGCCATGGATGCGGCGAACGCGTCGCGGTCGAGGTCTTCGCCGGACGGCACGCAATCATGGAACCAGGAGTACGCGCCTGGAGTGAACGTGCCGGCCGCCTGCAGCGTCAGCGGCGCGCGCAGTGAAGCGTAATCGTTGTATGGTGCGATGTATCGCATCATATCGGCAAGGTCAGCCTCATTCGATCCCCAGCCATGCAGGCACAGGAACAGCGGCCGTTTCGGTGTCGCGTTGCCGCCGCCGCGCGAATACTGGACGTGCGTCACCTGCAGCGGTTCGCCGAAACGGCCCGGCACCACATCCGATTCGCGTCCGATCAGCTCCGTTTTGTTGCTGTTGTCTGCGGTTTGCGGAATTTCATGTTCGATTGCGTCGCTCATACCTTCCCAATATAGCGTGCGTCGATAGCGTGAGAAGGTGGTCGTGAAAAAAGAAGACCCCGGTGGGATCGGCCACCGGGGAGAGAAAGGAGAGAGAAGAAGAAAGGGTTCAATTGTCGGGAACTCTTGTGTTCCTGGTCGGCTCGTTGTGCTGACAGTTCATATATAACCATTCGATGCTGAGCACATGTCTGGTGTTTTCTGAAAACTTCCTGAAAATCCGATGGCGATTTCGTTCAGGCGCAATTTGGCACAGTTCCCGACGAACACGATTTCGGCTGGATGCGATTCCAGCCGATCGTCCGCCATTGCGCAATCGTCCGTCGCCACGCGATCCGAACGCCGGAAATCGAAAAAACGTCAGATCTGCGCGTCCGCATCCACGCTCATCACATACACGTTGCGTCGCAGCTGCTTGCTTTGCGCACGCGTGATGTCGCCGGCCTCATACATGTCCTGGATCACGCCCAGCTCGATGCCGTAGCTTTCACGCTTGACCTCCTCGGCCTGTTCCTGCGCTTCGGCGCTGATGCCCATATTCGGACGCGCCCTCAACGCGGATTCGCTGCGTCGGTAGTCCAACAGCAGGCCGGAGCAGTGCTCGGTGTTGTACGTGTCGCCGCCCATCTCCTCATACAGTCGGTCGATCACATGTTCGATCGCATCCACCTGCACCACACGCGTATGCGCGAACAGCTCATCGTCGCTGAACAGCGGGGTCGTGCGCCGGATGCGGCTGTTCACGCGTCTCACCAGCGTACCTGTACGACGCTGCAATGCGCGCAGACGGCCCTTCAATCGCCAGATCGTACGACCGGAATTATGCTCCGTTTCGATGTGACGCAACGAGCTCATGATCTGGTCGAGCAGGCGCTCGCAAGCTTCGGCTTCCAGATCGTTCGCGGCGCGGTTCCCGGTCGGATTCGCCTTGATCGCAGCGCGCACGCCCGCCAGTCGATTCTTGACGTATTCCTTCTCCCAATTGAGCGCATCGATCTGCAGTCTCATGTACCCTTGCGGATCGATTTCGCCGGTGCGTTGCTTCAGCCGTGTAATACGTTTCGTATACGAATCGATGATCATGAGCACTGCACGTCGGTTCTCCGGCGTGACACGGCCCGACAGCTCCTCGACCGTCCGCCGCAGCACTTCGATGGTGATTTCCGTCATTTCCGTGGACGTGTCCTTATTGCGATTCGGCGCGAGCAACGGCAGCAGGAAATTCGCCAGCAGCAACGTCACTACTATCACACCGCCGGCGATGAAGATCAGTTCGTTGCGCATCGGGAAATTCGCGCCTGCCGCAAGCGTGTACGGAATGGTGAACATCAATGACAGTGTGATGGTGCCCTTCGGCCCGCCGAACGTCATGACGGCCGCCGATCGCCAGCGCTTCGCCGTCATCTTGCGTCGCTTGCCGGTGGTGGTGTCGCGCGCCAATCGCAGCATCAGTGAGATCCACAGGAAGCGCATGACGATCACCACTGCGGAAACCACAAGAATCGCAGTGAGCAGCAGCCAATTGCTGACGTGCGGATCGTCCCAGCTGGTGGTCATCGCGCTTGGCAGCAGCATGCCGAGCAGAATGAACACGGTGCCGTTCAGCGAGAATGACAGCACCCCCCATACGCTGGATGAGACGATGTTCGTACGTGCCACATTCGGGCCGATGCCGGTGCGGTCGAAGCGGATAAGCAGGCCGGCGGCCACCACCGAAAGAATGCCGGAAACGTGCACCGCCTCCGCGCCCAAATACAGGATGAACGGCAGGAACAGCTCCATCAGAATACGTGTGGTCATCGTTTCCCAGCCGAGGGAACGCATCGTTTCGAACACCACGTCGGCCACCATGCCCACGACGAAACCCGCCCACGGTCCAAAGAGGATGCCCGCCAGCAGCACCGGCAGACTGCCCAGATTGAACCGGACAAAGCCGGTGGAGATGCTCAGCACCCGGGAAAAGACGATGCTCATGGCGATGAGCAGGGCCATCGCCGTCAGGGTGCGCACAGAGATCCTGGATTCGTTTTTCATATCAACTGTCCTCCTGTTTTTTCAGGAACTGCGGGGGAGCAGAAAGAAACGCCCTCCCCTGTGACAAACCGCACAAAGGAGGGCGTGAGTTCAACAAACTTCACTTCCGGACGACGCCGTGCAGACGGCCTCGCCCGCACCCAAGTCCATGCAGCAGCGGGATGCAGGCCATGCACCGCGGGTCTCCCTTCGTCCGCAGCACAACTCCCCGTTGATGCGGCACTTGACGCGCATAGCCTTACTCTGTTGATACTGTTATTATATGCTTTTTTTCGCCCTGTTTCAATCACGGGATGCAACAGGTTTGCTAAAACAAAGCCGCAGAATTTATCACATATGCTCAAAGTCTTTCTTTTTTGGCCCAAACGTGATAAGATGGGCATAATATTGAAAGGGGCTTTCCCGCCCCGGAAAGGATTTTTCACGATGAAATTCAGTGAGATGACCTATACCCGCCCTGACATCGACGCGCTGCTGGCCCGCTGCAAAGAGCTGACCGCAAAGGCAGCTGCCGCTGACAGCGGCGAGGCCCTTGTGGAGGTTTACTACGAGCAGAGCCGCGCCTTCGCCGACTACAACACGGCGGCCAACCTCGCCAACATCCACTACACCTGCGACACCCGCGACGCCTACTGGAAAGCTGAGCAGGACTTCTTCGACGCCAACGGCCCGGCAGTGTCCAACGCCAGCGTCGAGATCAGCCGCGCCTTCCTCGCCAACCCCCATGTGGACGCCCTGACCGCGGCCTTCGGCTCCACCTGCGTGGCCGGCATGAAGAACGCCGTGCTGGGCATGGACGAGCGCACCGTGGCCCTTCAGCAGGAGTACAACGCCCTCGTCAGCACCTACCAGCAGATCTACGGCGGTGCGCTGGTGGAGTTGGACGGCAAGCAGCTCACCATCCCCCAGCTTGGCCCCTACAAGGAGAGCACCGATGCCGCCACCCGCCGGGCCGCTTATGAGGCCGAGGCCGGTTACTTCGACGCTCACCGCGCCGAGCTGGACGAGCTGTACACCAAGATCGTTAAGAACCTGAACCAGCAGGCTCAGGTGATGGGCTTCCACGACTACAGCGAGCTTTCCTATGTGCGGATGAACCGCATCGGCTACGGCCCTGAGGACATCAAGCGCTTCCGCGACCAGGTGGCCCACGACGTCGTGCCGGAGCTGCAGAAGGTCATCGCTCTCAAGAACAAGCGCACCGGCATCCAGCACCCCACTTTTGCCGACCTGCCGGTGGCTTTCAAGGACGGCAACCCCAAGCCCATCGAGGGCTATGACGCCCGGATGTCCGCCGCCCGCACCATGTACCATGAGCTCAGCCCCGAGACGGCAGAGTTCATCGACTTCATGCAGGACAACGAGCTGTTCGACGTCGAGAGCCGCCCCGGCAAGATGTCCGGCGGCTACATGACCAGCCTGCCCTCCTATAAAGCCCCCTTCATCTTCGCCAACTGGAACAATACTTCCGCTGACGTGGATGTTCTGACCCACGAGTGCGGCCACGCCTTCGAGGGCTATGTGGCTGAGCGCGATCCGAAGATCCCCGCCGACCTCGAATGCCCCGGCATGGAGAGTGCCGAGATCCACTCCATGGCCATGGAGTTCCTCACCGCACCGTGGCACCACCTGCTCTTCGGCAAGGACACCGACAAGTACGCCCTGCTCCACGCCGAAGACAGCTTCCTCTTCCTGGCCTACGGCTGCGCGGTGGATGAGTTCCAGCACATCATGTACCAGAACCCCGATTTGACCCCCGACCAGCGCAACCAGACCTGGCTGGAGCTGGAGCACAAGTACCGCCCCTGGATCGACTTTGACGCTCTGCCCTTCTATGGCCGCGGTGCAGGCTGGCAGCGTCAGCTCCACATCTACGAATGCCCCTTCTACTATATCGACTACTGCCTGTCCACCATGGCCGCTCTGCAGTTCTTCCTGCTGAGCCTCCATGACCAGAAGGATGCATGGGCGCGCTATCTGCGCCTCGTCCGCCGTGCTGGCACGGCCAGCTACACCGAGCTGTGCGAGACCGCCGGCCTGCAGGTGCCGTTCAACGACGGCTCCATCAAGGCCATCGCCCAGCAGATGAGCCAGTGGATCGCAGAGCATCAGGTCTGACTTGAAAATATTGCCGTCTTCTTGTATTATATAGGTATATCATGCCATCTGCGGCAAAAGGAGCGGTACTTATCATGTCAGAAAAGAAAACCAGCGGCATCAAGAATTTCTTTGAAGAGTTCAAAGCCTTCGCCATGCGCGGCAATGTGCTCGACATGGCAGTTGGTGTGGTCGTCGGCTCGGCTTTCACCGCGATCGTCAACTCTCTGGTAAACGACATCATCTCCCCCATCATCGGCCTGTTCTTCAACGCCGATTTCTCGCATGTCGTCATCCAGATCGGCGATGTTGGCATCGGCGTCGGTGCTTTTCTCAACGCCATCATCAACTTCCTCATCGTGGCCTTCGTGCTGTTCGTGACCATCAAGGCCATCAATATGCTGCACAAGAAGCCCGTGGAAGAGCCGAAGGAGCCCACCACCAAGAAATGCCCCTACTGCCAGAGCGAGATCGCTATCAAGGCTGTCCGCTGCCCCCACTGCACTTCGAAGCTCGAGGGCTTCCCCGAAGCAAAGCTGTAATTTTCCCTGTTTTCTCCCCGGCGCTGTCCCCTCTTTGGACGCCGCCGGGGCTTTTTTGTGCCCTTTTTTCGGGGCGCAGAAAAGAAAATCAGAATTTTTTCGAAAAAAGTATTGCTTTTTCGGGCGAGTCATGGTATTATATCAGAGTCGTCACGACGCAACAGAATATGGACGGTTAGCTCAGCTGGTAGAGCATCTGCTTGACGTGCAGGAG
>ENA-OZEF01000749-OZEF01000749.1-human-gut-metagenome-genome-assembly--contig:-NODE-749-length-12135-cov-4.634934_pt1 | contig 12135 bp, 7 predicted proteins | sample MGYA00245065_ERZ653603 | MGnify/ENA primary metagenome ERZ653603 (study PRJEB26926, sample SAMN06164922) | human gut metagenome | biome: ENVO:00009003; feature: ENVO:2100002; material: ENVO:00002003...
ATTTTGTATATATTCTTTTTGCTATATTGACGTTTTTTTAAAAGAAAATTTGTGCGATTTTTCCACTTGTCGAACGAAAAGCGGATTGCTATAATGGCTTTCACAAACAGAGAGTTTATTCCGTGATGCGAAAAGTGCAGTACAGATATCAGAACCGGGAGATGAGATATCTGTACTGCAGAGAAACCTGCAATTTGTCTGAAGGACAGAGAGGAAAGAGGTTATCATGGATAAACAGTTATTTTTAATGAAACGCATGATATTACTTTGTGTTGTGTGTGTGCTTGGTTTCTTAAGTCTGATATGTTATCCGGCGAAGAAAGCCAAAGCAGAAGAAAATCTTCCGACTGTTATGGCGGCAGATATCGGAAAACGTTACGGAAAGGGACTCAGTAACCCCTGCGTGTCAGGAGTGCGTATTAGCCGGAATAATTATATGAAGGCATATGCATACGATGTGTATTCGTATACGGATGCAACCGGCTGGAAGTTTCATTTCGCCAATCTATTCGGATCGAGACGAAATGACAAGGAAGCAATCAAAATCAGAGATGGATTTTGTCTTGGCATTGGAGATGATATGGAATGTCGTGGACGTTTTATTATCTACGGCAAGTGGGCAAAAGATCTTATCAAGGATTATCCCTGTTATTCGATCAAGACAACACGTTATCAGAAGGGGGAGATGCTCAGTCTGGAGTACGAATACAGCACGGATTCCAGAGCAAATTGGACGGATTCTCAATATTCGCTGATGCTTGCCATCGCTCAGGAAAGGACCTATTACGTTGGTATACATTCTCCGGATAGGGTTTCTTACTGGTACGATCTGAATCCCGGTATTTTTCTGGGGGATGAGGAGGATGATGTCACATTAAATGCCATGGGTGGCGAGATGTCTGAGAAGGGAGAGGCATATACGCAGCTCTCAAACCAATATGTGATCCATAAGCTGCCGGTGCCGGTCAGAAGGCGCGACCGCAACGTGTATCTGTTTGATGGATGGTATACCAGTGCAGACGGTGGTGTAAAGCTTAACGAAGGAGATTTTATCGAAAAGGGAGTCACTTTGTATGCGCACTGGAAGGCAGTCCCTAAGAAATGTGATGTCACCTGCATTGATGTTTTACAGACGGCAGGCGGCGAGGAGGTTCTTGGAACAACAACGTTTCAGGCGGAGTACGGGGAGCTTGCAAGCGGTTCGGCAATCGGCTGCAGTACAGGCTCCGGTATTTACTATCCGGGAAGGGATTATGTCGGCTGCTCTGACAGTATCGTTCAGGCAGAAGGAACTGTTGTATATCGATATTTTAAAAATGCGTCCAGAAATGTATTCTGTATTGACGTTGTTCAGGTAGGACCGGATGCCGGACAGCAGCTTGGAAGCCATTTGTGGCAGGCAGAATATGGAACGACTGCAAGTGGAGAAACGATTGGCAGCGATACATCGGTCGGTGCGTATTATACGGGATATCGTTATATATACAGCTCGATGAAGCAGGTCGGGAATGATGGCTGTACTGTCTATCGGTACTTTACACCGATCATGTATAATATTGAGTTTGTTTCCGGATGTGCTTCCGGCGGATCGATGTCTGTGATGCGCAATCTTTACTATGGTCATGATTATTCGTTGACCATGAACTCCTTTATCAACAAGAAAAGGATCACACTTGACACAAATGCACCGGAGGCATCCAGTGATACAAAATTTCTCACGGTATACTCGGATTTTGTAGGATGGGCTGAAACTGCGACAGGAAGTGCAGTCTATTACGATGGAGGAAGTGTCAACGGTCTTACCAGTCAGGAAGAAACCGTCCGTCTTTATGCTGTTTGGAGCGGCAGAGAGGCAACCGTTGATGTGCAGCCTAAGAGGCTTGGCTATGAGTTTGCGGGATGGTCATTGGATAAGGAAACCTCTGCAGGCGCAAAGCAGTTTTATATTGAGAAGGATACCACGTTGTATGCGGTCTGGACCCCGGCACCGGTTGATTATCATATCGAGTATTATAAGCAGAGGCTTGATAAGACATATGAACGTGTCAGTACATATACAATGAAAGCACTTACAGGGGAAAAGGTACAGGTTGGAGCCGATAAGGATATGTTCCCGGGCTTTTATCTGGATGAGGGATCTTCCAAACTGACAGGGATTGTCAAGGCGGATGGAAGTTTGATATTAAATGTTTATTTCCAGCGACGTGAATACAATGTAAGCTTTGATACGGATGGAGGAAGTGTGCTGACAGATATCAAGGCACTTGATCCAATCTTTGGTCTGTTTGAACAGTCTGTTGTACTGCCGGAAGCACAGTTACAAAAGACAGGCTATATCTTTGATGGGTGGACGATCGAGAAGGGAAGCCGTCTGGCTGCCGGCAGACCGGGAGAGACTTATGCATTACCAAATCATGATCTCGTTTTATATGCATGCTGGCTTCCTAGAGAAGATACAAGATATCAGATCATTCCGTATTATGAGAATCTGAATGGCGTGGGTTATGTAAAGGGCGAGACAGTCGATCTGCGTGGAACGACGGATCTTAGCGTTGAGGAGGATCTGATGCAGATGTATCAGACAAAGGATGTGGCAGAAAGCATTCACAAGATGTTTGGAAGCGGATACCGTCTTGCTGATAAGACAGCTCTGGAACAGACAACGATTGCTCCGGATGGTACTACTTGCGTGGAAATATATCTGCAGAGAGATAAGTATGAATTCAATTTTTATATTGTGAAGGATGGCGAAAAGCAGAACATAGAAGTACAACAGGTGGCATACGGACAGAAGTATATTATGCCGGAGAAGATCAAGGATATCGAATATATCATTGGATATCTTGATGAGCAGGGCGAGAAAATTCTTCCGGGACATGTAATGATGGTAAAAGGAAGCCGCAGCTTTGAAATCTGTCAGGAGATACCGACCCCGGTTCCAACCGAAAAGGCAACGAATCCTCCTTCTGAGACGGAGGCTCCGGTACCGGGAGAAACAAAGAAGCCGGGCACCGGCGGAACAGATATTCCGGCACCGGGCGAGACAACAAAACCGGGCACTGGCGGAACAGATATTCCGGCACCGGGCGAGACAACAAAACCGGGCACCGGTGGAACAGATACTCCGGCACCGGGCGTGTCAAATACACCGTCGCCTGCCGTTACCAGAATACCGGTCCCGGTGAAAACCAATACGCCGTTACCGGTTAGAAGCACACAGCCGCCTGCATCAACGAAACCGTCTGCATCTCCGGATCCGTCCGGTCTTGATAAAGATGGCATGAGTGTAATTTCAACCTGGACAGGAGCAGACAGCAAGGACATTGCTTCCAAGCTGGCGGATAGTGCTGTCGGTGCCTTTGTGAAAAAAGGCACCGTTGTGACGAAAAAGGGAATCCGTTATAAGGTGACGAAAAGCGGACCGAAAACACGCAGTGTCAGTGTGATCAGTATCAATAAGGATCGAGGAACAGTACGGATACCGGCTCAGATTTCGATGAGAGGATATTCATATCCGGTTACAAAGATCGAGAAGAAGGCATTGGCACAGAAGAAAAAGCTGACCCGCGTGATTGTTGGCAGGAATGTCAAGCAGATTGGCAGGAAGGCATTTTATAACAGCAGGAAGCTGAGCCGAATCTCCTTTGAATCGGCGAAGCTTATTAAGATTGAGAAAGGTGCCTGGAAGGGCTGCAGCAAGAGACTGCGTTTTACTTTCAGTAAGAGCTGTGGAATGAAGACAAAGCAGTATATATTAAAAAGGAATATGCTGATGAAATAGAATAAGAAATAGAAGGAGTCAGGTTTCCAACAAAGCATTCTTAATTTTGTAGGAATCTAAAGTTATTGAGAATGAATAATCATAGATTTTCTACAAAGTAAGAAACATACAAAAAAGAACTGCCCACACCTAAGCAGTTCTTTTTTGTATAAAAATTGATTTCATTATGCAATCTTATTGACAGCAAGTGTCAGACGGGAAATCTTTCTGGAAGCAGTCTTCTTGTGGAATACACCCTTGCTGGCTGCCTTATCGATTTCTGAAATTGCTGCAACCAGAGCAGTATCAGCTGCGGTCTTATCCTTAGCAGCTACAGCAGCGTCAACTTTCTTAATAGCAGTCTTAACGCTTGACTTGATTGCTTTATTTCTCTCTGCATTTCTGCGATCAACTAAAATTCTCTTCTTTGCTGATTTAATGTTAGCCATTCTCTTTACACCTCCCAATCGTGAAATCTACTGTTCCATCAATCTGTGGACACGGTCACTATGATGTAAACATACTCATATATAATAGGGGATTCTCTTTGTGTTGTCAATACATATTTTTCATTTTTTTACAAAAAATAGGATAAAAGGACCAATTTTGAAAAAAGAAGGGAGAACAGGGGCAATGGAGAGAAGAACCGATCTTGCACTGGAGGTCAGAGAAAGCTTTCCGGGGGATGATGTAGAGGTGTCCGGAGTGGTACTGGAGGAGGAGAATTATCTTGATGGCAGGATACGTCTTACGATTTTATCGATCAAAAACGAGAAGGGGCAGGAGCAGATGCGTAAACCCATCGGTAATTACATTACGCTTGAATTGACAGAGAAGGGAAAATATGATGATGACGATGAACGAGAAAAGACAGCGCAGACCATTGAAATGATCATTGCGCAGACGATACAAAAGCTTGCCCCGAAGGAGGGGAATGTCTATCTGGCAGCAGGTCTTGGAAACCGCTTTGCAACGCCGGATGCACTGGGACCGTTTGTTTTGGATGATGTGCAGGTAAACAGACATATTAAAGAGTATTTTCATGATCTGATGACAGGCAGCAGGACATTATGTGCTGTCGCACCGGGAGTAATGGGGCAGACCGGAATGGAAAGCAGAGAAATTCTTGGAGGAATTATCCACGAAGTAAAGCCCTGCTGCCTTCTCGTTGTGGATTCACTGGCAGCAGCAAGCGTGCACCGTCTCTGCACAACGATCCAGATTACCGACGCAGGTATCTGCCCGGGAGCAGGAATCGGTAACAACCGCAATGCGATCAACGAAAAGGAGTTAGGGATACCGGTTATTGCAATCGGGGTACCAACGGTTGTCGATGCATCTACAATCGTATCTGAATGCATGGAGAACACTCTGCTCAAGGAGGGCTACACCCTGGAACAGATCGATCTGTTCCAGAAAAGCTTCGCCGGTGAGATGATCGGACAGCTGTTTGTAACACCTAAGGATATTGATGAACAGATCCGGGAAATTGGGAAACTTGTTGCAAGAGGAATCAACGCCTTTATTGATGCATAAACTGTAATAGTGCAAATGTAAAACGGCAGCAATAGGAAAGGTATGGGGCGAGTATGGGAATCAATATGACACAAAAAGTAAAAGCACGTTTTATAGTGTTCTTTCTTCTTGGGACAGGTTGTCTGCTCGCATTGCTCTGGAAACAGAATTCTATGCTGCGAAGTCTGAACGAACAGAGTGCGGCATGGCTGGTAGAAACCGGGGCGGCAGGAAGCGATACCATATCTTATTTTAAACAGGGAGAGCAGAACAAAAAAGGCAGGTGGCTTCTTAATGCCGTGCCGGTTCTTGCCTATCTGGCAGGAAATGAGGAAAAGCTTGCCGTCCGGGAGGATAAAAGCATGAGTGAATTTGCAATGCTTTATCCCGGCAGAAGTTTAGCAAAAGGAACCTGGAGCGGTGCAACAGCCCACTGGGCGCGGGGAAGCCGGGCATTGGAAGCCTGTGATGAGATCGTTCTGGCAAAGAAGGAAGCCGAACAGGAGGAAGAGGATGCGGTAGAAACTTCTCTGGAGTTGGATGCGGATGCAGCCGTTGCCGATGCGGCAATGCAGGAAAATCAGACGTATCGTGAGAAAAACAATAAAAAGAGTCAGAAGATTAACAAAGAAGAAATGGTTCTTTCCTCCGGTATGGATAATCAGAAAAAAATCCAGAATCTGCAGCGAACAGGAAGTCTCAACTATCTTCTTCGTAATTTTTATATTGTAGATTCTTCAACCTCCATCAACAAAAAAATCTTTGATGTCGAAGCATTGTTAAACACAAACCTGTCCATGAAAAAGACAAGTGAACCGCAGATCTACATATTTCACACGCACGGTGCTTCCGAGCATTTTATTGACAGCAAGCCGGGGGATAAGTCGGAATCGGTTGTCGGAGTCGGGACATACCTCGCGGACATTCTGGAAAAGAAATATGGCTATCAGGTGATCCATGACGAAACGGAATATGACCGGATCAACGGAAAGATTGACCGCAACAAAGCTTATAATAAAGCTGCAACGGGACTAAAGAAAGCCTTGAAAGAAAATCCGTCCATTCAGGTTGTGATCGATCTGCACAGAGACGGTGTCGGTAACAAGGTGCATCGTCTGACAACGATCAATGGAAAGAAAACAGCGCAGGTAATGTTCTTTAACGGACTTTCCAGAAACCGTAAGGGGGACATCCGTTATTTGAAAAACGATAATCTGCAGGCGAATCTGTCATTTAGCCTTCAGATGAAAATGAAATGCATGGAGCTGTATCCAAACCTTGCCAAGCCGGTGTACTTAAAAAGCTATCGGTACAATCTCCATATGAGGAAAAGATCGTTGCTGATCGAGCTTGGAAACGAAAATAACACGCTTGCGGAGGCGAAAAATGCCATGGGACCTCTGGCGAAGGTGCTGAATCAGGTGTTGTCGGAAAAATAGATTTATGATACAATGTGCGCGAAGGCAATCATCGAAGACATATGATATAATGAGTCCAAAGGACTCATATTAGGAGTTTCTTCGAAACTCCGTTATGCGCAGAAATTGTGTGCAGACATATGATTTAATAAAGAACAGAATGAGGTAACAAAATGGAACGAATTGATGAATCCCATATCCGGAATTTTTGTATTGTAGCACATATTGATCACGGAAAATCAACGCTGGCAGACCGGATCATTGAGAAGACCGGTCTTCTGACAAGCCGTGAGATGCAGGCGCAGGTTCTGGATAACATGGAGCTGGAGAGAGAGCGTGGCATTACAATCAAGGCGCAGACCGTGCGTATTGTATATAAGGCGAAAAACGGAGAAGAATATGTATTTAACCTGATCGACACACCGGGACATGTCGATTTTAATTATGAGGTTTCCAGAAGTCTTGCGGCGTGCGAGGGAGCAATCCTGATCGTGGATGCAGCGCAGGGCATCGAGGCGCAGACACTGGCAAACTGTTATCTGGCATTGGATCATGATCTGGAAATCATGCCGGTTATCAACAAGATTGATCTGCCAAGCGCAGAGCCGGAACGTGTAAAGGAGGAGATCGAGGACATTATTGGTCTGGATGCCTCCGATGCACCGCTTATTTCTGCCAAGATGGGAACCAATATTGAGGAGGTACTGGAACAGATCATCACAAAGATACCGGCACCATCCGGAGATATAGACAAGCCATTGCAGGCTCTGATCTTTGATTCTCTCTATGATGCGTATAAGGGCGTGATCATTTTCTGCCGTATCTTCGATGGCTCGGTAAAGAAGGGACAGCAGATCACAATGATGGCGACCGGAGCCAAGGCAGAGGTTGTCGAGGTTGGTATTTTTGGTGCCGGTCAGTTTATTCCGTGTGAGGAATTGTCTGCCGGTATGGTTGGCTATATTACCGCAAGTCTTAAAAATGTCGGAGATACCCGTGTCGGAGATACGGTCACATTGACGGAACGCCCTTGTGCGGAGGCACTTCCGGGTTACAAAAAGGTGCAGCCGATGGTATACTGCGGTCTTTATCCTGCAGATGGTGCTAAGTACGGAGATCTTCGTGATGCGCTCGAGAAGCTGCAATTAAATGATGCGTCTCTTCAGTTTGAGGCGGAGACCTCTGTTGCACTCGGCTTCGGATTCCGTTGTGGTTTCCTTGGTCTTTTGCATCTGGAGATCATTCAGGAGAGATTAGAGCGAGAGTACAATCTGGATCTGGTTACAACGGCTCCGGGTGTTATCTATAAGGTTTATAAGACCAACGGTGAGGTGATCGATGTTACGAATCCATCTAATCTGCCGGATCCGTCTGAGATCGAGCATATGGAGGAGCCTGTGGTCTCTGCAGAGATCATGGTTACGACGGAGTTTGTCGGTGCGATCATGAATCTATGCCAGGAGCGCCGAGGCGTCTATAATGGTATGGAGTATCTCGAGGAGACGCGTGCTGTCTTAAAGTACGATCTGCCATTGAATGAGATTATTTATGATTTCTTTGATGCATTAAAATCCCGTTCCCGCGGTTATGCATCGCTCGATTATGAGATGAAGGGATATGTACCGTCACAACTTGTGAAGCTTGACATTCTGATCAACCGTGAGGAGATCGATGCTCTGTCCTTTATTCTTCATGCAGATACGGCATATGAGCGTGGAAGAAAGATGTGTGAGAAGCTCAAAAAGGAGATTCCGAGACAGTTGTTCGAGATTCCGATCCAGGCAGCGATCGGCAGCAAGATAATTGCCCGTGAGACCGTTAAGGCGATGCGCAAGGACGTGCTTGCAAAATGCTATGGTGGTGATATTTCCCGTAAAAGAAAGCTTCTGGAGAAGCAGAAGGAAGGAAAGAAGCGGATGCGTCAGTTTGGTAATGTCGAGATTCCGCAGCAGGCATTTATGTCTGTCTTAAAGCTGGATGATGAATAAAAGAAATCTGTCGCTATATATTCATGTCCCGTTTTGCGTACAGAAGTGCCGGTACTGTGATTTCTATTCGGCAGCAGCCGGGGAGGAAGAGAAGCGGGCGTATACAGCACTTTTGTGCCGGGAAATAAAGAGCTGGGGAGAACGTCTCAGAAAGGATTATAAGCTGTACACGGTGTTTCTGGGAGGTGGGACTCCAAGCTGCCTTGCTCCGGAATGCCTTGTGCGGATCGGACAGACGATTAGAGAGTCCTTTGAATGCAGTGATCTGATCGAATATACCACAGAAGCCAATCCGGGAACCGTGACGAAGGAGCATCTGACCGCATGGCAGCAGATGGGTATCAACCGGGTCAGTCTCGGTCTGCAGTCAGCCGTTAATGAAGAGTTAAGCATGCTCGGCAGGATCCATACCTATGAGCAGTTTCTGGAAACGTATCATCAGGTACGGGAGAGTGGAATAGACAATATTAATGTTGATGTGATGGCGGCAATTCCGGGTCAGACGATGGAAAGCTATCAGAAAACCCTAAGAAGAATTGTAAAGCTTCAGCCGGAGCATATATCCTCTTACAGTTTGATCGTAGAACCGGGGACCGTTTTTGGGGACTGGGAGGAAAATGGGACATTGAACCGTCCGAATGAAGAGACGGATCGCGCAATGTACCAGTGGACGAAATGGTTTCTGGATGAAAACGGATATCACCGGTATGAGGTTTCCAATTATGCACATAAAGATATGGAATGTGTACACAACTGTGTCTACTGGACCGGTGGTGAGTACCTTGGCGTCGGAGTTAATGCGTCCTCCTATCTGGGAGGCTATCGTTTTCAGGTACCGCTGCAGGCAAAGCAGTACGAAGCATATATTAAAAAGCTGGAGGAGAGTGTTTCTATAGACGCTGTCAACAAAGACGGGATTCTTGAATGTATGCAGGATGTCGAGAAGGTGGAGAGGACGGCACAGATGGAAGAGTTTATGTTTCTGGGTCTTCGAATGATACAGGGCATCTCAAAACAGGAATTTTCAAGTAGGTTTGGGGTGGATATCATGTCTGTTTACGGACCGGTGATACAGCGTTATGAACAGGCGCACTTACTGGAACAGACGAGGGATGGTTATCTTTGTTTGACGGAGCATGGCATTGATGTCAGCAATCAGATCCTGGCGGATTTTCTGATCGACACAGAGTCTTAGAAGACTACTGGAAGCAATAAAAGCGTTGGGACGTTTTGCACACTAAAATTGCTTCGTAATTCTCGCTGGATTTATACTCCACTATAAGCACTTTACTGTACGAAAAACCGGACAGCAATCATTACGACTGCTGTCCGGTTTTTTGTACAGTATTTCAAAAATCTTTTGAATAACACCAAATATCAGAAAGAAAAAAACTATAAAGTATATCCGTTCTGCTGAAGCAGTGCGCGGGCACTCTCTACGGAATCAATACCGGTTTTATTCTTGACAGGAGCAAACTCCTTCTCGCGGACAACCTCATAAGGAAGACAAGTGTCCAGAAGATGGATCATATCGAGGATCAGTGACTCGAACTTACAGCCGTTTGGTTCCTCCGGTTTAATGAACTCACCAGTCTCATTCATATATGGAATTTTCTTCTCAACAACGTGAAGCGGAAGTGCGGTATCACAGATCTCCTCCAGAGACTTTTCATGGAACAGATAATTTAAGATCACACCAAAATTGTAAGCTGGCTCGCCATCTGCATTCCTGGTGTTGCGAAGCTGCTCTGTCTGTTCATAATACTCAACGATAGAAGGTCTGCCATCCTCGAGGCACATTACTCCAACCTTCTCGTCAGGGTCAGCCTTGCGGACAACCTTGGCCCCTACCTTACATTTCCGGGAGAGTGTTGCACCGATAAAGCAAGGATCGGCAATGCGCTGCAGCACATTATCTACCGCAAATACATTCAGCCATTCGATTCCGGCGTCATGTATCAGAGAGAGCAGACCTGCGCGCTTTAGAGAAGCAAACCAGCCGCCGTTGCCGTTTGGTGATGTGGCAATACGGCTTTTGGATTCCATATAGACCCTACCCTCATAGGTCGCTGCCGGAGCCATTTCCTGACGGAAAAAGTGGATGTACTCCGGATTGTAGCCGAAATATTTCTGCTGTTCAAAGAAAGAGGTTGTTGCCTCATGATTCTTGTCACTGGTCATGACAAACAGATGGATCCATGTGCCTGCCTGGTCAACCACATCGAAAAGATTACGGATGATGCGCTCGAAAATATAAACCGGTTTTGTAATACCGATATCATACATTCCCTTTGGATTGTCGGAGCCAAGACGTGTACCCATGCCGCCTGCCAGAAGAACAGCGGCAACCTTGCCGGCACGGATTGCTTCCAGTCCGGTTTCGGTAAAGTTTTCTGCATTCTCCGAAATCTCAGAGAGTGTCATTGCCTGGATCGGCGTGATCACACCGCGTGCCTGCTCACCCTTACCGGCGGTGATCTGCTCCGTCACCGAAAAATCTGTTTCCTCGATCTGCTCCAAAAGTGCGGCTTTCTCTGTATCAGAAAGTGTATCATAATACTGCAGCACATGCTCCTGATGGTACTTTGCTAATAATTCTTTTGCTGTTTCAAGTGTCATAATATTCCCTTTCCCCGCCCAAAACTCTATTATACGGCGGCATTGCTCAGATGTTGGCTTAGAGCCTGTTTCGTATAGTTAACCAATAGTATACAAAAAAATCTTCAAATAATCAAATGTTGTTCAAAAAATGTCAATTGTGGTATAATTAGCTTTAAACAAAACCAAGCGTATGCTCGGAAGGGAGGAAACTTTCATGGGAAGAAAGAGGAAAAGACAGGAAGAGGAACAAAGGACCGTCTATTTTTTAGAATCACTTCAAAACAGGCAGATCCCGTTGCTTCCACTAGATGCAAGGTGGCATGAGCTTTTTCCGGACTTTCGCAAAACAAGCAGGATAAAGGCACTAGAAAAGCGTTTAAATAAATTGATCCAGAAGCAGGGACAGACGAATAACGATCTGAAGGAATACGAAAAAGCCAAAAAGGTATTGATGAAGAACATCGTTGATAATATGACGGATGGACATGAGGTGGACAGTCCGATCCGTTCCATGAAGCAGGACCGGAATCAAAAGCTTTTGGCAGACCTGAAGGATAAAAGGGAAAAGGCTGAGCAGCTTGTGTGTGAGCTTCCCACAGAGATCGAACAGGCGAACAGAGAGCTTTTAGTGGAATGCATGCGTGTCTGTTATCAGGAACTAATGGATAATACTCATGAGATCGAGGCAATCAACGAGTGGGTGAAGGCAACCAGAGAACGCTTAAAGGACGAAATCCTCAAGAAGCAGGATATGGAAATGCGAAATACACAAATGTACAAATATATGCATAATCTTCTCGGACTGTCTCTTATACACATCTCCGAGCCCACGAGACGCGTAGTAATCTCGTAT
>ENA-OZEF01000763-OZEF01000763.1-human-gut-metagenome-genome-assembly--contig:-NODE-763-length-11988-cov-3.580156_pt1 | contig 11988 bp, 8 predicted proteins | sample MGYA00245065_ERZ653603 | MGnify/ENA primary metagenome ERZ653603 (study PRJEB26926, sample SAMN06164922) | human gut metagenome | biome: ENVO:00009003; feature: ENVO:2100002; material: ENVO:00002003...
ACGAGATTACTACGCGTCTCGTGGGCTCGGAGATGTGTATAAGAGACAGGATGTTCTGACGGGAGAAAATCAAAGCTGTCGGAGTGGCTGTGTTTTCCATAGCCATCTTCCAGGCAATTGTTGTTTCGGTCACGTCTGCCGGGCGCAGTACCAGCATTGAGTTGTGTCCCTTGTGGTTCTTCAGCTTTTCCATCAGACGAATCTGCACTTCCTGTTCAACCGGTTCGTGTGTCGGTCCGTCTTCGCCTACGCGGAAGGCATCGTGAGACCAGACGAACTTAACCGGCTGTTCCATCAGGGCAGCCATTCGGATAGCGGGTTTCATGTAGTCGGAGAATACGAAGAACGTACCGCAGGCTACGATTACGCCTCCGTGGAGCGACATGCCGATACATACGCAGGCCATCGTCAGTTCGGCTACGCCGGCTTGAAGGAATGCACCGCTGAAATCGCCTTTTACGAATGCATGTGTTTTCTTCAGGAAGCCGTCTGTCTTGTCCGAATTGGAAAGGTCGGCTGAAGAAACGATCATATTTTCTACCTGGGTTGCCAGCACGCCTAAGACGGTTGCCGAGGCCGCACGGGTCGCTTGGTTCGGTTTCTGTTCGATAGCCTTCCAGTCGATGACAGGTGCTTTGCCTGAGAACCACAAATCCATCTTGGCGGCCAGTTCCGGATTAGCTTTCGCCCATTCTGCTTTGGCCGCATAGCGTTCCGCAACGATTGCTTCCAATTCTTTGGCACGTTTGGCATATAGTTCCGCAACTTCGGGGAAGATCTGGAACGGATCGTCCGGGTTTCCTCCTAAGTTCCGGATGGTGTCTGCGATAGAGACGCCGGCTGCCGAAAGAGGTTGTCCGTGTGTAGACACCTTGTTTTCGTAGCTGCTCTTGTCAGCACCCACAGCACCCTTACCCATGATCGTGTTACCGATAATCAGGGTAGGACGGGATGTTTCGGCTTTCGCCTCGGTCAGTGCCCGACGGATTTCCGTTACATCGTTTCCGTTGATTGTGATGACTTTCCAACCCCATGCTTCGTATTTCATGGCTACGTTTTCTGTCGTCACTTCGCCTACGGTTGTGGAAAGCTGGATGTTGTTGGCATCGTAAAACATAATCAGGTTGTCCAGTCCCAGCGTACCGGCAATACGTCCGGCTCCCTGAGAAATCTCTTCCTGGATGCCACCATCGGATATATATGTGTAGATCGTCTGATTCATGACGTCACCCAGGCGTGCTTTCAGGAACTTGGCGGCGATAGCAGCACCTACGGCGTAAGTGTGGCCTTGTCCCAACGGACCGGATGTGTTTTCTATACCACGCATCACGTTGACTTCGGGATGTCCCGGAGTCACACTACCCCACTGGCGGAACTCTTTCAGTTCGTCGATCGTGAATTTGCCTGCGAGGGCGAGTACTGAATAAAGCATCGGCGACATATGCCCCGGGTCCTGGAAATAGCGGTCTCTGCCTTCCCATGCGGGATTCTTGGGATCATACACGAGGAACTCTGAAAACAGTACGTTCACAAAGTCTGCACCACCCATTGCACCACCGGGGTGACCGGATTTCGCTTTTTCTACCATTGACGCAGCCAGGATACGGATGTTGTCCGCTGCTTTGTTCATTAATTTAATATCGTTCATTGTGATGAGTTATTTTTATTTTTTGCAAAGATAGTCAATCTCTTCGTAATGACCATCCTATCGATGAAACAATTCATTTTCTGTAAAGTTTCCTAATTTCCGATATTTCTCATAGAGAGCAAGATACGCCAGATGATTTTTATGATTCGACTGGTATTCTTTTGCAAAACCTTATCCTATAGTCCGCTGTGTGTCTTCGATTTTGGCATATATGCACGGTGCTACGGCTGCGAATATGGAAACATCGAATGCGCAAATCTGTTCCGCTTGGGCTACTTTGTGATCGGAATATCCGGCACATCTGCCAAAGTCAGCATGTTGAATGATGTTTTTTATTATAGGGAGAAATAGAACCCTTGTTCCAGCAGATGGTCGTATTTTTCTTTGTTGAACATATAATAGAAAGCCCCTCTTTTGGAACCTTTCTTGTCTTTTTCATCCAACTTCTCCAGAATATCCATCGCATTTAGTTTTTTGCGGAAATTACGCTTGTCCAGTTGAGTCTGGTAGATGGCTTCATACAGGTTCTGCAATTGCGGTAACGTGAATTTTTCGGGAAGCAGGTTGAATCCGACCGGACGGGTAGCGGCTTTTCTGCGCAGACGGGCTAATGTGTCGGTGATCATTTGGTTATGGTCGAAAATAAGTTGTGGAACTTCGCTGACCTTGGCCCAGACTGCATTATACTCTTCCAGTGTTTCGCTACTGAAATCGTTCATATTGACGAGTGAATAGTATGCTACGGAGATAACCCGCTCTCCGAGATCGCGGGTAATATCTCCGTAAGCACCTACCTGTTCCATAAAAAGATTATCAATGCCGGTACAGTCGGTAAGCACGCGTGAGGCGGCCTCCTCTATACTTTCTCCTGCTTTGATAAAACCGCCCATCAGAGACCATTGTCCCATCATGGGTTCAAACTTACGTTTATAAAGTAATACATTAAGCTCTTTTTGATCGAATCCGAGTATAATACAATCTACTGCAACGTAAAATTTGGTTTCGTTCTGATAAAAAGCGGCTGTCATGATTTTTTTATGGAATTATGATTAATTTATTATGCGAGCTTGCGTGCGCCGTCGCTGATTACTACATTATATAACTTAGGTTCGTGGCCGAATTTAGCAGTGTAAGATTCGAATGCTTCTTTGATGAATGCATCGTATTTTTCTTCTTTCACCAAGTTGATTGTACAACCACCGAAACCGCCACCCATTACGCGTGAGCCGGTTACACCGCATTTCTTGGCAACATCGTTCAGGAAGTCCAATTCTTCGCAGCTGACTTCGTACAATTTGCTCATGCCGTGATGTGTTTCGTACATCTTCTTGCCTACGGTTTCGTAGTCGTCTTTTTCTAAAGCGTCGCAAACGTCGAGTACGCGCTGTACTTCTTCGATCACATATTCAGCACGCATATAATCTTCAGCGCTGATGTCGCCTTTGACTTCGTTTAGCATATCCATTGTCGCATCGCGTAGGAATTCGACTTCCGGATGATTGCGACGGATTGCGGCGGCGGCGTTTTCGCAAGATTGGCGACGTTTGTTGTAAGCCGAAGATGCCAGTTCGTGCTTAACGACTGAATCCAGTAAAACCAATTTGTAACCGACCGGATGGAACGGGAAATATTTATATTCGAGTGAACGGCAATCCAAACGGATCAAACTGCCTTCTTTTCCGAATACAGAAGCGAACTGGTCCATAATACCGCAGTTTACGCCGCAATAGTTATGCTCCGTTGATTGACCGATCTTAGCTAATTCAAATTTGTCGATGTTCAGGGAGAACAAGTCGTTTAAAGCAAATGCATAGGTACTTTCCAATGCGGCGGAAGAGGACATGCCTGCACCCAGAGGTACATCGCCTGCAAACACGGTATCGAATCCCTGGATCTGTCCGCCACGTTTGATGGTTTCGCGGCAAACACCGAAAATATATCTTGCCCAGCTTGCTTTTGGAGCGTCTTCTTCGTTCAGACCAAATTCGGCGTAGTCGTTCAGGTCGACAGAGAAAGCACGAACTTTACCTGTGCCGTTTGGTTTGATTTCGGCAATCATGCCTTTGTCGATAGCCCCCGGAAATACGAAACCACCGTTATAATCGGTATGTTCGCCAATCAGGTTAATACGGCCCGGAGATGCATATACGCTACCTTTTGTTGAGAATAACTCCTGAAATTTATTTCTGATCTTTTGTTGCATGATATTAATTTTTTAGATGTGTTATAAATAAAGAAATTATCCGGCTTTATTGGTAACCGGATAATTTCATGAATTGGCATATTTATAGTCTTATTCTGATTTTTTTGACGGTTTGGAACCGATAGCTGCGTAGAATAAAATGTAAGCAGCACTGAAAAGCACAACCCAATAGCTGGTCATGTAGTCGGTCATATCGGCAACCCAACCCTGGATAGCAACCATTACGGCGCAACCGAACACCATTGTCATAAAGATACCGCTGGCAATGGCCGTGTATTTACCTAATCCTTCAACCGCCATGTTGAAGATACCACCCCACATTACACTGGTGCAGAGACCAACGAGGAGGAATGCCAGAATACCGACGGGAACTTCCTGCCAGATAACGCTTAATGAAGCCCAATCTATACCGGGAACTTCAACCGTACTCGTTTCTGGTGAAAACATTCCGAAGCTCACTAACAGCAAAGTGGCGCTTGCGACAGTCGTGATCATCGCGCGGCTGGAAATTTTGGCACCGATACTTGCTCCTACGAAACGTCCGATAAGCATCATCAACCAGTAAACAGCTACGATAAGGCCTACAGTACTGGCCGGTATGCCTTTAGATGTCAGATATTGCAAGATATAGGTGGGAGTACCTACTTCTACGCTCATATACAAAAAGATAGCCAAGGCTCCCAATGCAAAATGACGATGGCTTAAAGCTCCTTTAATTAAACTTGTGTCGACCGGAGCCTGTTCGGGCTCTTCGATTTTAGTGAACATGATCACTACAAATGCGATGACAAAAATAGCCAGAGCGATCATCAGAGCAGGGGTGGCATCGGCAATATGTGCCTTGGCTGCATCACCGATAAGAGCTCCCATCAAGATGTAGCAAGCAACGGCTGCGGTACTGTTGAATACACCTCCGAGCTGAATCAGCTGGTTACCCTTGTTTCCGCCACCTCCCAACAAGTTAAGCATCGGGTTGACTACGCAGTTCAAAATACACATGGTGAAACCGCTGGTAAACGCTCCGATCAGATAAACCAAGAAAGCGCTTTCCTTGCCTACGTGACCGCTCAACCATTGGATTAAAATACCGATGATACCTATGGCTAGGCCGATAAGAGCCGTTTTTTTGTAGCCATATTTGGCAATCAGCATACCTGCGGGGATTCCCATTACCAAATAGGCGATGAAGTTACCATAGTTTCCGATTTGGGCAAGGACATTGCTTGCTCCGAAGTCGTTCTTTACAATAATAGCCATTGGTGAACAAAGATTTGTCACGAATGCGATCATAGCAAAAAGTGCAATCATGATGATGATGGCACTCCATTGTTTTTTTTGTTGAGTCATTGATTGATGTTTTTTTTGTTATTATTAATTTGTTACTTGTTATTCGACAGAAAATTTATAAATTGTCTTGCTCTGGAACGTTTCACCCGGGCGTAGGACGGTGGACGGGTACTCCGGTTTGTTCGGGCTGTCGGGATAGTGCTGTGTTTCCAGACAAAGGGCGGCACGTGCCGGATAGCGTTGTCCGTTCTTGCCGACGAAATTGCCTGTCATCCAATTACCTGTGTATAATTGCACACCCGGTTGTGTCGTGTAGCATTCCATTACGATGCCGGTTTTGGGCGATGTGCAACGGGCGCAGAGTGACAGCTCGTTCTCTTCTTTTTTATTTAATATATATGTATGGTCATATCCTTTTCCGAAATTCAGTGCTTCGAAATCTTCATCGATACGTTCGCCCACTTCGTGTGGAGTACGAAAGTCCATCGGAGTTCCTTCTACTTTTTCTTTCGGACCATAAGGTATAGCCGTTTCGTCGGTCGGCAGATAGTAGTCTGCATTGATTGTCAGTTTATGATCATATACGGAAGGATCACCTTGGCCGGATAGGTTGAAGTAGGAGTGATTGGTCAGGTTCAAGACGGTCGGTTTGTTTGTTACCGCATGATACGTGATTATGACCTCATTGTCATCGGAAAGATGATAAGTCACTGTTGTATCCAGTTTTCCGGGGAAGCCTTCTTCACCGTCGGCAGACGTGTATTTCAATTCCACCGTCTGGCCGTCGATCTTGTTTAGGTCCCAGACTACGGAATTGAAGCCTTTCAAACCACCATGCAGGCTGTTCGGCCCATTATTGATAGCCAATTTATCGTACACAATGCCATCCAATGTGAATTTTCCGCTCGCGATACGGTTGCCGTATCGTCCGCAGATAGCTCCGAAATAAGGTTCTTCGGAAACCAGGTATTCGTCTATAGAATTGTGTCCTGTTACTACATCGGTTAACTTTCCGGACCGATCCGGTACCATAAGCGATACAATCTTTGCACCGTAGTTGGTAATGGTAAGTTCTGCTCCTTTGTTATTTGTAAGGATGCATAGCATCGTCTCCTTGCCGTCTATTTGCTTGCTGAAATTAGCTACAGTTAAGCCAGACAGCGTGCTTTCGTTCTTCATGTAAATATAGTTTCAAAATTGTGTGTAAAATTACTCTCTTCTTTGTATTCATGCGCTACTTTGAAGATGTTTTATAGCATAAAACGGCTTTTTGTCTGCTAAAACGGACGATACGTCTTCTTTCAATCGGATTTATTAGTGTACATTTGTAACTAAATAATCTTTGTATTCACGGAAAAACACATACCTATGACAAAAAGTATGAAAAAAGCCATTGCCCTGTGTCTGTTTAGCATGGGTGTTGTCGGTTTAATGGCACAAAGTAATGAATTTAAGATAGATGTGCAGAAAACAGGTGCGCCTATCCAGTCGACCATGTACGGGATCTTTTTTGAAGATATCAATTACGGAGCCGATGGCGGCCTGTATGCCGAACTTGTCAAGAACCGTTCTTTCGAGTTTGAAAATCCGTTTGGGGGCTGGACGCCCTTCGGGAATGTCAGTGTGCAGACCCAGAAGCCCTGTTTCGACCGTAATCCGCATTATGTCCGCCTTTCTTATGAAAAGGAGCTGACCGGAACCGGCCTTGACAATGAAGGCTTCAATGGGATCGGCATCAGGGAAGGGGAGAAGTACGACTTCTCTTTATATGCCCGCACTCGGTCCGGCGATGCGCCGGTCAAGCTGCGTATAAACCTAGTGGACAGCCGGAATGACCTGTACGAGCAAAAAGAGATCGAGGTGAGCGGCAAGGAATGGAAGAAATATACGGTTGTTCTGACGCCGGGAGCGACAGAAGCCCGTTCCCGTCTGCGTATCACGATGGTGACAAAAGGAATTGTCGATCTCGAACATATTTCATTGTTTCCACAAAAGACATTCAACAACCGTCCGAACGGCATGCGTGCTGATTTGGCACAGGCTTTGAAGGAACTGAAACCTGGTGTCTTCCGCTTTCCCGGCGGTTGCATTGTGGAGGGAACGAACAAGGCTACCCGCTACCAGTGGAAAAACACGGTCGGTCCGGTCGAGAACCGTCCGATCAATATCAATCGATGGAACTATACATTCTCGCACAAAAAGTTTCCGGATTATTATCAGTCCTGCGGCTTGGGCTTTTTCGAATATTTCCTATTGAGTGAAGATATTGGGGCTGAACCGCTTCCCGTGTTGAACTGCGGTCTTTCCTGCCAGTATGAAAACCAGGACCCGAACGAGAATTGTCCGGTGGATAAGCTACAACCTTATATAGACGACGCCCTCGACCTAATTGAGTTTGCTAACGGTTCGGCAACCAGCGAATGGGGAAAGATACGTGCCGATATGGGACATCCGGCTCCTTTTAACCTTAAACTTATTGCCATCGGCAACGAACAGTGGGGACCGCTTTATCCCGAACGTCTCGAACTGTTTGTCAAAGCGATTCGGGCTAAATATCCGGAGATAAAGATCATCGGTAGTTCCGGTCCGCAATCGGAAGGGGAGGATTTTGATTACCTCTGGCCGGAAATGAGGCGCTTGAAAGTGGATTTAGTGGACGAACATTTCTACCGCTCTCCTGAATGGTTCCTGAACGGAGCCAAACGCTATGATTCGTATGACCGCCAAGGACCGAAAGTGTTTGCCGGCGAATATGCCTGCCATTCTGTCAACCGCGAGAACAGTTTTCTGACCGCCTTGTGTGAAGCTGCTTTTATGACAGGTTTCGAGCGAAACGCGGATGTGGTGTGCTTATGCACGTATGCCCCGCTTTTTGCTCATGTGGATGCTTGGCAGTGGCGTCCGGATCTGATCTGGTTCGACAACCTTTCATTGGTAAAGACTCCTAACTATTATGTGCAGCAGCTATATGGTCATAATGCTGGTACGAACGTCGTTCCGCTGACCATGCAGGGCGAACCGGTCACCGGACAGTTGGATTTGTATGCCACTGCAGCGGTCGATAAGCATTCAGACGAGCTTATCATCAAAGTCGCCAATACCGGAATCCGTAACAAGCGGATTAAGTTGAACTTGAACGGTCTTTCGGCCGGTAAGCATAAAGGGACGCTTACGTTGCTCCATTCTTCCGACCTGGAAGCTAAAAACACGTTGTGTAATCCTTCGACAGTAGTCCCGCTCGTTTCTGATATTGAGGTGGAGGCTCCGCAGGGAGAAGTGAACTTGAGACCGCTTAGTTTCTCCGTCTATCGTATCAAATTATGAATAATAGTAGGTCCTGCCATTGATCGTTTTCGTGCAACCGGTATAGGAGCTTTCAGTGACAGGCCGGACCAGTATTTTGGAGCTTGTTTCGAACGCCGGAGACTTGCCAGGACTTAACCTTACTTCCTTTCCCAACAAAGGCCAAGGACGAACCATGCCTTGTAGTAGTCCTTGGCCTTATTGTACATTACCTTTTACTTGGTCTATTTTAGATGAAATTCCTGAATCGTTCCAAACTTTTTGTTATTTTAAATATTTATGGAAAAAATGTTCGATTTTGTCGAACGGGATTACTGACAGGTTGTCGTAAAGGTCGACATGGTTGGCACCGGGGAGGATCAGCAACTCTTTGTTATCACCCGTTAGTTTCTTGAATGCGTCTTCGCTGAAATAACGGGAATGGGCTTTCTCGCCGTGTATCATGAGTACGGCACTACGGATTTCGTCGCTGTAAGTGAGTAAAGGCATGTTGATGAACGAAAGAGCCGATGTCTTGTTCCATCCTCCGTTGGAGTTGAGTGACCGTTTGTGATAACCACGATCGGTCTTATAATAGTTGTGATAGTCTTTTACAAACCAGGGGACATCGTCGGGGAGTGGATCGACCACTCCGCCGGTGAGGGCGTATGAGCCGTTCTTCGTGTCTATTGTACGTTGTTCGTTGAGTTGGCGGCGGAGTTCATGGCGCTGGTCGGCATTCATGGAGTCGAAATAGCCGTTTGCGTTTACCCGGCTCATGTCGTACATCGTGGAAGTGACTGTGGCCTTGATGCGGGTATCGATCGTAGCAGCGTTGAGTGCCATACCTCCCCATCCGCAAATACCGATGATGCCGATGCGTTCGGGATCGACGTCATCGTGTGTAGAGAGGAAATCCACAGCTGCGCAAAAGTCCTCGGTGTTGATGTCGGGAGAGGCTACATAGCGGGGTGTTCCACCACTCTCTCCAGTGTATGAAGGATCGAAAGCGATGGTTAGGAAACCGCGTTCTGCCATTGTTTGTGCGTAGAGGCCTGATGCTTGTTCCTTCACGGCCCCGAAAGGACCGGATATAGCGATAGCCGCCATTTTCCCGTTTATATTCTTTGGTGTATACATATCGGCTGCAAGCGTGATGCCGTAGCGGTTGCGAAATGTTACCTTACTGTGATTCACTTTATAGCTCTTCGGGAAAATCTTGTCCCATTCTTTTGTCAATTCTAAGTCTTCCATTTCTATATTCTTTTTATCAGTTTGAATTATATTCTCTTCAATTATCCTGTTTCCTGCCTCCATTGCCGTGACTCCAGCCATCAACAATGCTAATGCTATTATTTTTTTCATATCTTTTGTATTGATTTGGCCGATGCGCAACCAACAATGATATTAGCCGGCACATTTTTGAATCTATTGCATTGATTTTTTTACAAAGGTCGGCATGTATTCTTTTTCTCTTTGTAGATAAATTACGGATATTATGCCCTGAATTACTGTTTTGCCGATATATACCAATCTGTTCGCGACAAAATCTCCCGGAGAGGGATGTTTGTTAGTTTGCTCTCGATCCAAGCTGTAAAATCGAAAGTTTTAAGGAGTTGTTTTTCGTATTTGTCTTGCCGGATACGCATTATATCCTTTTGGTATTGTGACCACAGCTTCTCTTGGTCTTTTTTATAGATGGGCAATGGATGGGCCATTAGGAAGCGGAATAGTAGTTTTTCGGTGATATACACTTGCTTCTCGTAACCGATCATTCGCTTGATGGAGCTTATTTCGTTCGCGAAAAAGCAATAATTCCCTAGTTCTGCCTGGATAAGGAGATTGATGAGGCGGGCTGTTTTGTAGGACGGCAATGTGTGGAAGAATTTGCCGGAACCGAGTATGTTTTTCATGCTTTTACGGGCTTTCATCGGTTCTCCCAGGCAAAGATAAAGGATGGAAGAATAGAGGGATAGTTTTAGTTGAGTTTCCGGTCTGGTCATGGTTGCTTTCTTAGCAAAAAAATCGGTATAGGTCTCTGTAAGATGCACTGCCGCGTCAAATTGTCCGGTGTTGAGCAATCCCGAGAGTTCGTACAGGTAGTGGCGTCCTTGTACTTCCATCAGGAACTCTGTTGGGTAGTTGCCCGTGCTGATTTCTTTCAGTTTGGACAAAAAGAAAGGCATTTCCCGGTATAATCCGGCAACGTGCAGGCTGTTCAGTACTCCCTCTATGGCGCTCAGGTAGTAGATCGGTGGGTTGAGGATTAGATGCCGGTTCGCTTCGAAAAGCGCGATCAGTTCCTGATAGAAGCGGATCGCCGATTTATAGTTTCCGGCATTCAGGTAGTAGGTCGCTTGGAACAACAGGTGAAGTTTGTGTGCCTCGAATCCCTGGTAGGAATGGTTGGCGATCAAGTTCAGTTCGCTTAAAACAAGATCGTTCAGGTTCTCTTTCTGTTTGTTCGAACGGGCATACCCTTTATAGGTAATGCGGTATTTCAGAATATCATATAGTTGCAGGTGGAGGTTCGTGTTGCGAGCATATTTCATTACGTCGTTAATCTGCATTTGTTTGCTTACCAGTTCTTTCTCGCTGATGCCTTCGAAACCGAGTGTGCTTAGATATTTCAATTCCGTACGGTAAATCAGAAGGAGGAGTGGATCGTTTTCGTATGTGACGGCCAGCTTCTTTGCTTTTTCCAATTCGGCAAGTGCATTGTCGAAAAGTTCCCGTTCGAAAAGAATGCCAGCCTTTGTGATATAATTGAAGATAGTCGTCTGTATGTCTTGTTTCTCCCTCAATTGGACGAGGCAATCCAACAATACCCGATAAAGATGCTTGGCTGCTATCTCAAAGCTTTTTTCGTTCACTTTGCCGCAAAACTTCTCATATATTTGTTCGGCGGAGAAGCCTTCGCATGCCAGGTCGTATAGAACCATATAATGTTTATCCCCGTTTTGCAGGTTGGTATAGAGTCTGATGTATCGTTTTTCCGCTTTGGAAAGCGACTTGATCAATAGCATGACCTGATTGAGTTTTGTGGCCTGTTTCATAAATTTATCTGTTTGTCTATAAGATATATTTTGTATATGTTATTTACAAAAATAAGATTTGGGTTTATCTTTTCCAAAGAATTATGTGGAAAAAAGAAACGATATACATATTATATTTGTAACGCTTCATTGCAAATGATTCATAATTTAATACGAAATAAAATATGGACACAACACAAATATCCAGACGACAAATCCTGGTGGTTGGGAGTTGCAATACCGATATGGTTATAAAAGCCGCTCATCTGCCTCGTCCGGGTGAAACGATTTTGGGTGGAACATTCTTTATGAATCCCGGTGGAAAAGGGGCGAACCAAGCTGTGGCGATAGCGCGTTTGGGTGGTTCCGTCACTTTTATATGCAAGACCGGAAGTGATATATTCGGTCACCAGTCACAACAACTTTTCGAGGAGGAGGGAATCAATACCTCTTATGTCTTTTCAGATTCCGGGAATCCTTCCGGCTGTCTCTTATACACATCTCCGAGCCCACGAGACGCGTAGTAATCTCGT
>ENA-OZEF01000764-OZEF01000764.1-human-gut-metagenome-genome-assembly--contig:-NODE-764-length-11985-cov-7.913160_pt1 | contig 11985 bp, 13 predicted proteins | sample MGYA00245065_ERZ653603 | MGnify/ENA primary metagenome ERZ653603 (study PRJEB26926, sample SAMN06164922) | human gut metagenome | biome: ENVO:00009003; feature: ENVO:2100002; material: ENVO:00002003...
ATAATAGATACCGTGAAAGCCCGGATCTCCGGCGATTTCTGCCGTCCCGACATGACCAGCCACAACCTTCATGTCTATGCCCTCGATCCTGCCGGTTGACGCGGGATATTTCCAGACAAGTATGTCGTCACTCGTTCCCCACTCCCAGAGATCTCCCGCTTCCTCATCAATGCCGGCGTGAACAAAGATTGTATTTCCTTCTGTATAATATCTCGGAAGATTCTCTATCCAATAAATGTATTTCTCGTCGCCCTCATCGTCCTCTTCCTCCAGAGTTCTTGTCATCTGGTTGATCGTTGCGATTCCGGACAGCACATGCTCCTCATGATTTCCCATCAGAGCAATTACCTTCTCCGTTCCATACTGATCCTGCAGTCTCATGATCTTATCCAGAACTCCATAGCTGTCCGCTCCGCCATGAATATAATCGCCAAGCAGACACAGCTTTGTGTCCGGTTCCTTCAGATAATCTTCGACCAACGACAAAGCCTCTTCAAATTCCGGCAGACATCCGTGAATGTCGCTCATACAATATATTTTCATATCTTCCTCTTTTCTGTCAGATTCAAAAGCTCGTACCTCTTGTTCTATCCCCCTGCTGTTACCGGGATAATCATTTTCCTGCTGTGACAAAACCAGAGGCAATACACCACCGATCCATTATCTCCCAAAAGCACCTCACCACATTTATATTATAACTTACTCATTTCTTATATACAATCAGTTTTCACACCGGCTAGCCAATGTATTTTATCAAATACATTTTTTACTTAGCATTCTTTTCTTACTTTTCGTGAAGTGAAGGAATCTTCCTATTACTTTTTTGCTAAGACTTCCCATACCTCAATTGATGTGTGCCCATAATATTTCTTAAATTTGCGAACCATACTATTGCCATATATAAAATAATATGGTAACCTGTTTCAGCAATAATCGGAGAGTAGAAACAAGAAAAGAGGTAAATGATTATGAAGAAGAAATTAATCACAATTGTACTTGGTGTAATGCTTTGTATGAGCATATTAGGAGGCTGTGGACAGAAAGAGACAAAGCAAAATAATACTGCAACCAGTAACAGCGGGGATCAAAATAAGGAAACAACCGAAGAAAAAGAATTGGTTGGAACCATTGATGAGATAAAAGATTTTATGTTTATCATTACAGACGACGATGACACACCATATAGTTTTACTTTCGACAAAAAACCGAAGGGATTGGAAAATATCAGTAACGGAGATACTGTAACCGTAAAATATACAGGTACAATTTCAGAGGTAGATCCGTTCGATGGCGAGGTGATATCTGTTGAAAAGACAAAATAATACCACTTTATCCGCTAAAATATGTGCTGTCATTTTGCTTTCATCTATGGTGCTGAGTGCCTGTGCGGATACTCAGATGACGCAGGAACAGAAAATACCTGCGGATACTCAGACAGCGCAGGAGCAAAAGATACCTGCTGCAACTTATGTGGGAGGGGATAATACTTCTGCCGAGGTCTGCAAAGCGTTAAAGGATGCGGGAGCTTCGCATGTAGATGTATTTCAGGACTGGGTGACTGATTTTGCAGATTCCGCCGGAAAAAATGCAAAATTGGAAGACAATTGGTCAGATCCCCGGAAACTGAAAGCAGATACAGGTAAATGTATGGATGGTTGGGAACAAAATCATGACTATTCGGATACCGACTGCAGAATGACCGCATTTCTTCTGTTAGACGGGATGCTGACGGCTGAATCAACAGAAAAAAAGTATAAGGGTACTTATTTAATGTTTGATACAGATGCGATAGATAATGTAGACAGATACGAAATCATAAAAAAGAAAAAGGATATGTTTACTACCCTCTATGGCGAAAAAAAAGTAACAGACAACAAACATCCTGAAACTACATTTTCTAACAATTGGAAGGATCACGGATTTCATATAGACAGCGACAGAATATCTCTTCTCAGCATTGTAATATCCGATCCTGATTCTGATGTCGTTTTTGTAGGTCATACAGGAATACTGATAAAGTATAGCGACTACTATTTATTTGTAGAAAAAATTGCCTTTGAACAGCCATATCAGGCAACAAAAGTTCGTACGATAGATGAATTGCTTCATATTTTATCATTGCGACCGGAATATTTCGGAGACGAGGAGGAAGCCGGACCATTTGTTTATGCTAACGGTAAATATCTCCAAACATTAAAGAAAAGTAATTAACAGCTTATAAAAAAGGATAGGGAATCAACGATAACTATGAAAAAATAATTCTTTCCCTGAATACAGGAATGGATACTTCCTATGATGGCATTAAATCCGTCAACTTGATCGACTGGTTGATTTCAGAATAAAAGTCCAAGAAAAGCATCTCCTCTGAGGTGCTTTTCCTGGCTTAAGCCGTACCTCTCTTAATCTATTTGTACAATAGTTTATATAACCGAGTGATTGGCTAGAAAAAATGAGGTCAGTCTGATAAGGATTTTTGAGGACACCCTGAAACTATGCGCTTACGATTCTTTACACTAACCTCTCTATATTTCGCACTTGCACCATTCCTTGACATTATAGTAATGTTCAAAAAAAGCTCTCTGTGCAATGCACAGGAGCTTTTTATATGTAGACCTCTATTTATTTGTGCTGTCTGCATCAATTACAGACTGAATCTGCTTCATAAGGGCATCATAGTTGTCCTTGTTATCAATTCCGCCGAGCATTGGTTCGCCTACAATATTGCCATTTCTGTCAACAAGTATAGTTGTTGGAAAGGCCATGATTTCTGAGGCATATTTACCGGCAGCACTAGAGGAGTCAATTGACAGATTACGATATTTGACACCCTGGCTTTCAAGAACAGAGGCAGCCTCTTTGATAGCTGTTTTATTGCCATCGAAGGTCTCAGTGTTGATGCCAACAACTTCTCCGCCCATTGATTTGATAGCATCATTTAATTCGTTAAGCTTGGATAATTCAGCGACACATGGTTTGCAGCCGGTAAACCAGAAATTGACGACTGTTACTGCATTACCGGAAAACAGGCTGTCATCAACCTTATTGCCATCAAAATCCTCACCGGAAAAATCACTGAATACAGATGAGGCTTTAGAGCTGTCCTTCTTGTTATCGTCTGATGATGTATTTTTGTTTTCAAGCTTTGCTATCTGTTCCTCGATTTTTCGTATGGTTTCAATATCCTCATTAAGTGTTTTAAGCTCATCGTCTGTGAATGAATCCTTGTTTGATTCTACGGTACCGGCAAGATAATCAGCATAATTTCCGTTTGGATCGGCGTCACTTTTGTTCATCATGCCAAATGCCTTGTTCCACACATCAGCGTGATCTGCAAAAAGCTGATTTTCCTGCTGATATAAATCATCAAGCCTGGAATCTGATTTGCCGGATGCTTCTGAGCCGGCTTCAGTCTGAGTGTTCTTAGAATCTGTTGTGGAAGCTTGCTTTACGCCACATGCTGTAAGTGATAATGCTATGCAGAGTGTAAAAATAGAAATAAATGATAATTTGTTTTTCATGAGTAATTTCTCCTTTAAAATAATAGTAAAATGTTTAATAGTTATCTGTTGTCATTTTTTTGACATGATTTTCCCATAAACCGGTAGCAGATGGCGTCCTTCGGACAGGCCTTTATGCAGGCACCGCAGCGTATGCACTCGGGGTGATCCGGTGTCTTACACACATCCACATCCATCTTACATGCCTTTGAGCATTGACCGCATCCGACACATTTGCTGCTATCAACGGTGATTTTGAGCAGGCTGACCTTATTAAATAATGAGTAGATTGCTCCAAGTGGACAAATCCATTTACAGAAGGGCCTGTAAAATAAAATACTTAGTACAATCACTGCAATTAAAATCATACACTTGAAAGAAAAAAGCTTTCCCAGCGCAGAACGGATAGCAGCATTTCCAATAGATAACGGTATAGCACCCTCTAAAACACCCTGAGGACAGATATATTTGCAGAAGAACGGGTCTCCCATTCCTATAGAGTTCGTTACAAGCATCGGAAGAAGTATAACGAAAACAATAAGAATGACATATTTTAGGTACCTAAGAGGCTTTAGTTTGGCTGTGGATAATTTCTTTCCGGGGATTTTATGAAGTAAATCCTGAAACCATCCAAATGGGCACAAAAAACCACATATAAATCTGCCGAGAGTTACACCGAGTAAAATAAGAAATCCGGTTATGTAGTATGAAAACTTAAATTTTGATGATCCGACAACTGCCTGAAATGCCCCTATTGGACAGGCTCCTGTCGCGGCAGGACAGGAGTAGCAGTTTAATCCGGGTACGCATACTGTTTTTGCATTGCCCTGATATATTTTACCCTTAAATAAATTTGGAATATGAATATTGGTCAGCAGCGTTGCTGCGGCCTGTATCCAGCCACGTATTTTTGCCAGTTTTCTTGACAGTAATTTCTTTTCCTTATCCAATTCCGACACACTCCAGACATAGTTTTATTGCTTTACCAAGCACTGTAGCCGCCTCACCTCTGACTGCACCATAGCTTATCATGGATACACCAAGGATAAGCAGAATGATTTGACATGTTTTTTGGTATTTCAACATAATGTTGCTCCTTTTTGTTGTATTGTTGACCAGCTGACTTTGTTATTATACAATATAGGTTGTAAAATTATTGTTAAGAAGCAGGAGAACATTTTGAGATTATTAATTGTTGAGGATGAGAAACAAATATGTGATATGGTTGCAAAGAGTCTGTATGCTGCCGGCTATGAGGTGGATACCTGTTATGATGGGAAAGAGGCTCTTGAATGTATACTGTCGGAGAATTATGATCTGATAGTTTTGGATTTGAATCTGCCGGGGATGGATGGCATGGAGCTTCTTAAGGAGCTTAGAAAATACAATGATGAAACTAAGGTTTTGATATTATCTGCAAGAGGCCAGATTGCTGATAAGGTAGAGGGACTGGATGCAGGAGCAAATGATTACATGGAAAAACCATTCCATCTGCAGGAGCTTGAGGCACGTATCAGAAGCCTGACAAGAAGGAAATTTGTACAGAATGATATATGTCTTAAATGCGGAGAAATAAAGTTTGATACGATTAAACGCGAGGCATATGCAAAGGGAGAGCCGGTTCCACTGACAAGAAAAGAGAATGGTATTTTGGAATATTTACTTATCAATATAGGCAGACCGGTGAGTCAGGAGGAGCTGATAGAGCATGTGTGGGATGCCACGGCAGACAGCTTTAGCGGAGCAATCAGGGTACATATGTCTTCACTTAGAAAAAAGCTTAAGGTGAAGCTGGGATATGATCCCATTTTGAACAAGGTAGGTGAAGGCTATAAAATAAGGGAGGAGTCTGACAGATGAAAAGAATGTCGCTACAATGGAGACTTACGTGCATTACTGCATTGTGTATTGCTATTATATGTGGCTGCCTGACTATGTTTGTCTATAAAAATGGTGTGCATTACATCGATTCTCTGCAGGATGCGGTAGAGTCACAGGGGGATGAAAAAGAAAACAAATCAGATGAAATATATATCAGTATACCGGACGATAAGTGGGATGAGTTTGCGGATAAATTTTCGGTTCAGGTGTACAATAATAAGGCCGACTATAAAAGAAACAGTCTGATAATCACGGTTTTGCTGGCGCTTTTGGGAGGTGTCGTCACTTATTTTATAAGCGGGCATGCACTCAGACCAATCAGGGAGTTTTCAGATAAAATTGAAGAGGTACAGGCTCAGAATCTGTCTGATTCAAGAATAGAGGAAAACAATGTTAAGGAACTGAACCAGCTGGGTATTTCTTATAATAAGATGCTTGAGCGTCTGTCGGAAGCATTTGAGATACAGAGACAGTTTACTGCAAATGCAGCCCATGAGCTGCGAACTCCATTAGCGTTAATGCAGGTACAGCTTGATTTATATAATTCTGCCTCTCACCCGGGAAATGATGCAGACACTTTGCAGACCATAAAAATGGTTACGGAACAAAATGATAAATTAAACAGGATGGTAAAGACTCTTCTTGACATGAGCGAGCTTCAGACGGTGGGAAGGGATGATAAAATTATATTGGATGCTATTGTTGAAGAGGTTTTGGCAGACCTTGAGCCTCTTGCCGTGGAAAAGAATATAAAGCTGATTGGAAAATGTGAGGATGCCACTATGATAGGCAGTGATATCCTTATTTACAGGCTTGTATACAATCTGGTTGAGAATGCCATCAAATATAATCATCCGCTCGGACAGGTTACAGTAACCGCATATCAGAGAAACAAGCATGTTTATCTGTCTGTAGAAGATACGGGAAGCGGAATACCAAAGGAGCTTAGGGAGAGAGTGTTCGAGCCATTCTTCCGTGTGGATAAATCCAGAAGCCGGGAGCTGGGTGGCGTAGGGCTAGGTCTTGCTTTTGTCCGTGAAATCGTTAGAGTACATGATGGCAGTATTTGTATCAAATCAGGCAAGACTGGGGGAACGATTTTCGAGGTGACTTTTGCACAGCATTCAATGTCGAAAAATAAGCAGTGATCTGTAATCTACTCACAGACCGCTGCTTATATTTTTGTTGAAACGATAACCTCCCCCCCATACCGTCTGTATGTAGATTGGCTTACTTGGATTATCCTCTATCTTCTCCCGAATATTCCGGATATGGCTCATGATGATGTTGTAATCGCCGGAATAGGATTCTCTAATCTTGAAGGAAATTCGTGAAATAGATTACATAGTATCAAAAGCAAGTAAACTATGATAATTCCTCTCAACCATTTCCCTCGCAACTTATTTTTTTTATCTCTTTTCTTTGCCATATTGTTATTTATGCCTTCATCCTTCTTGACCAGCTCCTTATAGCGAATGGCATACATAGAATACCCATCAAGACAGGAATAGTAATAAGTAGATATGGTGACCAGATAAGCTTCCCAAAAATACGAAAAGTATTAGTTCTGCAAATATCTGTTGAACTTCCTACCAATGGTATTAAATCCAATGCTTTTTGCATTTCATAAGGAAGATATTCTGCAATCATCATTGGTCCATATACAACAGCCAGACTAAGCAGTAAGGTAAGTACATTATTTTTTACAGCCGCTGATATAAACATAACAATTCCGGCAAAACCTATTGCTCCAAGCAGTACAAAAGCATATTCATAAATTTCTGCCTGCAGCATATTCATAGGTGCAACAGCAATCAGCTTGATATTCTGAATCGGCATATCCCATCCGGCAGTTCCCATAAAAAACAACTGTGATATAACAATTGAAACAGCAAGTAATGCAAAAAATTCCACTGTAAACGCTAAACCAGTAAGAATTTTGGCAAGAGCTATTTTTCCCCAGCCATTTCGAGTCGTCAATACCAGTGTGCTTGTATTATCATGCCATTCGCCAGCAAATAAAGAGGATAAAACAATACCGAGAAACAAAGCCATCACAACTCCCAGATCCGCAACCATACTACCAAGAAGCGTTGACCAGCCTTCTACCCACTCATAATGAAATGGTTTTTCTACCTTTCCCTCTATCTGATGTAAATACTCTTTTTCAGCTCCTACCTGACCACTGACCTCCAAAAACTCATCAAGCACCTGCTGTCTTCTTTCATAGAAGCCTGTTAACTTATCCGGATCAACATAGCTTATCATCGTTTTATAATTACCGGTATCTCGAAGCTCCGGATACAATGTTCCAAGCCAACTATTAACTATCTTCCAGTCTGTCTTTTCCAGTTCTTCCTCCATACCGTCAGCTTCCATTTGCTGATAATCACTTACTATTTGCTGCAAGGTTTCATCCGTCAATTCTCTACCAAATGAAAGTGCATATCCCTGACTATCCTTTATTACTGTATATCCATCAAAATTATTGCCAAAAGCACTTGTATAGTCATCTGAACTGCCAAAACTGAACCATTGAAACGAAAGTATGCTTCCAAAAATTACATAATAAACAAAACACAACAACACACATATTTTAACAATTTTCTTTCGCCATAACTTTTTATGCTCTAACCAAAATAGTTCCATTCTATTTCACTCCTTCCTCTGTGGGAAAATAAAATAAATAAAGATCTTCCAATGTAGCTTCACAAGGCACCGCTCGCTCACTAGGCATATTGTCTGAAATAATACGCAATATAATTTCTTTTCCTTCGTGCCGTAAATTAGCAACCGTTGTTTTTGTCTGCCATTGTCTAGCTTCTTGTGGAGAAACAGAAAGCTCCCAAACCTTACCATTTGCCTTGTGAATCAACTCAGGAACCGTACCCTGCAATACAAATTTTCCTTTTTTCATCAATAGCACTTCATCTGCTATTGCTTCTATATCCGATACAATATGTGTGGAAAGAATTACAATTTTATCGCCTGCATACTCTGAGAGCAGATTACGAAAACGGACACGCTCTTTCGGATCAAGTCCTGCAGTCGGCTCATCCAAAATCAAAATTTTCGGATTATTAAGTAACGCCTGTGCAATTCCTACTCTTTGTTTCATACCACCGGAAAAAGTTTTTACTTTTTTGTTTGCCACATGGCTTAAATCAACCACTTCCAACAATTCAGTCACACGTTTTTTTGCAACATTCTTCGGTATTCCTTTCAGTGCTGCAATATACATTAAGAACTCCACCGCAGTATAATTTGGATAATATCCAAAATCCTGTGGTAAATAACCCAACACATTCCGGTAATCTGCCCCCATCGAAGTTACTTCTTTTCCATCCAGCAATACCTCCCCTGAGGTTGACTCCAAAACAGCACATAGCATACGCATCAATGTTGTTTTACCTGCACCGTTAGCCCCCAAAAGACCATATACTCCCGGCTTTAAGGTTGCACTAACACAATCTACCGCTATTTTCCTGCCATACTGTTTTGTTAAACGATCAAGCGACAATTCCATACATTTTTCCTTCCTTTCTCATCTCTGCAATATAATGGATTTCATTTATAAAGAACATAGCAAAAATCAAAAATGTAACAATCCACACCCCCACTGCTGATGTTTCATATAACCATGGCAATATTCTTGCTGACATCCCCCAACAAATGCAGGAACCCAGCATTACAATCGCACATATCTGTAAACTCTGTTTCTTTTGCAAACGGATCAAACGCAGCAACGCAACCATACACACTAAGTACGGAACCAGGCAGTATAGAACCATCTGTCCAATCTCTTTATAAGAATTTTGCAAATAAACTTCCATACACAAAAGAATTGTTATACACACCAAATTAGCTGCCCCAGCCAAAACCAGCTTTGCTAACGTGATTTGGGCACCAGAAGCTCTTGTTACCGCTTCAATCTCGCTCATTCCATAATACTGGCTTTTAAAAATTGCTGGCATGATAGCCAATACAAACAGCGGCATAAAAATTGGTATATTCTTAGGCACGTCCGCAATGCTGGCAATTGTTAAACAAACTATAAATAACGTTACTGCCTGCAAACCAAATATTGGAATACCTTCAAAGCGAAATACATCTGAAAGATAGTGAAAGAAACCTGTCCTCGGTTCTGCCCTAGTCACTTCCTGTTCCCGTACAATTTCAGTGCAAAGCTTAATCGTTTCCTCTAATCTTTTAGGCTGTACTTCCTCTCCTAAAGATTGCTGTAAATATCCCTTCAACTTTTTATCTTTCATTTTCCTGCTCCTTTCTCATAATTTTTAAAGCATTACGAACCCTGCTTTGTGCTGTTCGCATATTGCATCCCATCACTTTTGCAATCTCTCCAAAACTAAGTTGTTCTCCAAAGCGTAGAATGACTGCTTCCCTTTGTTCTGATGATAAAAAATTCAAAAAATAGCTTATCTCTGCCCTATCCTCTAGCCGAACTATGTCGTTATACTCATGCACTATATTTTCTTCATCTTCTAATGGATAAAACTCAACCTTCCTACTTTCATCAATACATAAATGATTTGCAATCGTGTATAGATAAGCCTTAAATTTCTTTTTCCCTTTATATCCGGATAAATTCTTAAACAACTTCAAAAATGTTTCCTGAGTCAGGTCTTCTGCTTTTTCCAGATTAGAGCAATGCCACCTACAGTAACGTAAAATAGATGTATAATAGCGTTTTATCAATTCTTCTGCTGCATTTTCATTTCCAAGTAGAATCTGTTCCACTAATTCGTCATCACTCAACACGCATCAGGCTCCTTTCCATTGAATATCTGTATATATATAATAACGGGTTATGCACTTAAAATGATTAAAAGATTCCTCATTTTTTCTTAAAACGAATGAAACGATTAAACCAATATTTTATCTCAACCCCTTGCCTCGTTAATGCAAGCCGGAGAAAGGCGGCAGATTCCTCGTTAGTCATGCCCTTTGCTTCTGGCACAATACTTTCAAAGACTGCGCCCCGGACGATAAAGCGGTGGCTGCGCGTTCTGCGTTCCTCTTTGAATAGCTTCTGACGCAACATCTTTTCCCGATTTTCAAACTGCCGGATTTTCTTCTTTCCCCCCTCAATCTCGGCTTGCATCTCCTCGCGGGTTTTCTCTCTTGGCTTTGTCATGGGTGATCGCTCCTTTCTGCTCATAGGCATAGAAAAAGGACAATCGATTTTCTCGACTGTCCTCTCGGATTGGTTATGTAATTGTAAAATGTTATTTTTCATTAAACTTTTGAATATCTCCGTAATCTTTAAGCTCACTATTTTCAAAAGCTTGTTGTAAATTATCGCTATCCAAAAACAACACGTTTCCACTTGAGGTCAAGGGCAACAAACAAGAATCAGCTTTCAGTATTTCTGCCGGATTGTCTATTAGTATAACCAGAGGATTTTTTGCTTCTATTGGCTTCGCTGATCCAAGAGTTACATTTACAGGAAATGCAAGCAGACCGCCACCTTCGTATTCGTATAACCCTGTTCCTTCTGGCAATACACTTCCGTCGTTTGTCAATATCGGCATTTGACTGTCTAAAAACTCTTGCATACTTTTTGATAAGCTGCTATATTCTATGGGTTTTAATTTGCCAGAATCGCCAAAGTTTTCAATCCATTTGGGATTTGTAAACACCAAATGGTCATAATCTCCCAGCTCGGCAGAAAGTTCAATAGCGCTATCTACTACATAGGAGAGGAGCAAATTATCCTCTTGGTCAGATAGCAAATTGCTTCCAGCAGTTATCAGTTCTTTATCTTCGCATACTGTATCTATGTCAGTATATTCTATAAAGCTAATTCCGGTCATGTCATATTCGGAAAGCTTATTTGTATTTCCGCACCCGGTTAAACTAATCACAAGTGCTAATGCAGACATGATTATAATGTTGTTATGTTTCATAGATTACCGTCCCCTTCTCATGCACCAGTAAATATTGAATAATTCTCTGGCGAACGGGATTCATAAAAACTTCTGCAATTTCTGACTTCATTTTGCTGCTTCTCCTTTGCCATTCTCTGTTTTAATTATATTCTCATTTTTGAGAAGGTCAAGATTTTTCATCATTTCCATGGAGATTCCGTTTATATTTACCTGCATCTCTTTTATGTGACCTGAATTATATAATGCACGCCTCGCAGGTGTCAATCGCATTTTCTATGGAAATTTAATTTTTCACACCTTGCTTTTCCGGAAAGATGCCTCCATGCCTACTTTCCCCCTTGAAACAGCCATCAATATATCGTATAATCGTACTGTTTGGACACTTTTAATTGCAGTACATGATGTCTGGCCACCGGATAGCAATTTATATGTAAACGTACATTGCTATCTGCCTTTAACCCTTGCATCATATTATTAGAATATATCGGAGGATCAACATGTCAGAAAATGATTTAAGAAAACAGATTGAGAAACGAAGAACCTTTGCGATCATCTCCCACCCGGATGCCGGTAAAACGACATTGACGGAGAAGTTTCTGTTATACGGAGGGGCGATCAATACCGCCGGTTCTGTAAAGGGAAAGGCAAATTCCAAATATGCCGTATCTGACTGGATGGAGATTGAGAAGGAACGTGGT
>ENA-OZEF01000773-OZEF01000773.1-human-gut-metagenome-genome-assembly--contig:-NODE-773-length-11939-cov-9.039044_pt1 | contig 11939 bp, 9 predicted proteins | sample MGYA00245065_ERZ653603 | MGnify/ENA primary metagenome ERZ653603 (study PRJEB26926, sample SAMN06164922) | human gut metagenome | biome: ENVO:00009003; feature: ENVO:2100002; material: ENVO:00002003...
ATATATCATATACACTTTTTCTGTAGTTTTTTGACCTATCTGCATATAACTTTATACGCTAAGAATCCTGTCCTACAAATCCTATTACTCAGCTACAACCTCAGTTTCAAGATCCAGTCCGAAAGTCTCCTTCAGCTGGAGATAATCAAAACATAAAGCCTTCGGCCGGTTTACCTTTACCTTCTTCACCTGTTCACCATTCACAATATCTATGGTATAATCAGGAAGTCCGCTGGGCAGAAGTATTGTAAATCTGTCCTGCTTCAACCCCAGGTATGAAGCATGGGATTTCAGGTAGGACATGATGGTGGACCAGTTAGACCGGTTGGAGGTAGAACCAGCATTCCTGCTGTTGAACAGTGACGCCACGGCTGCCGTGTTCAGATAGAGAATAGGACGTGCTTCCTTAAATTCTATATCTTCCTTTACGGACAATGGACGGAAGGATTTCATATACCTTATACGGTAATGTGCCTTCTCAATACATTTCCCTGAAGTCTGGAATCCCTGAAGCATACTCCAGAAGTCCGCTATCTCTGAACTTTCCTGAGCCAGTTCATTCTGGTTGCGTATTCCTTTGACTGCTGTTTCAAAAAGCTCCGCATAGCTGAAAGGTACGTCAATGACTGTCTCCAGTGTCCTGAAGGTGGCCAGTGGAATAACCCAGTTTCCAAATATACGGTCATGGATTGTTTCATTCTCCAGTTTCGCAGCCAGTTCACGTTTGGTAATGGAGTATATTTCCGGAAAGTTCTTCTCAAACAGTTCCCGGTGCCCCAGTATCTCCAAAGTGAGGTGGGTTAGTCCCATATTGCAGACTGATACAAGGTCTTCATAGGCTCTTTTCTCATTCTGGTTGAATGATGTCTTTGAAAAGGCAAGGAAGATGACACGGGTATAGAGTGCCATATCCTGTGTCGGCTTGTCCTGGCCGCAAAGGGCTACACCTGTTGTAACAATGGTCTGTGCTGCCATCCCGTCTGTATTCGTATTCTTCTTGGTCTGGCCGCCACCGCCCCAGAGTCCTTTCAGATAGGCTATTTTGCGGATGTCGAGGTCGTTCTTGTATTCGTCCAGCACGGCAAGGGTGTTGACGGCCTGTGATACACGGTCGTTCATAGCCGGTACGGAAGTTACACCGAGATTGGGCGGATCAACTCCGTGCAGGAAAAAGGACTGGAGGGAAGTAGCCAGGGTTGTCTTACCGGTTCCTTTCTCACCGAAAAGGTTCAGGATGGGAAAGTGGCGGGTGCGTCTGAATATGATGTCACGGAAGAGGGTGGCAAGCAGGTAACAGAAGGCTACGCTTGCATTCTCACCGAACACTACCATAAGTCTGCCTACATAGTCATGCAGCTTTATTCCGTTACGGTTCTCATGTACCATAAGTCTTTCAAACTGGAATATCTCCGGGTTGTTGAGATAGATTTTTGAAGTGGCCGGTATATAGAAAGCCTTGCTGTTGATACCACGGACTATACCCAAATCATCTACGGTATTGAATGTGCCTGCAAAGAATATACCGTTACCAAAAGTAAAGATTCCTTCAGCCGCATTCCAGCCGAGCTTTCTGATACGTTCTGCAGTATCGGTCTTTGAATACAGGTATTCCTTTACACGGTTGAGTTTGTCTATCTTGGCCAGCCATACATAATTGCCCAGTGAGCCGACCTTCTGCTGGAAGTTGCTCAGTGAGCAGAGTTCTGACTCCTTCAGTTCTATTACCCGGCATACATTGTACATATTCCTCATACGGAAGATTCTGGTTCCGTTTATCTCATCCTCGATATGGAACAGCGGTTCCATGATGAAGTTGGAGATTCTTGACGGTTCATCATCATCTTCACCGATGGAGTAGTAACAGTTTTCCCTGACGAACAGACCGAACTGGCGCAGCAGTTCAGCTTCACGCTGCATCTCGTTCATGGCCGCAGGTTTGTCGTTCCTTCTCCTGGCTTCCCCACGTGCATGGGTAACGGCATCACGCCATAGCTTTACCTTGCCGTGCAGTCTGGAGAGCTGTTCTATGCACTGGTCATACACAAGCTGGTCTTTTATATAGCGCAACAGGTCTGCTATTTCCGCAACACACTTTCTTTCCTCTACCATGGAACCGGCTACCAGAAAACGTTTCTGTGCCAACCAGATGATAAAATGCTTTTCCGGCAGTGAGGTATAATCCTCCCTGCTGCGGATATAGCTGTCGGCATCATTCTTGACATATTGGATTTCTCCTTCGGTTTCGGATGGAATTTCTGCAAAAGGAAGTTCCCTGACTGTTACATGGAATCCTTTTCTTATGGCTGAAGCCCCGTTGGTCATCACCGCCTCAAATCCCGGTCCGTATGGCTTGCCTTCCGCAATATCCGAATCTGGAATGAAACAGAGTGAGGATACATACTTCTTCAGCTGCTCGAACTGGCTGTCACTCCATGCTGTTCCAAGTGACGCTACTGTATTGTCGTATCCTATTGACTGCATTCTCAGAACATCAGGAGCACCTTCCACAATGATATAATAGTCGGCATCACGCAGTCTGGCGGCACGGTCAATACCGAATACTGTTTCTCCCTTGGAGTAAATCATGCTTGTTGCCGAGTTGATATACTTGGGAGCTTTCCTGTTGTCTCCGATGTATCTGGCTGTATAGGCAATGATGCGTCCCCATCTGTTTCTCACGGGAATCATGATACGCTGGCGGAACATGGCGTATGTGTTGCCGTCCTCACCACGCTTGAACATGCCGAGTTCATACAGCAGTTCTTCGTTCAGAGCCTTGCTTCTGCAGAAATCCATAAAAGCCTGGCCATCCTTCGGCGCATAGCCTATTCCGGCAAAGGCACAGAACTCCTCATGCCACCGGCCGTATGCGTAGGCCCTGGCATCAAGGCTCTCTTCCTTGTCTGTTGCTCTTAAATTTTGGAGGAAGAAGGTCTGTACTGTATCGAGAACTGTCAGAAGTGATTCCCGGTGCCTGGCTTCGGCCATCTGTTCCTCACAGCGCTCTTCACTGATGTATTCTACCGGAATATTATGGTTTCTGGCAATAAATTCCACGGCGGCACTGAAGGAAAGGTTTTCCTTTTCCATTATAAACGTAATGGAATCACCGCCACGGTTACAACTGAAACAGTGAAAGAGATTCTTGCCAGGGGTAACGGCAAAGGAACCGGTCTTCTCAGTATGAAAAGGACAAAGTCCCATCAGGGTTGAGCCTTTTCTGGATAGCCTGACATAAGGACTGAGTACGTCTTCAATGGCAAGTTCCCTTACTTTCCGTATGGTTGTTTCGCTTATCATAACGTACTGAGCAGGTTCCAACAATCGATTATTGACTGGCCGGAGTATTTCGGACGGCTGACATTGTTAGGATTGAGCGGTTGGATATATCCGTTTTCTCTGTATTTTTTGAGTGTCTTGTTGCTGATACCGAGTTCAGCACAGGTGCGCTTGACTGAATAGACACCGTTTGGATCACACGCTGGTCTGATTTCCTTCATTATTATAAAATCATTATGAATGTGCGATACCAAAAACCTGTCAGGCTTTATCATCTGTGATAACTAAGCCGGTGAACAAAGGTTACTGACGCACATTCCTGTACCTACTATAATTTCTTTCTTTATACCTCATAGAGTATCACGGCTAACATAAACAGTTTACCATTATAATTATATTAGCCATAATTTGTTTGTCATTTATCATTTTTGATAGGTCTGTCTGCCTGTTTAGGCTGACTTTCATCAAAATAATTCTGGGTGGTACGCTGCAGAAGCCTGAGGTCTGCCGTGCGGTATTCCACCTTACCGGGTCTTTTATAGGAAACCACCTTTCCCTGACGTTTCCACCGTTCTACATTCCTGCGACCAAACATATCGTATGCCTTCCTCTGGCTGATGAATTCAGGATCATCCTTGTCGGCCTTCAGTTGCCTGACAATTCTGGAGGAGAGATCATTCAGAAATGTTTCGTATGGTATCAGGTGGTCCAGAAACTGCAATATCTTCATATGAACCTGATGATTTATTATTCTATACTATTCGTTTCACCGTAATGGTCTGGTTTTCCCTGTCAGTCCTGGTCTTGAACTGGCGGTTGTAGATGGCACCAAGCTCTGAGGCCTGTGTACGGACGCTTTTCAAACGTGAAATGGGAAATGAAACGGATTCACCTACTTCAAGGGCAACAAGTGCCGGACGGATTTTTTCTAAGTTTTCAGACATAATTGTTGGATGTTTAATATTTAATGTTTAACTTTGTATTCACCAAATGAATAGGTTACACTACAAAGTAACATAAAATGGTTTATATAACCAAATATTTGTTTGATGATTTATTGTTTAAGATGTATTTATTGAAGGAATCGCATGGATAATGACATAAAACACGTGCATGTAGGTCAGGCTATCGACAAAAGACGCAACGAGCTTGGATTAAGCAAATCTGAGCTTGGGCGCAAAATAGGTGTACCGCAGCAGCACATAAACCGCATACTGGAAAGGGAGACAATGGAAACGAGCAGGCTTATTAAAGTCAGCGAAGCATTGGACTTCAATTTCTTTTCCCTTTTCTGTCCGAGACAGCATCATATATCGGCACACCTTGCAGCTGTTGCATTGGACGGTAATGCAAATAATCTGATAGGTGATGCAGAACTGGCCGTGCAGTTATCCAGCGAAAAGAAAGAAACAGAGAACCTGAGGGAAACAATCAAGCTTCTGAAGGAACAGATAGAGAGTCTAAACTCACAGATTTTACGTCTTGATTCAAACCTGAAGGATAAGGATATAATAATTGAACTATTAAAAGAAAGGAGAAAGGAATAAGACATTAATTATTTCATCTGTAGTACCCATGCAGATAATTCAATGATTAAAACCATTTTGCAGCTTACCTTTTTCAAGTAATCCATAAAAAGGAAGAGTCCTGAAACTTACAAACTACTTACAAAGCAAAGGGAAGCTACTGATATTCAGATATGAATTAAAGAGGCGCAAGCTGCGATAGAGGAATAAGACTACTTTTTATGTACTATTGCCAGGAATGATAATCATAAACTTACAAATTACTTGCTAAAGTTGCATAAGATTCTGATTTTCAATTCCATCTGAAAGTGGCGCAGGCTGCTGTGGAAGATATGAAGTAAATTGAATATTTTCTGAATATAAAGGTGGGAGGTGCTTGGAATAAGTACCTCCTACTCTATTTTTATGGCATTTTATTTTTTCAATAAAAACATAGTTTATACATTTGCCTGCAAGACAAAATCTATATTCATATGAAAAACAAATGCCTCTTAGTATTACTGTTAGCTTTGGGATGTTGCCATGTACAAGCACAAAAAAGTCAAAAGGATCCTTTGTCCGAAGCACTCGTCCGGTTGAATCAAAAAGTGGATTCCGAATTGATTCCCGGAATAAAAAGGTTTCCCTTGATTGGAATTTCCACAGATATAAGTCCGAAACGGACAGCCGTAAACACGGCATATGTACAGTCAGTCATTCTCTCTGGAGGAATTCCTTACATGATACCTGTAACGGATAATGTAGAAATACTGCGTCAAATTGTATCCCGACTGGACGGAATTGTCTTTACAGGTGGAGAAGACATCCAACCAATGTATTATGGCGACCTTCTTTATGAAAAACTGGAAGAAGTAAGCCCCGCCCGGGATACCTTCGACTTGATGGTGCTGAAAATGGCCGCAGATCGGAATATTCCCATATTAGGAATTTGCAGGGGGCTACAATTAATGAATGTAGCTTTCGGTGGAACTTTATATCAAGATCTGCCCACGCAACATCCTTCAAGTGTCAACCATCGCCAAAAAGAATCCGGCACTACCCCCACCCATCCGATATCCATCATAAAGGAAAGCAAGTTGGCAGAAATTACAGGACAAGAAGTGCTGCAAGTCAATACATTCCATCATCAGGCTATCCGGGAATTGGCACCGGGATTCAAAATCACGGCTTGGGCACCCGACAGCATAGCGGAAGCTATAGAAGCTTATCCCATACGGCAAATGATAGGTGTGCAATTTCATCCGGAAATATTTACAGCTGCCGGAGATACCACCATGCATAAATTATTTAAATTCCTGGTGAACAAGGCTGATACATTCAACCTAGCTAAAAAAATTCACAGCCGCATTCTATCCATTGACACTCATACAGATACTCCTCTTTGGTTTAAAAACGGTTACAGCGTAGGCTTGAGAAAAGACAACATGGTCAGCATCCCCAAAATGGAGGAAGGCAAATTGGACGCACAGTTCCTAGCCGCATTTATATGGCAGGGGAAACGAGATGACGTATCTTCACAAAAAGCCGTAGAAAGCACCACCCTATTGATTCAATCCATTTATGACGAAGTAGCAAAATACAAAGATTTTTGCGGCATCGCCCTTACGGAAGAGGATTTGGTACGTTTAAAGAATGAAGGCAAGAAAGCTTTCTTTATAGGGATCGAGAATGGTTACGCCATCGGCAAGGACCTAAAGAATATAAAAAAATACAAACAGATGGGAGTTAATTATATAACTCTCTGCCATTCTTATGATAACGATATTTGCCATTCGTCCACTCATACGGAAGATGCGACTCAAGGATTGACACAGTTTGGTCGTGAGGTAGTGAAGGAAATGAACCGGTTAGGTATTATGATAGACATATCACATGCCAGTGAAGGTACTTTCTGGGATGTGATAAAATATAGTACACAACCTATCATCGCCTCTCATTCCTCGTCAAAGGCTTTATGCGACCATGACCGTAATCTGACAGACGAACAACTCCGTGCCTTAGCGAAAAATGGCGGAGTGGCACAGTTATGTCTCCTTGATGCCTATATCAATAAAAACCCAAAAGCCGCATCCGTTTGTGATGCTGCCGAACATTTGGACCACATGATTAAAGTAGCCGGCATAGACCATGTAGGAATAGGTACAGACTTTGATGGCGGTGGTGGTCTGCAAGGATGTAAAGGAGATAATGACTTAATTAATCTGACCATAAAAATGATTGAAAAAGGATATACAGAAGAAGACTTAAGGAAGATTTGGGGAGGTAATCTCTTGAGAGTAATGAAGCAAGTACAGGAAGCACCACTTCTTTCTTCAAAAAAACGCAGATAATACCCAAACAAGGATAATTAAAAATATATAGAAATATCCTATTATCATTTTTCGGAAATTATCAGGGCTGTCTCACCAATGGACAGCCTCTTTTTGTAACTTACAGTTTAATAGTAAAAGAAATAAGACAGACCTTATTCCCCTCTCCTCACCATAGGAATTTTCCTATTACAAATAGGGAAACTCTCCTTTACAAATAGGAATATTCCGTTTATTGTATCATTCCCTCCACTTATCTTTGTGACATAAGAAAAACAAATTTTAAAATTAACGGATATGAGAACAAAAATACTGAAATACTTCGGAATGGTAGTTGTACTGATAATAATGGTTAACCTAACCTCCTGTGAAGTATCCATAGAAAGTTGGTACGATGATGATGATTACAGCGAAATATATTACAGAACCACTCGGGAACTATGCAGCCGGACCTGGCAGGAAACTTGGGAACAAGACGGTGAATACTACACACAACGACTAGACTTTTACGAAAATAGAACAGGCACAGACATCATACAAATAGAACATCGAAACGGCTATGTAACCGAAGACAGATACAATTTTGAATGGAGATGGGATAACAGCGCACAGACATGTATCCGTATGGTTTACGGTCCCAGTGACATTTCATATTTTGAAAATATATGGTTGGCCGGAAACTTCTTAAAAGGCACATTGGATGGTGTCAATGTAAATTTCACAGGAATCAGGTAAAAAGAAAAAAGCGGGATGATACCCAACACATATCATCCCGCTCTCCTTTTTCCAAATACACTACTCAACTTTAATACTCTTTACCGGATTCTCATTAGCAATACGCCAAGCTCTAACAACGACACACACCACTATCAGAGCGATAATCACCAATGCTGTTCCGACAAAATACAACGCATTCATATCTATCGTTTCGGCAAATTGATCCAACCAAGCCTTTCCTGTAAAGTACGATACTACAATTCCCATCAAGACCGATGGGACAGCAACATATAATATATCACGGGACAGCAACCGAAGAATAGTCGAAGCTTCAGCACCATTCACCTTACGGATAGCTATTTCCTTACTGCGACGTTGTGTTTCATCATTCACGTAACCTATCAACCCCATAACAACAATAAGCAAAATAAAAGTAGAAGTAATCCATACAGAATTACGAAAACGATATACATTGCGATAGATTTCCTTCAGCATGGTATCTATCGGAATAAATTCCAATGCCTTAGTGGAATGCACCTGCTCCATGTATTCGTTCAGCTTTTTCAAACTCTCATCGTATGGCTGTTTTAAACGTACATCAAAAGTGTGACTGGTATTATGACTATAAACCAAAGCCACGGGAAACTGCTTATAAAGAAAAGACGTATTGCGCACATTACGGAATACACCAACAATGGTTCCGGCTTTATCAAAATCATTCAACCGTTTGCCTACTGCCCCATCTGTCCATTTCATCAGCCGCACTACTTCTTCGTTGACCAATACATCTCCCTCATTCTGCATATCTTTCCCTTCAATAATAGTAATCCCCATGGTTTCAGCATAATTCTTATCACAAGGATTATACATCAAGGTTTCTATTCGCTTGCCACTATTATCAATCAGCCCACGAGTCCAATATTCTCCCAGAACACCATGCATAGAACGGGTGGCATTTTCCACCATGGGTTGACGACGAAGATCGTTAACCATATTCTCTGCTTCTTCGGGTGACATCCATGTTTCCGCCTCCACCAATCCTGGAGTACGGATACCCATATCACTATTAATCAGATGATGATACTGCATCAAAGATACTAACAAAATCCCCATCACAAAAGATACCCCCATAAATTGTACAAATAAAAGAGAACGCTTCCACCCCTTTTTCCCATCTGTGTAACGACGAAAAACTTGAGTGACAGGAATGCGTGAAAACAATCTTCCCGGCAGCACTCCGGCTACTATGAACAGTACAAAAACAATGAGCATCGGAACCCATAAAGTTTCCAATGTAAAGAGTGAGGATAACTGCACCGAAAGTAAATCTTCTATCAGATCTTTGGTATTGAAAATAATAAAGAGGGCCACTATAACGGACATCAATACCACAATCCCCGTCTCAAAAAGGAACATACTGAAAATATTGATTGCACTGGCACCACTACACTTATGCACACCTATACTTTTTGCCCTGCGGCTCATGGTAGCAATAGCTACTAATACATAGTTCATGATTGCCACAAAAAATATGGCAAAGCCCAAAAAACCATAAATGTAAAGGCGAGTGCGGGTATTTGAGTCATCCAGATGAATTTCGGGCAATGGCTGTGCATCATAAAAATTTCTCCATTCATCATCAGCAGAATCAGGATAATATTTTTGCATAGCCTTGTATATCTGACGATTGATTTCTTCCCTGTCCACCCCATCGCGCAAACGGAGAATAGTATAATAAATGTCATTACGCCCCCATGTTCCACCCCCTATATAACCACCTCCGGCATAAATGGGAGCTACAAAATCAAAATGATAGGCCGTATTTTCCGGAGTATCCTGATAAACACCACGGACTGTCAGTTCATGCTGTTTATCCAAAGATAATTTTTGTCCCACAGGGTCCTGTCCACCAAAGACATCACGAACAAAAGTTTCAGAAACGAATATGCTCCCTGCCCTTTGCAATTCCTCAGGATTCCCTTTCAATACTTTGATGCCGAAAGTACGGAAATAGCAAGTATCTACATAAGCGTAGTTTACGTCTTTCAGCTTATGACCATCCTTGAATACATTTAATGTCTCAAAATTGAAAATGACTGTAGCATTTTCAATCCATTGTGACAAATCACTGCGGAATGCTTCTGCCATCGGAGCAAACAAGCTATCATCATATCCTTCTCCTTTCTCTCCAGTCTTTACATTCTCTCCTCCTCCACGTACCAACACCAATCGGTCGGCATCAGGGTAACATTTTTCATAATTGAGTTCAAATGCTATTTGTGAAAAAAGCAGAACACCAATAGTCAAGCCTAATGAAAGCGATATGACTTTTGTCACATTGCTTCCACGGCCGTGTAATGTCGATTGTATTGCATAATAGATTTGTTTCATTACAACCACCCTTTCATTATTATTCTTTAATGTTCGCCACTACACTACCGTCAAACAAATGAATGACACGATGAGCAAATCCGGCATCATGCTGAGAGTGAGTTACCATGACAATACTAGTCCCCTCCTTGTTAAGTTCGGTCAATAGATTCATTACTTCAGCACCGTTCTTTGAGTCCAAATTACCGGTAGGCTCATCGGCGAGGATCAATTTAGGGTTAGTAACCACAGCACGGGCAATAGCCACACGCTGTTGTTGACCGCCAGAAAGCTGTTGCGGGAAATGCTTGGCACGATGACTCAAGTTCATTCGCTTTAAAATTTCCAGAACACGCTCCTTACGTTCACTGGCCTTGATTCCAAGATAAGTCAACGGCAATTCCACATTTTCAAAAACATTCAGTTCGTCTATCAGATTAAAACTTTGAAATACAAAACCAATTTTTCGGCGGCGAAAAATTGTGAGTGCCTCATCCTTCAGGGAGAAGATGTTCTTCCCGTCCACGGTGACGGAGCCGGAAGTGGGCCGGTCCAGGCCCCCCAGCATGTGGAGCAGGGTGGACTTGCCGGAGCCGCTGGTGCCCACGATGGCTACGAACTCCCCGTCCTCCACGCTGAGATTGACACCATCCAGTGCTTTTACCTGCGTATCTCCTTTTCCGTAATATTTCTTTAAGTTTTTGGTTTCTAAAATCGTCATCTTGTATACCTCCACAAAAAAGTCTGCATTGCCTTTTGACAATACAGACTTTACCACATAATTCTTTCCTGAGCCTTTCTCAAATCTAACAGAGTTGAAAGATTTCCTGTTCTTCATATCCGATTCAACGCACGAGGCAAATACAGTGAGAAAGTGCTTCCGTTTCCTGGTTTGGAGGATACTTTGATATAACCGCCCTGAAGGGACAGAATTTCCCGTGCCAGGTAAAGTCCCAGGCCAAGCCCCTCCGCCGAGTGCGTTAACGTACCACGATAGAAGCGGTTAAAAATCCCGCCCTGTTCTTCTTCTGGAATACCGGGGCCCGTATCCGTCACGTCCACCCGGCAAAAGGTTTCGAGCATCTGTGCAGATACGGTAACCCTTCCGCCAGCGGGTGTGTACTTTACCGCGTTGTTTACAACATTGCCAAGGGCTTCGCTTGTCCAGCGCGGGTCAAAGGAGGCGTCGCCTACAAACGGAAGGTTCTGCAAGGTGATTTTCTTTTTTTCCGCCGCAGGTCTTTCCTGTTCGACAGTCGCCTCTAATAAAGGAGCCACAGGACCCAGTGTGGGAGTTGGAACCACAATACCTGTTTCCAATCTCGAAGCCTTAACCAGAGTCTGAATCAGAAATGACAGTTTCTCCCCCTGTGTTAGCAGCGCCTGGACTTGTTCCCGCTGACGCGGCGACAGATCGCTTTCCGTCAAAAGCGAAGCGTATACAAGTAAATTTGCGATGGGTGTGCGCGTCTGATGGGAAATATCGGAGATCAGTGTTTTCACCGCTTCCTGTTCGGTTTTCATCGTTTTTTGCGTATGAGCAGAGCCGCGCAGGAAGCGAGCAAATTTTGTCTCCAGCGCAGACAGTTCTGTTTCATCAAAATGTTCCTCGGTAAAACCACTGGAAATAGACTGTTCCAACATATTATCCAGCCGCTGAACGGTTCTGCGCCGGGCCGTCCACTGCCAGAGCTGTCTCTTATACACATCTCCGAGCCCACGAGACGCGTAGTAATCT
>ENA-OZEF01000786-OZEF01000786.1-human-gut-metagenome-genome-assembly--contig:-NODE-786-length-11817-cov-6.050927_pt1 | contig 11817 bp, 8 predicted proteins | sample MGYA00245065_ERZ653603 | MGnify/ENA primary metagenome ERZ653603 (study PRJEB26926, sample SAMN06164922) | human gut metagenome | biome: ENVO:00009003; feature: ENVO:2100002; material: ENVO:00002003...
CCAGATTTGCGATCTGGTCGCCGATCCACTTGAAGCCGGTCAGCACGCTGCGCATTTCCACGCCGTAGTGTGCGGCAATGGCATCGGCCAGAGGAGTGGATACGATGGACTTGACTGCCACCGGGTTTTTGGGCATGGTGCCCTTCTCGATGCGGCCTGCGCAGATGTAATCCAGCAGCAGAGCGCCCATCTCGTTGCCGGATACCAGCTCATAGCTGCCATCCGGGCACTTCATGGCAATGCCCACGCGGTCGGCATCGGGGTCGGTGGCCAGCATCAGATCGGCACCAGTCTTGGTTGCCAGCTCCAGACCCAGTTTCAGAGCCTCGAAAATTTCGGGGTTCGGGTAGGAGCAGGTGGTAAAGTAGCCGTTGGGGTACTCCTGCTCGGGCACGATGGTGATATCGGTGATGCCTATATCGTTCAGCACATGAGTGACAGGCACCAGACCGGAACCATTCAGCGGGCTGTACACCAGCTTCAGGCCGGCAGTCTTGCACAGGCCCGGGCGCACCTGACGGGCCTCAATGGCATCATACAGTGCCTTCTTGCAGTCGTCGCCCACAAAGCGGATCAGGCCCTGCTCCACGCCCTCGGCAAAGGAGATGTACTTTGCACCGGTCAGCACATCCGTCTTCTGGATCTCATCGTACACGATGGCAGCAGCAGCATCGGTCATCTGGCAGCCATCCGGGCCGTAGGCCTTGTAGCCGTTGTACTTGGCCGGGTTGTGAGAAGCAGTGACCATGATACCAGCATTGCACTGGTAGTAACGGGTAGCAAAGCTCAGTGCAGGCACAGGCATCAGAGCATCGTAAATGCGCACCTTGATACCGTTTGCCGCCAGAACGCCTGCGGCGGTCTTGGCAAAGATATCGCTCTTCAGGCGGCTGTCGTAGCTGATCGCCACAGTCTGGCTGCCGCCCTGAGTCTTGACCCAGTTTGCCAGACCCTGCGTGGCCTGACGCACAACATAGATATTCATACGGTTGGTGCCAGCGCCCAGAACGCCGCGCAGACCAGCGGTGCCAAACTTCAAAGCCACAGCAAAGCGGTCCTTGATCTCGTCATCATTTCCCTCGATCTTGGCCAGCTCCGGCTTCAGATCAGCGTCTTCCAGTTCTGCAGCCATCCAGCGCTTATATTCATCCAAATACATCTTGCACACCTTACCTTTTGTAAATTTTTCCGCAAAAAAGAACAGGTTTGGTTAAACCTACTTATAATATAAACTCTCCGCGTTCATGTGTCAATTGCGTAATCTGCAACAAGATTTGCAGTTCAAAACCGGCATATGGCACAAAAATCCAAATTTTTCCCGGTAAAGTCGGGAACCGTCCCGGCCTCGCCTGCATTTTCCAGCAGTTCATAACTCTGGCCTGCATCGTCCAGAACGTCCAGCCACTGCTCCAAACCGATGCTGTTTTCACACAGGTAGCGCAGCAGCTGCATTGCCCGGGCAAAACTGTCCTGCAGCAGCACCGCGCTGCGGCGCACCCGGCCATCCTGCTCCTGCCGCAGCTCCATTACAACGCCCTGCGCAGCGGCGGCACCGCAATATACAAGGGTGTGGGCATGCTGCAGCCCTTCCAGTTCTGAATATGTACGGATATAGCGGCAGTATTCTTTGCTCATCATGGAAAACTCTCTCCTCTCTATCGCATTGACATCTTTCCTGCCCTTTACTATAATGAATTCAGAAATATTTTTGTGTCGAAGTATGACATAATCATCCAATATTTTCCACTTTTGCCAATTCTTTTCCGTCATATCATCCGCTGGGATAAGGGAGATCAACATGTATTCTGTTACCAGAAGCTTTGGTCTGAACGGCCTGAGCGGCTTTGCCGTGGCAGTGGAGGCCGACATTTCCGGCGGTCTGCCCGCCTTTTCCATCGTGGGCCTGCCGGATTCCGCTGTGCGTGAAAGCGCCGACCGTGTGCGCGCCGCCATCAAAAATCTGGGCTTCAAGTTCCCGGACCGGCGCATTACCATCAATCTTGCCCCGGCGGATGTGCGCAAGACCGGCCCGGTGTACGACCTGCCGCTTCTGCTGGCAGTGCTCACTGCCAGCGGCCAGCTGGAGGATGTGCCTGCCGACGCGGCATTTCTGGGCGAACTGGCACTGGACGGCACCCTGCGGCCGGTTTCCGGCGTGCTGCCCATGGCGCTGGCTGCAGCAGAAAATGGCACCCACGCCCTGTATGTACCTGCCGAGAATGCCGCCGAAGCAGCCGAGGCCTGTGCCGACAGCATGGCCGTCTACCCCGCCCACACGGCACGCGAAGTTGTAGATGCCCTGCGCGGCATCTCCCCGCTTGCCCCGGCGGCTGTTGTTCCCTTTGACCCTGCAGACGCATGGGCACAGGTGCCGGATTTTGCGGACGTGATGGGCCAGTCACTGGCGCGGCGGGCTATGGTCATTGCTGCCGCAGGCGGACACAATGTTTTGCTCATTGGCGCACCCGGCACCGGCAAATCCATGCTGGCAAAGCGTCTGCCCGGCATCCTGCCGCCGCTCACCCGTGAGGAAGCCGTGGAGACCACTAAAATTTATTCCATTGCAGGGCAGCTGCCGCAGGGCCGGGGCCTGATCTCTGCACGGCCTTTCCGCAGCCCGCACCACTCGGCCAGTGCCGCAGCTCTGGCTGGCGGCGGCGCACAGTTCCGGCCCGGCGAGTGCAGCCTTGCCAACTGCGGTGTGCTGTTTTTAGACGAATTGCCGGAGTTCTCCCGCGAGAGTCTGGAAGTGCTGCGCCAGCCGCTGGAGGACGGCCAGATCACCGTGAGCCGAGCGGCAGGCAGTGCCACCTATCCCAGCCGCTTCCAGCTGGTAGCCGCCATGAACCCCTGTAAGTGCGGCTACTACGGCCACCCCACCCGGCAGTGCACCTGTTCGCCCAGTGCTGTGCGGCAGTACCGCAGCCGTGTGTCCGGCCCGCTGCTGGACCGCATCGACCTGTGCGTAGAGATGGACCCCATCGCCTTTGACGAGCTGCACGCCGTCGTCCCTTCCGAGAGCAGCGCCGATCTGCGCAAACAAGTGCTTGCCGCCCGGGCCATTCAGGCAAAGCGCTATGCCGCCCCAGGTTTTGAGGGTGTGCTCTGCAACGCCCAGCTCACCGCCGGGCAGGTGCGGCGCGTCTGCCGCATGACCCCCGCCGCCGAGCGGCTGCTGCGCGCCTCCTACGACGCTTTGGGCCTTTCCGCCCGCGCTCATGACCGCATCCTGCGGGTGGCCCGCACGGTGGCCGATCTGGCAGGCAAACAGCTGCTGGATGAGGACTGTGTGCTGGAAGCCCTGCAGTACCGGGCACAGGAAAAAGTGGAAGTATAAAAGTTTCTCCGTCTTTGCTTCGCAGATCCGCCTTCCCCGAAAAGGGAAGGGTTTGTGCAGCTTACCGTTACGCGCAAAAAAGCCATCTGTATCTTTCCAAATGCTCAATACGAGCAGGAGATCACAGATGGCTTTTTATAATTGCTTTTTAGAATCTGCGCCATGTATCCGGCAGGAACAGCACCAGCATCGGGAAGATCTCCAGACGGCCGGCCAGCATGTCGAAGATCATCACCAGCTTTGCGGGGTTCGTAAAGCTGCCAAAGTTCATCATGGGGCCTACCTGCGCAAGGCCCGGGCCGATGTTGTTCAAAGTAGCTGCAATGGCTGTGAAGTTCGTCACCATATCAAAGCCATCCAGACTGATGAGCAGGAAGGATACCACGAAGATGAAGAAATACGCGCCCATAAACACATTGGTGGTGCGGATGGTCTCGTGGTTGAGCAGCTTGCCGTCCATGCGGACGGGGGCCACCACCTGCGGGTGCAGTGCCTGCTTGAGCTCCTTGCCCAAGGTCTTGCCCAGAATGAGGAGGCGGCTCACCTTGATGCCGCCGCCGGTGCTGCCTGCGCAGGCACCAATGAACATGAGCACCACCAGAATTTCTTTGGAGAGGGTGGGCCACAGGTCAAAGTCACAGCTGGAAAAGCCAGTGGTCGTGATGATGGAGCCCACCTGAAAGGCTGCCTGACGCACCGCTTCGCCAAAGCTGTTATAAAGGCTGTAGATATTGGCCGTGATAATGCCAATTGCCACCAGAATAATGGCGAAGTAGCCGCGCACTTCCTCGCTGATGGCGCGGTTGAATTTGCGCAGCAGCAGCAGGAAGTAGGCATTGAAGTTGACACCAAACAGGATCATGAAGATGGTCACGACCCACTGGATGTAGGGAGAAAAGCTGGTAAAGCTGTCGTTCTTGAAGCCGAAGCCGCCGGTGCCCGCCGTACCGAAGGCCGTGAGCATGGACTCAAACAGCGGCATGCCGCCCAGCAGCAGGAATACCACCTCCAGCACGGTGAGTGCAAAATAGATGCCGTACAGGATCTTTGCGGTAGACTGCACCTTGGGCACCAGCTTATCCACCTGAGGGCCGGGGCTTTCTGCCTTCATCAGGTTGACGTGGGAGCCGCCGGTCAGGGGCAGCAGCGAGAGCAGGAACACCAGAACGCCCATGCCGCCGATCCAGTGGGTGAAGCTGCGCCAGAACAGGATGCCCTTGGGCAGATCCTCCACCCCAGGCAGGATGCTGGCACCGGTGGTGGTAAAGCCGGACACCGTCTCAAACAGGGCATCCACCGGGTTCGGGATGCAGCCCGCCACCACAAACGGAACGGCGCCCACGATGGAAATGACGATCCAGCTCAGCGAGGTAGCAGCAAAGCCCTCCCGCATATAGAACATCTTGCTTTTAGGCTTGATGCCGCGCAGGGCGTAGCCGATGGCGGCGCTGACTGCCGCCGTGATCAGAAACACGCCCAGCACGAACCATTCGCCGTAGATCCAGCTGGCCGCTGCGGGCAGCAGCAGCAGCGCACCCTCGATCAGCATGACATAGCCCAGCAGACGGAAAACGATCGCATAATTCATAGTCTGCCTCCGTCAACCCTCTGCGCCCTTGTCCAGAATATCGCGCAGGTCATGCAGACCATGCTCCAGCGTGACCACGATCACGTTGTCGCCCACCTGGATCTGGTCGCCGCCGCGCGGGATCAGGATCTGATGGCCGCGGGTGATGCAGCACAGCAGCAGATTCTTTTTCAGGTGCAGCTGGCTCAGGGGGACACCGGTGGCAGCGCTCTTCTCGTGGACGGTAAATTCCAGCGCTTCCACGCGGTCATCCAGAATGCGGTACAGCGTCTTGATGTTGCTGCCCGCTTCGTTCTGCAGTGCACGCACATACTGCACGATGTAATCGCAGGTCATGTACTTGGGGTAGACCACGCTGCCCAGATCCAGACCGGCCAGAATATCATCAAATTCCAGACGGTTGACTTTGGTGACCAGCTTGCCCTTGGAGTGCTTTTTGGCAAACAGGGTCAGCAGCACATTCTCCTCGTCAATGTTGGTCAGGGCCACAAAAGCCTCGGTGGACTCCATGCCCTCCGAAAGCAGGAATTCGCGGTTGGAGCCGTCCTCGTTCAGGATCTGTGCGCCGGGCAGCTGCTCGGCCAGCTCCATGCAGCGGGCAGGGTCGCGCTCCACGATGCGCACACGCACGTGGTTTTCCAGCAGCTCCTGGCTCAGATAGAAGGCGATGGCACCGCCGCCCACGATGAAGGCATTGCGCACCGGGCGCACCGGCAGGTGGATGCGCTGGAAGAACTCGTGGGCCTTTTCCTGTGTTGCAAGGAAGGTGACCTGATCGCCGTTCTGCAGTACAAAGTTACCGTTCGGGATGATGACGCCGCCGCTGCGCTCCACAGCACACACCAGAATATCGCTCTTCAGGCGGGTGGGGATCTCGCGGATGGCCACGCCATCCAGCCCCTGCTCTGCAGTGAGTGCAAACTTGATCAGCCGCACACGGCCGTCTGCAAAGGTGTCGATCTTGCTTGCACCCGGGAAGCGCAGCAGATGGGAGATTTCCTTTGCTGCAGCCATTTCCGGATTGATGATGGCCGAAATGCCGATCTGCTTTTTGATAAAGTCCAGCTCATGACTGTAGGACGGGTTGCGCACACGGGCAATTGCATGGCAGTGGCCCGCCTTTTTGGCAAACATGCAGCACAGCAGGTTCAGCTCATCCGAACCGGTCACGGCAATGAACACATCCGCGTCTTCAATGCCGGCCTCTGCCAGCGTGGTGATCGAGGAACCGTTGCCCACGATGCCCAGCACATCGTAGCTTTCAGTCAGGTGCTCCACACGCGCTTTGTTGGTATCCACAATGGTCACATTATGGTCTTCCTCACTGAGCTGCCGCGCCAGCGCGGTACCAACCTTGCCGCCGCCCACCAGAATGATCTTCATAACAAGTCCTTTCTCTTTCCGCGTCCCTTCTGCCGGGACAGCACAAATCCATCATAGTATACCATATCTCCTGCCAAAGTTCCACTGTTTTCCACATTATGCAACAAAAACCTGCCAAATGACGCAAAAAAGCCCCGGGAGAAACCGTCCCGGAAGCTTTTATTTCATTTAATAGCGCGCCACGCCGTCCTTCGTTACAAGGGCATACACCAGCGGGGCTTCCTCCGGCTTCTCAGGGCCGTATCCAAGGCCGCTGCGGTACTCGGCGGCGGCAGCTTCAAACTTATCGGCTGCGCCGTAGAAGGTAGCCAGACTCTCGCCCTTCTTTACGTAGTCGCCGCGCTTTTTATGCAGGGTGATGCCGGCGGCAAAATCCAGCGGGTCGCCCTTTTTCTGTCGGCCCGCACCCAGCAGTACGCTGGCAGAGCCGATCTTCTCGGCATCGTTCGCCACAATGTAACCGTCCTGCTCTGCCAGCAGCTCAAAGCTTGCCGCGGGCTGCTCAAACAGGCTGTAATCGTCCAGCACGCGGGTATCGCCGCCCTGCGCCGCAAACATCTCCTTGCACTTTGCAAAGGCAGACCCATCGGCGATCGCCGCCTCGGCCATGGCGCGGCACTCGGCAGGAGTGCCCTGATCGGCCAGCACCAGCATGTTCGCCGCCAGCTGCAGGCAGACCTCGGTCAGGTCGGCGGGGCCATGGCCCTTGAGCACATCCATGCTTTCCATGACTTCCAGACTGTTGCCAATGTTATGGCCCAGCGGGGTGTCCATATCGGTGATCATGGCAGCCACTCGGCGGCCGTGATGGGTGCCAATGGATACCATCAGCTTGGCCAGCTCAATGCTCTGGTCTACTGTTTTCATAAAAGCTCCGGTGCCGGTGGTCACATCCAGCAGGATGGCATCCGAGCCGGAAGCCAGTTTCTTGGACATGATGCTGGATGCGATGAGTGGGATGCAGCTGACGGTTGCGGTCACATCCCGCAGGGCATACATTTTTTTATCTGCAATGGCAATGCCCTCGCTCTGGCCAATGACCGACAGGCCGATCCTGTTCACCTGCGCAAAGAACTCCTCCTGTGAGAGGGCGGTTCTGGTGCCGGGCACGCTCTCCATCTTATCGATGGTGCCGCCGGTATGGCCAAGGCCCCGGCCGCTCATCTTGGCGATCTTCACGCCGCAGGCCGCCACGATGGGGGCAATGACCAGCGTGGTCTTGTCACCTACGCCGCCGGTGGAGTGCTTGTCCACCTTGATGCCCGGAATGGGCGAAAGATCCACCATCACACCGCTGTGAGCCATCACATCGGTCAGCTCTGCGGTCTCCTCATCGGTCATGCCGCGCAGATAGACAGCCATCATCCATGCAGCCATCTGGTAATCAGTCACTTCTCCGCTGACATAGCCATTGACGATCTGCTCCAGCTCCTCACGGCTGTGCGTACCGCCATCACGCTTTTTTGCGATCAGATCATAAACGCGCATCGTATCACGCTCCTCGTTTTTTCAATAGTACGACATTGTAAGATATAGTATAGCAAAATTCCAAACAAAAGCAAGTATCATTCTGTAAACTTTGCCCAATTTTAAGTCAAAAAGGGCGCAGCCGCCCGAAAAAGCAGCTGCGCCCTTGTTTTGGGAACACGAACCGTCGTTTTAGCGGGATCCCTTGTCGTAGGGGATGCCCTCTGCCTTGGGTGCCATGCTGTTCTTGGAGGTAAACGCAAGAATGATCATGGACGCCACGAACGGCATCATGTTGTAGATGTTGCTGGACCAGTGCAGCTGTGCCAGGAAGGTGGAGTCTGCAATGTTTGCCAGACTCTTGAACACAGCAAAGAACATGGCTGCGCCAAAGATGTTGAAGGGCTTCCACTGGCCAAAGATCATAACAGCCATGGCAAGGAAGCCTGCGCCGGCCACACCCACCTCAAAGTTCCAGGTCTGCACCGGGGGCACAATGTAGGCCATGCCGCCGATCGCGCCCAGTGCACCGGAAATGACAACACCGGCATAGCGCATCTTGTAGACATTGATGCCCACAGAGTCCGCTGCCTGCGGATGCTCGCCGCAGGCACGCAGGCGCAGGCCAAAGCGGGTCTTATACAGCACCACATAGCTGATGATCAGCAGAATGATGCCCAGCGGCACAAAAATGCTCAGCTCCAGCCCGCCGATGCTGAACAGGAAGGGCCTGTTGGTGTAGTTCAGCTTTGCACTGCCGCTCTCGCTGAAATTCTTGGCAAGGACCACCGCGATGGCCGTGGCCAGCAGGTTCAGGGCCGTGCCGCCGATAGTCTGATCCGCCTTCAGGTTGATGGAGGCAAAGGCCAGCAGCAGACTGTACACCATACCGGCCAGTGCCGCCACCAGAACAGAGATCAGCACCACGAGGAAGACCGGCATTTCGGCAGGCAACATGGTCAGGGTGAGAACACCCGCCACACCGCCAATGACCATGATGCCTTCCAGTGCGATGTTGATGATGCCGGAGTGCTCACTGAACATACCGCCCAGTGCCACCAGCATCAGAACGATGCCATACAGCAGCGTATATTTGATCAGAAGCAGCATATCACTTGCCCTCCTTTTCGGTTGCAGATTTTGCAGGAGCAGCAGGCTCTGCGTTCACATTGGTTTTATCGGCATTCTTGAACAGCAGTGCGTGGATCTTGCCGCGGAACAGCATGGAGAATGCACACAGGTAGATGATGATACCGCTGATCAGGTCCGAGATCTCGGTGGGGTAATACTTGGTGGAAAGGAAGGAGCCGCCCACCGAGATATGGGAAATGAAGATTGCCGAGAAAATGGTGCCAATGGGGTTGGAGCTTGCCAGCAGTGCAACGGAAATGCCGTTGAAGCCCATTGTCGGCAGGCTGGTGGAGTTCAGCGGGTTCCACTGGGACACATTGGACAGATAGTACAGGCCCGCACCAAAACCGGCCAGTGCACCGGCAATGGCCATGGAGAGGATGATGTTCTTCTTCTCGTTGATGCCGGCGTAGCGGGCAGCGCTCTTGTTCAGGCCCACAGCCTTGAGCTCGTAGCCGAAGGTGGTCTTGTTCAGCACCACCCAGATCAGAACTGCCACTGCTGCCGCCAGGAAGATGGCAATGGTGGTGCTGTTGGTCTGGAACAGCTTGTTCAGGCCGAAATCCGGGATGATGGACTGAGCGTAATCGGCGTTCTTGCTGATGTTGATGGTACGGGTGTTGCGCACATCGTACATGGGGCCGGTGCCGTTCTGGTAAATAAGCTCATTGACCAGATACAGGCCGATCCAGTTGAACATGATGGAGGTAATGACCTCGTTGATGTTGAAGTAGGCTTTGAAAAAGCCGGGGATCGCACCCCACAGGCCGCCCAGCACTGCTGCTACCAGCAGGCAGACGAACCAGGGCAGCTTGAGCATGATGGCGCAGTACAGCGCACCGTAAGCGCCCAGCGTATACTGACCGGCTGCACCGATGTTGAACAGGCCGGTCTTGAAGGCAAAGGCCACGGACAGACCGGTCATGATCAGGGGTGCGGCATTGGCCAGCTCCTTGCCCACGCCGTAGGGGGCATCGTGGAAACCGCCCTTGATGATGCGCACAAAGCCATCGCCCCATGCGTGTGCGGGGTTGATGGCTACCAGCACCAGAAAGCCCACCAGCAAACCAATCAGGATGCACAGCAGTGCAGCCAGCACGCTGGTAACAGAGCTTTGCAGGCTGCCACTGCGGGAAAGTTTTTTCTTATTCATGTGTTACTGCTCCTCCTTTCCCTGCTTGCGGGCGCCTGCCATATACAGACCCAGCTCCTGCACGGTGGTGGTCTTGGGGTCAAATTCGCCCACGACCTCGCCCTCGTACATCACAAGGATGCGGTCGGACAGGTTCATCACCTCGTCCAGCTCCAGGCTGACCAGCAGCACGGCCGTACCCTTATCGCGCTCGGCCACGATCTGACGGTGGATGTATTCAATTGCACCAACGTCCAGACCGCGAGTGGGCTGGACTGCCACCAAGAGCTTCGGGTCCTTATCGATCTCACGGGCAATGATGGCCTTTTGCTGGTTACCGCCGGACATGCTGCGCACGGTGGTCAGGCTGCCCTGACCGCTGCGCACATCATACTGCGCGATCAGCTTATCGGAGTATTCGCGCACCTTATCGCTGCGGATAAAGCCGCCCTTCTGGAATTCGGGCTGCCAGTAGCGCTGCAGCACCATGTTGTTTTCCAGACTGTAGTCCAGCACAAGGCCGTGCTTGTGGCGGTCCTCCGGGATATGGCTCATGCCATCCTTGGAGCGCTGACGGATGGACTCGTTGGTGATGTCCTTGCCGTCCAGTGTGATCTTGCCGCTGCTGATCTTTTCCAGACCGGTCAGGCCGTAGACGAACTCGGTCTGACCGTTGCCCTCGATACCGGCAAGACAGACGATCTCACCGGCGTGCACCTGAAAAGAGACATTCCGGACTGCATCCTTCTTGTGCTGGGCGCTGTGCATGGTAACGTTTTCCACATCCAGCACCACCCTGCCGGGGTCTGCGGGCTTTTTGTCCACCTGCAGCTGCACATCACGGCCAACCATCATGCGGGAAAGCTCTTCCTTGGTGGTGTCCTTGATGTCCACGGTGCCCATATACTTGCCCTTGCGCAGAACAGTGCAGCGGTCTGCCACCGCCATGATCTCGTTGAGCTTGTGGGTAATGAACAGGATGGACTTGCCTTCCTTCTTGAACCCGCGCATGATCTCCATCAGTTCGTCGATCTCCTGCGGGGTCAGCACTGCGGTAGGCTCGTCAAAGATCAGGATCTCGTTGTCGCGGTACAGCATCTTCAGGATCTCAACGCGCTGCTGCATGCCAACCGAGATATCGCTGACCAATGCATCCGGGTCTACACGCAGGCCGTATTTTTCCGAAAGCTCCACGACCTTTTTGCGGGCGACCTCTTTTTGCAGAAATCCCGCTTTGCAGGGTTCCACACCCAGCATGATGTTATCCAGCACAGAGAAGCACTCCACCAGCTTAAAGTGCTGGTGGACCATGCCGATGCCAAGGTCGTTTGCATCGTTGGGGTTATTGATCTTGACTTCCTTGCCGTTTTTCTTGATGACGCCCTGTTCCGGCTGGTACAGGCCGAACAGAACGCTCATGAGGGTGGATTTGCCGGCGCCGTTTTCGCCCAGCAGGGCATGCACTTCGCCTTTGCGCAGCTGGAGGGTGATGTTGTCGTTTGCCTTGATACCGGGGAACTCCTTGGTAATATTCAGCATCTCAATGACAAAATCTTCAGCCAATCCGCTCACGCTCCTTTCACGAATCAAAGTATTGGGGCTGCCCTGCCGCCAAGATAGCTCTGGAACCCCGGCCCCACAGCAAAATTTGTGCAAAGCTGCCGCAGCGCACCGTGCAGCTTATGCACCGGCACAGTGCGCTTATTAGTTTTATTATACAGTTTTTTTGCTAAAACCACAAGTAAAATCTTGCATTTTTGGCCCCGGGGCGGGGTTTAT
>ENA-OZEF01000805-OZEF01000805.1-human-gut-metagenome-genome-assembly--contig:-NODE-805-length-11645-cov-5.653753_pt1 | contig 11645 bp, 9 predicted proteins | sample MGYA00245065_ERZ653603 | MGnify/ENA primary metagenome ERZ653603 (study PRJEB26926, sample SAMN06164922) | human gut metagenome | biome: ENVO:00009003; feature: ENVO:2100002; material: ENVO:00002003...
TCGTCGGCAGCGTCAGATGTGTATAAGAGACAGATATGGCATTATCGGTGTCACTGTCCTTTTTATCGGACACTACTGATTTAAGAATCTGGACAGGAATGCTTTCGTACGCTCTTCCTTCGGATTCTCCATAACCTCCTTCGCCGGACCTTCCTCCACGACATATCCGTCTGCCATAAAGATGACGCGGTCTGCCACATCCCTTGCGAATGCCATCTCATGCGTAACGACGATCATAGTCATTCCTTCCTTTGCCAAATCCTTCATAACATTTAACACTTCTCCGACAAGCTCCGGATCCAATGCCGATGTCGGCTCATCAAATAACAGCGCTGCCGGCTCCATAGCTAGTGCTCTGGCGATCGCCACACGCTGCTGCTGACCACCGGATAAGGTTGACGGCATCACATGTGCCTTGCTCTCAAGACCAACTTTTTTCAGAAGCTCCATACCGATTTCCTTTGCCTCGGCTTTGTTGCGATGCTTTGTCAGAACCGGAGCCATCGTCACGTTTCCGAGTACCGTCTTGAGCGGAAACAGATTAAACCGCTGAAACACCATTCCCACTTCCTCCCGGAACTTCCGGATATCTGCCTTTGAATCGCAGATATTTTCCTCTTTATAAAGAACTTCTCCCGAGGTGGGTTTTTCTAACTGATTGATGCAGCGCAGGAATGTACTTTTTCCTGAGCCGGACGGTCCGATGATACAGACAACCTCTCCCTCGCTGACCTCCATATTAATGTCCCGCAGGACCTCCAGATCACCAAATGCCTTCGACAGATGGTTTACCTTTATCATTGTATTTCCCATATGGCACCTCCTATTTATTGGCAATCCGCTTTTCAACCATCTTCTGTACGATCATCAGGACAGACAAAAGTACCAGATAGAAAATGGCACACACGGTATATCCCGGAATCGTTTTGTAGGTTCTCATAACATAATTCTGCGTCTGTCTTGTAATTTCATTGACCGAAATCATGGACAGAAGTGCCGTGTCCTTTACGGAAATAATAAACTGGTTAAACAAACTCGGGATAATAGAACGAAATGCCGGTGGAATTATAATATGTATCATAATCTGCATCGGACTTAAGCCAAGCGACGCTCCCGCTTCCTTCTGTCCAATATCCACGCTGTCCAGTGCTCCCCGCACAAGCTGTGATATAAATGCACCTGCATTTAATGTGATAACAAGGATACCGGCCAATGTCGGATCCAGCACCACTCTCTCCCCCTTGATCAGTCCGATGATCTCCGGCACCACAAAATATACATACAATGCCTGCACCACGATCGGGGTACCACGCATGATCCATACATAAATATTGGCAATTCCTTTTGCAATCTTATTGCGACTCTGCAGAGCATATCCGCAAAGAGAACCAAGGACAAAGCCAAACAGTATACCGATCACCGCAATCTCCATGGTGACCTTCAAACCACGAAACAGCATCGGACCAATGGCCTGTAATAATTCAAGATCAATCCCCATGTCCTGCCTCCTTATGAAATCCGGGGCACCTTCAAGCGCCCCGGCAATGTGTATTTACGAAAAAGATAATATTTTGGTCTATGCGAAAAAGCGAAGCTTTTTCAAAATACAAAACCGTACTGGTTCTTAGCTTATGTTTTTTATAAGCTTAGAACTTGTTTTTGTATTATTCGCACCAATCCTTCTTCAGCTTATCGATCGTACCGTCATCCTGCAGCTCCTTAATTGCCTTATTGAACTGCTCAACGATATCCGGATATTTCTTACAGATATCAAAGGAGAATGCAAGTGCGTATGGTGCCTGACCATTGTAGAACTCATCACCGACAATCTTAAGCTTTACCTCACCGGTCTTAATTGAATAAGAGGTACCCGGTGCATCGTAGATCGTCGCATCTGCCTGACCACCCTCGACTGCCTTATATGCTAACGCCTGAGAATCAAAGCTCTGCAGACATTTCTCCGGAAGCTTTGATGTCGCATATTCGTAAGCGATCGTTCCGGTCTGGACTGCTACCTTATACTTGCCATCTGTCAGATCATCCACAGACTTGATGTCGTTGTTATCCTTACCAACTGCAACAATGATACCTGCGTCATAATAAATATCCGAGAAGTTCATGACTTCTTTTCGTTCATCAGTCGCACAGAGTGCTGCGGCACCGAGATCGATCTGTCCCTGCGTCAGTGACGTTGTCAGCGGACCATAATCCATATCCTGGATCGTATCATTTTTAATCTTAAATCCAAGCTTATCCTGCAATGCTTTCAACAATTCCACATCAAAGCCCTGCAGTGTCTTTCCATCCTCCTTAAAATAAGAAAACGGTGCGTATGTTCCTGATGTTCCAACGGTTAATTCAACCTTACTCAGATCAGTTGTACCTCCCGTCTCAGAACTGCTGCCTGCCCCGGATGAACTTCCTGCATCTGAACTACTTCCGCATCCGGTAAGCATTGTCGCTACCAGTGCACCTGTCATCAATACCGAAATTGCTCTTCTCTTTACTCTTTTTAATGTTTTCATAGTCATGTCTCCCTTCTATACGATGTCTTCTCCTCCGGCTACGATTAATTTCAATGTATGTAAAGAAAAAAACAGACGACGTGCTTACTTTTATAAGCTCCATCGCCTGTTTCAATCCAATTGAAATTATGCACCTATTATAGACAAGGTTTTATCATTTGTAAAGATATACTTTTTTATTACTTCCATAACACTTTGTAATGACATCCCGAAAATGTTATTGCACTTTTCCGGTCGTCACGGACGTCTGCTTGCTTAATCCTTTCTCGCGGAACAGCTCCTTATACTCCTTCATTTTCGCCTTTGGCACAGAAATCTTAACCCTTTTATTGATGCCCTTAAATGCGTTCTCTCCAATATCTGATGCTTTCAGTCTTGGAGAATAAATATAAAGAACTTTGATATTTCTGCAGTTTGCAAATGCTTCTTTTCCAATCTTATCAACTCTGGAACCCAGAGATACCTTTGTCACTCTCCTGTTGCTGCGGAATGCCCGCTCGCAAACCGAAGTAACGGAATAACTAATTCCATTAATCGTTACCTTCGTACCAATCTTTACTTCCTTACGTCCGGAACCCGGACGATACAGTGCAACCTCTGGATTTTTCACTTTGCTGCTTGTCACCTTGAAACGGTAGCCTGCAGAAGAGGTAATGATCTTGCCAACCTTTGCCGGCTTCTTCCGATTCGTCTTCGAAGTTGAAACAGGGGTCGGTGCCGGTGTCGCAGGAGTTTGTGTTGCCTGTACCGTCTGTGTCGGAACAGGTGTCCGGACAGGTGGTACAACCGTCGGAACTGCCGGGACTGTCGGCTCCGGTGTGATCTCCGGCACTTCCGGTTTCTGCGTTGGCACTTCGGTCGGTACCGGCGCATCTGTCGGTACCGGCTCCTTCGTTGGCTCTATCGGTGCAGCGGTTTTCGCTGGCTCACGGGTCGGCTCTGCTGTTGGTGCCTCTGTCGGTACCGGTGCCATGGTCGGCTCTTCGCTCGGCATGGTTGTCGGCTCCTCCGTTGGTACCGGGGTTGGTTCCTCTGTTGGCACCGGCGTCTCACTTACTCCCGGCGTTGGCAGGGGTGCCTCAGTTGGCTTCGGCTCCTCCGTTGGTTCTGCGGTTGGTGCCACTGTCGGATCCTCACTTGGCATCGGTGCTGTCGTTGGCTCTTCACTTGGCATCGGTGTCGTCGTTGGTTCCTCCGATGGTGCCGGGGCTGTCGTCGGCTCCGGCGTAATCTCCGGTTCACGGGTCGGCTCTGCACTCGGTGCTGTCGTTGGCTCTTCCGTTGGCACCGGGGTTGGTTCCTCGGTTGGCACCGGTGTCTCACTTACTCCCGGCGTTGGCAGGGGCGCCTCCGTCGGATTCGGCTCCTTCGTTGGTTCTGCGGTTGGATCCTCACTCGGAGCCGGCACCGGCTCATCGGTCGGATCCGGTTCCGGAACAGGGATTGTCACATCCTCTATCCCCACCTCATGATAACCGTCCTCATCTAAGAATAACTTTCCACAGGCAGAGCAGATAAAATACTGTCTATTGCCCGGCTCAGTCTGTGTAGCTTCCTTCTCCTCGACCAGTTCAAGCCGGTGCTGCTTCGGAATATACTCACCTTTATACAGAAGATCCCCGCACACACCGCAGTAATAATCTCCGGTATATCCATTCTGCGTACAGTCTGCCTCCTGCTCATCCTTAAGCTCCCGCATATCATTAGGATGCTGACAGTAATCTTTCCATATCTCTACATCCTGATATATGTTCGCATAATACTCTGCATTGTCACCCACATATTCTGCGGTGGCTTCATACCAGTTTCCAAACGGAAGTACAAGATCTGCATCTTCATCCTTCCATTTCCATCCTTCCGGAAGTGGTACTTCTCCCACAGTGCTGACGGTGTACTCCACATATTGTGTTCCATCCGGTCTGTTCGGAGGAAACATCTCCTCAGAATATCCGACATACACGGTAAAATCAAAGCTCATACCTATTCCACAGTCATAGGTATAAATGATCCGATCCCCAAGCTGCAGATCCGTCAGCTTATAATCGGAGCCTTTCAACTCATCAAAAATATCCGTTCCGCTCTTTCCGGCTTCTTCCTGTTCTTTTGTCAGCTTCACGACCTTCTGAATCTTTCCGGTATCAAAATCCGGAAACATTTCCGGATCCAGAAAGTCAATATTTTTCTGTGTTAAATAGGTAACATTATTCTCACAGTTAATCTGAGTTTCAGATGCGTCCAGGCTTTCCGGAATTTTCAGACTTGTAAGACTGCATTCATCGCAGTACAATCTGATAGAAGTCCATTTCTCATTAAATTTTAATACCTTGAGCGGATTACCCGTACAGACAAGCTGGTCCAGGTGATCCAATCCACTCACATCCAACACTTCGATCTGATTGTAATTACATCCTATCAATTCCAGCTTACAGTTCTCTCCAAACCGGATAGATGTAATCTCATTATCATCACAATAAACACTGGTCAGATTAGGGAACAACTGCAGATCCAGTTCTCCGCTGATATTATTCAATCGGATATCCAAAGACTTCAGATTCCGGAAATACTCAAGCCCCTTCAGATTTTCCAGTTTATTATATGTTGCTTCCATTTCTTCGACGGCATCCAGCTCACTTTGCGAAAAATAACCGTCATCATTCTTGTCAAATCCACTTTCTTTGAGATAATTTCGCAGGTTCTCATCCGGAAAATTCTCCTTATCAATTGCAACACCTTCTTCTGTCTGCTCCGCTGCATAAGCCACGTTCTCCGGCAGCACACCGCCTGTGCAGATCAGTGCAACGGCAGTAACAACCGCTGTCAGCCTCTTCCGGTGACGTTTTCTCATTCCTTTCATACACATTCCTCCATTCTTGCTTCAATTTTCATACCTTTTCCTTTAACTCTCCGAAAATACACGGCATTTTCAAACGCTTTCTCCTGCGTTTATGCAAAATTAGGTGTATTTTACATCAAATATAACAACATTTATATAATAAGTCAACTATCCAAACGGCTAGTATGGGGCAATCTATTCCTTTCAGCACACCAATTTCATGTGAACTATCATCTGTGTCACCCCGGACTTCACCCCAGTGCCACATCAAGCACCATCATCAGAGCAAACCCCAGCGCCGCCCCAATAGTGCCGATGTTGCTGTGTACCCCGTCCTGACATTCCGGAATCAGTTCCTCGATCACCACATACATCATGGCTCCCGCTGCAAATGCCAGAAGATACGGAAGCACCGGAGAGATCGCCCCCGCGATCAGAATTGTGATAAAGCCACCCACAGGCTCCACGATCCCGGACAACACACCGCACACAAATGCTTTCCTGCGACTCATCCCCTCTCCGCAAAGCGGCAGCGAAATGATCGCCCCCTCCGGAAAATTCTGGATCGCAATACCAAACGCCAGAGCAAACGCTCCCGCCGCCGTGATCCCCGCCCCCTTCATCATACTTCCCGCATATGCAACCCCGACCGACATTCCCTCCGGGATATTATGCAGTGTCACCGCAAAAAGCATCATCGTCGTTTTGGACAGGCGCGGCTGTCCGGCGTGAAATCCCTCCGGCTCACTGCTTTTTAGATGAAGATGCGGTATCACCGTATCTAACACAAGCAGAAAACCAATGCCGAGCAAAAATCCTGTCACCGCCGGCAGCCACGCAAGCTTCCCCTGTGCCTCTGCCATCTCGATCGCCGGGATCAGCAAAGACCATACAGAAGCGGCGATCATCACTCCCGCCGCAAATCCAAGCAACAGCTTCTCAATTTGCGGTGCAATCTTATCCTTCAGGAAAAATACCATCGCCGCCCCAAGAGATGTTCCCAGAAACGGAATGCTAAGTGTAATCAGTTCAGACATTCTTGTCTCCTTTCTGTGTTCCTGCAAATATAGAATCTGCAGGGTTTCAGACAAAATATCACATATTGATTCTATCTTATCTTTATCTATATGCAAAAACAAAAACATGGCGATAGTTAGCCACATCTAACCATCGCCATATTGTAGCATATAACCTTTAAAAAAGCAAAATTTCTTCTACCTCCCGTGTGTTGTCAGTATCCCATACATTTCCGGTCGTCTGTCTCTCCACACTCCCCAGGATCTGCGGTACTCCTCGATCTCATCCAGATCAAAGCTCTGCACAAGAACCGTCTGACTTTCCCGATCCGCGTCCTGCAGGATCTGACCGGTGTGATCCGTGATAAACGAGGATCCATAGAAGGTCATGCTCGTCTCGTCGGTCTCCGTGCCAATGCGGTTTGATGCGATGACCGGCATGATATTTGCCGCCGCGTGTCCCTGCATGCATCGTCTCCAATGCGGCATGGAATCAATCGTCTCCACCGCCTCACTGCCGATCGCTGTCGGATACATTAAAATTTCTGCGCCCTGCAGTGCCATCCCTCTTGCCGTCTCCGGAAACCACTGATCCCAGCAGATGCCTACGCCGATCGTACCAAACTGTGTTTTCCAGGCACGAAATCCCGTGTCACCCGGCGTGAAATAGAATTTCTCTTCATATAATAATGAATGCGGAATATGCGTTTTGCGGTAAACGCCCGGAATGCTTCCGTCCGCATCGATCACTGCCACACTGTTGAATGCGGTGTTGCCCGCCTTTTCATAAAAGCTCACCGGTATAACAAGCTCCTTCTGCTTTGCCATCTTCTGAAAATATGCAATCGCCGGATTTTCTTCCACTGTGGTTGCAAGCTTCAGATATTCCGTACGCTCCTGCTGACAAAAATACGGTGTCTCAAAAAGCTCCTGCAACAGAACGATGTTGGCACCCTTCTGTGCCGCCTCCTCAACAAGACCTGCTGCCCGCTCCAGCGTCTCCTCACGATCCCATGTACATGCCATCTGCGTTGCCGCTACTGTTACGTTTCTCATTGTTAAAACCTCCTTGTCACCACATAGATCTCACCTGCACTTCGGCTGCTGCATCGTAATACAGTGAATATTGCCACCGCCATATACGATCTCGCGCGTATATACGCCAATAACTTCTCTCTCCGGAAAGATCTCCTGTATCTGTTCCAATGCCAGCGCATCATTTTCATCTCCATACTGTGGCACGATCACCGCACCGTTTGTGATCAGAAAATTCAGATACGAAGCAATGCAAAGCTCGCCCTGTTCACGCGGAATCGTGCCCGGCATATGATCAATCCGGAAATCATCGCCGATCTGCACCGGTTCTTTCGGACAGCAGACCCGGTGCACCTTCAGTTTCCTTCCTTTGGCGTCCGTCATCCCGCAAAGCTCCCGGTAACATTGCTGTGCCGTCTCATAAAACGGAGAGGTCTCATCCTCCGTATAAATACATGCCACCTCGCCCGGGCGCACAAAGCAAGCCACATCGTCCACATGACCATTCGTTTCCTCCGGGTCAATGCCGTCCGAAAGCCACAGCACTTTGTCTGCCCCCAGATAATCACACAGCGTTTCCGCAATCTGCTCCTGCGTCATATGCGGATTGCGTCCTCTGCTCAAAAGACACATTTTCGTTGTGAGTACCGTGCCTTCCCCGTCCACATGAAAGGAGCCTCCCTCCAGCACAAAATCCGGCAGGCGGTAATAGTCTGCACCGATCATCTCACAAACCTTTCCGGCAATCTGATCATCTTTATCCCACGGAAAATAAAGACCATCTACAAAACCTCCCCACGCATTAAACCTCCAGTCACAGCCCCGCAGCAAGCCTTCTTCGTTCACCACAAAAGCAGGTCCCATATCCCGCATCCATGCATCATTGCCGGACATCTCCACCACCTGAATATCGGACGGCAGCTTCTCTCTGGCGTTTTGATACTGATCTCCATTCACACACATTGTTACCGGCACAAATCGACTGATTGCCTTTGCCACCTCTGTATACGCCTCCTGTGCCGGCTTTGCCCCATCCCTCCAGTTGTCCGGTCGCTGTGGCCAAAGCATCCAGACGCGTTCCTGCGGTTCGAATTCTGCCGGCATATGAAAACCATCTCTCGCCGGGGTTGAGTTATAAATCGTCTCCGCCATAATATCCCTCCGTTCCATACAGATTTCTTATATACGAAAAGAGGCACATTCCATATCAGAAATGTGCCTCTTCGCATCTATGTTTATGAGTATAACATATCTTATCCAATTACGCCACCACATTTACCGGCGCCCCATCAAGAAAGCTGCGTACATTCTCCGACGCAATATCGATCAGACGTCCTCTCGCCTCCTTCGTCGCCCATGCAATATGCGGTGTGATCACACAATTATCGCAGGAAAGCAGCGGATTATCCGGCTGTGCCGGTTCCACAGATACGACGTCCACACCCGCACCGTAAATCTTCCCGCTCTTTAACGCCTGCGCCAGATCCTTCTCCACGATCGTACCGCCACGGCTCGTATTGATCAGGATCACGCCATCCTTCATCTGCGCGATCGTCTCCGCACAGATCAGATCCTTTGTCTCCTCATTGAGCGGACACGCAAGAAAGATCACGTCCGACTCCCGCAGAAGCTGTTCTCTCGCCACGTACTCTCCGATGGCTTTCCCTTCCTCTGTCTCATGCGAACCGCAGGTGATGACCCGCATGCCAAATGCCTTCGCCACACGCCCGATCGCCTTGCCGGTCTGACCAAAACCAATGATGCCCGCTGTCTTGTGATCCAACTCCACCAGCGGATAATCCCAGAAACAGAAATCCCGTCCTCTGCTCCATCTGCCGTCATGCACCTCGCTGCTGTGGTGCGCCACATGGGAACAAATCTCCAGAAGCAGTGCAAATGCCTGCTGTGCCACTGCCTGTGTGCTGTAGCCCGGCACATTGGTAACCGTGATCCCGCGCTCTGCGGCTGCTTTCATATCAACGACATTGTAGCCGGTCGCAAGCACACCGATATAACGAAGCTTCGGACAGGCTTCCATGATCTCCTTCGTAATGACTGTTTTATTGGTCAGCGCAATCTCACAATCCTGCAGACGCTCCACGACATCTGCGGTCTGATTCTTTGTGTACTCATATACGGTCAGATCTCCCAGTGTCTCAAGCTTATCCCAGTTTAAATCACCCGGATTGCTTGTATAGCCATCTAAAATCACAATTTTCATAATAAATCAACCTTCCTTTCTCTCTTCGTAGGAGCAGGCTACCTTCTTGCCGCAAAATGCAATCCCGAAGAATCCGATCTTCGTGATGCCACGATACTCCATCTCTGTGCTGTACTGCTTCTTCCTGATCTGGCTGACCGCCTTCCGGGCAGTGTCAGAAAGTGCCTGCTCGGAAAGCTCCTTGCCTGCCTTAAACTCGATGATATAGCCCATCTGCGTTCTGTCCCGCGGCTCAAGCTGTACATCAAACCGCCCCTCGCCGGACTCCCGGTTCGAGGAAATATAATACCGGTCCGACAGGATCGCAAGCATCCCAAACACCGTGCCGTGATAAAAGTTCTCGCTCGCCGTGTCAAAGGTACTGGCAGACTGCATCAGATAGGTCTGCAGCGTATCGGTAAAAAGTGCCGTATCGCCGGTTCGCAGTGCCACCTCGAAGTTTCGCAGGATCGATCCGCTGAACAGCTGGTTGTAACTGTCGAGAATCTCCTTCTGGAACACGCTCTTGATCTCCCGGTTCGGAATCGCAAGCGAGCAGATCGGATTGTCATTCCACTCACTGATCACCGAGGTCACGCGCAGATATCCCGCCACAAGCAGGAAACTGCAGATAATATCCGGATCACTGTTGACCTCCGGATAAATAATGTCCGTGTCAATGATCGCCTGAATCTCCTCCCCCTGCAGAAGCAGCGACAGATTCTGATACAGCTCCTTTCCGGCTCCGCGGATCAGCTCGCCGATGATCTCGTTGCCGCTCGTCCGTGACCAGAACGCCTTCGGCTTACAGTTATTATTAAAGTAGTTGATCACAGACCACGGATTGTACACCTCCGTCTCACCAAACACATAGCCGTCATACCACTCACGGATCTGCTCAAGCTTCTTCGGCACCCCGTAATAAGCCGCCATCTGTGCCGCCTCTTGTCCGGTAAAACCGAAATACTCCGCATACTTATCATCAAGGATCGTGTTGACAACCAGATTATTCAGTCCACTGAACAAACTCTCCTTTGCAATCCGAAGGATTCCAGTCAGAATGCCAAACTCAAGGTTCTCATTATCCTTTAATGCAGAGGATAAGAGATTGCGCATAAAGCCGATCACCTCATCGTAGTAATGATGCAGATGCCCCTGCTGGATCGGCGTGTCATACTCGTCAATGATAATGATCGTCTTGCTCTGATAACATGTCGTCAGCATCGCAGAAAGCTTGCCGAGCGCATACTGATAATCCGTGATCTCCGCCTTGTCCTCTGTAATATTCTGAAAGAAGCGCCTGTCGTACTCGTTCAGTGCATCCGACTCCAAAAGCTCTCTGTGACGCACAAACTCCTCGCGCAGCGTAAAGCAAAGACTCCGGTACATCGCCTCCCAGCTCGTCTGATGCGCATCCTTAAAGGAAAGAAAGATCACCGGATACTTTCCCTGAAGCTCCCGGTACTTCTCTCCACAGGTCCATATCTTCTTGTCCGTGAAATAAACAGAGGTATCCTCTGTGCTACGTTCAAAAAACGTCCGTACCATGTCCATCATCAGCGTCTTGCCGAAACGTCGTGGTCTTGTAAACAAAAAAACCTTGCTGTGGTCATCGATCATCTGACGCAGCAGCAGGGTCTTGTCTACATAATAGCACTCGCTGACCACCTCTTTATAGGAAGTGATCCCCACCGGGCATGGCAGCGGACTGTCGCCGTGCTGCTGTGTGCGCACTGTATATGATGCCTTCTCCCGCAGGAAATCCGGCTTCTTAACATCCGACGGAATCATCCAGAATCTTCCCGCCTTGTATGCTCCCTCCAGAGAGCCGTCCGCACATAACTGATTCACACGCCTCGGGGTAAGCCCCCACTGGTCCGCCAAATCCTTCGCCCGAATAATATCCTTTCCCATACTCACGCCCCCATTCATCAATGCCGCCATACAATGACCCATGTCGATCATCGCATGACGGCTCTCTTAGAAAGCTGTCTCTTATACACATCTCCGAGCCCACGAGACGCGTAGTAATCTCG
>ENA-OZEF01000810-OZEF01000810.1-human-gut-metagenome-genome-assembly--contig:-NODE-810-length-11567-cov-3.377432_pt1 | contig 11567 bp, 8 predicted proteins | sample MGYA00245065_ERZ653603 | MGnify/ENA primary metagenome ERZ653603 (study PRJEB26926, sample SAMN06164922) | human gut metagenome | biome: ENVO:00009003; feature: ENVO:2100002; material: ENVO:00002003...
GCAGCGTCAGATGTGTATAAGAGACAGTAAGATTGTCACAACTACTGCACAGATTGCCGGAATAAAGTTCTTCATCATAAGTGATGTAAGGTCTACTTTAAATGCCTCGGATACCGCAATCGTATTTGGATTCGGTGATATGATATTTCCGGCCTTTCCTCCTCCGATCATCGCAAGAAGCAACGCCTCTTTGTGATATCCGGCCTTCTTTCCAATCGCGGTTTTCATGTGTAAGCGACTGAAAATCGTACCAAAGCCGGGCCATGTCCTTTTCATCGGAACTCACAACCGAATCTGCGCAAGAAGACGGGCGTTATCCTTGGCGCATGCAGAAAATAGAGAGTTGTGTTTCCCCCATATAAATCAATCTGATCAAATATGGCCTGAAAGTATGAATAGTCGGCTGTGCCAAGAGAATGGCCATAAAATTTGATAAGGGGATGCTGGCGTTTTCTTGGAGACTGAATGAGAGAATCTTCGTATGTCCGGTCCCGAAGAACGACAGCGTGCGGTGGAACTGTATTCCGCCACGCCGAGGCCAACGGCCCAGGTGGTACGGCCCAGGTGGTCGAGCACCTGGGTTATCCGACCAGGCAGTGACTGGAACGTTGGCTGGCAAAGGATTCCCGGTATGCTGGCCATATGGCCAAACGGGGGGCGGATGCTTTCTTGGAGGTAGCTTCGCAGCCATTCGCTGGCGGCACCATCTCCAGGTGCTGGCACATCCTGTTTACGCGATGAGATATCGCGAGGAACGTCCTTTGCCCTCATGCATCAGTTTGCCCTCATCCTCCATCTTCTTAAGTAGCCGGTATGCGCTGATATAGCTCAAGCCCAATAAATCCATGACTTCCGAAGATGTCACCTCGCCGTCGTTCTTTTCGGCTAGCTCAAGTACCAGTCCTCGCTGACGTGTCGCTGAGATATTGTTCTGCCTGACGTATGCCGGTAATGCATCGTCTGCCTTGTACACCTTGGAACTCAGAATGTACGAACGGGATATGCCGCTGCCGGACGCCTCCACAACGCCAGCCTCCACCAAATCCTCCACTGCGCCAACTACCCGACGTTCTTCCAATCGGGAAAACTCGTGAAGCTGCGACATAGTCAGACGACGATGCTCTTTAAGCAAAGAAAGTATGATAAGCGCCCATACCGAGAGACTGCTGCCACGTCGCTTCTCTTCTTCGGACACCATCCTGATGAACGACTCGTCTGGCACGGCACGGCGAATGAACAAATTGACCTCGGTGCTGGTGGATTGCGAATAATCGGGCATTGCGCCTCCATTGGCCAATGAGCCGATATAAATCTTATCCACTCCGCGTCCGGTCTGCTCGGCATATCCAGCGGTTTTCAGAATCAAGGCCAGTCGGGGATTCCTCGATCTAGGCTGTGCAGACAGGAGGTTGTCTTCGCTTATGCCCTCGATGAAGCCGCCCGGGTTGGAAATGGTCAGGCCATCGGTGTCAATCATGAACCGCACGCTGCCGATCCGTGCATAGTCGCGATGGCAGAACGCGTTTACCATGGCTTCGCGGAGAGCCTGAGGGTCGAAATCCGGCACGTTCATATGTATCAATCCGCTCATGATTTCGTGGCCGGGGTTCCATGGTTGTATTAAATCGCTGATTTTGCCGAACATGTCAACCAGCGGCAGCACAAATGGATCCGTGTTTATTCGCGGTGTCGTACCTTCCATGACCTGGAACGTGGCTGAGGCTGTGGGTATGCAGCGCTTGATGGCTTCGGTGGTGCCAATGGTCAATAACCCGGCAATGGTGGGAAGCTCTTCACCCTCATTGCCGGACACCAGTCCAAGAGCCCTGTCGAAGTCCGTATCGTCGAAAGTCAGCAGTGAACTGTTTGTATTGGTCTCGCGAATGTGCTGGCGCAATTGGTTCCGGGCTTCGGTATCCAAATCTGTGAGCTCGCCGCCTGGGGCTGGCATGTCGCTGTAATCGTAACTGCGTTGTTGTGAGAGACGGCTGATGAATTGCGAGACGAATAACGGCACTACTTCGGGAGTGCCGTCGGCTTTGAGCCGGCGTTGCAGAGTCTTGCCGTTGCTTGTGGATACGATTTGCTGACTGTTATCTACTTCTATTGCTACCACTTGGCAGCCATGTTCGTGAAAAGACTCGATTCGGGTGGTCTGCTGCGGTACGGTTTTGTTGAATATGAAGGCCGCGAGTCCATTGATATTGGAATGCTGTTCGGAGACGCCGGTGACTATGCCGTTATCTTCGATTCCGAGATAGAGCGTGCCGCCTTGTGTGTTCGCGAGGGCAACGACGTTATCTACGATTTCATCGTCTGATTGCGGGCGGCGCTGCTCGCTTTTGAATTCGACGGTCAGAGATTCCCGATCTGGTAACATCGCTTTCCTTTCATAACCTTTCATAATTCTAACATGTAAGATTTATCTCTTACATGTCAGAATTATGAAAGATAGGTAAGGAAGGTCAGATTCCTAAATTTAATTGTGGTGGAAGCCTTCGGGCGACACCTAGGAGGAGCCGATGCGTCGGCTCATTATGCTTCAGTCTCTGCTGATTCCTTCTTGAGAGAAGGAACGGATGTTTTGATGTATTTTTGAGGCGAGCAACATCATAAATCTGGGACGTTGCCTTGGACGTTTTCTGTTTGTGTGTGGAGGCTTTTGCGATGTCCCCCTTCTCATATCGGGATGGGAATTGTTTCGATCGGAATGCTGACGTTTTCGGGATTCTTGGTTCTTGTTCCTGATAGGGGAGGGCCGGAACGTCAAATAGATGAAAGGGATGGAGTCTTGGACGCGTTTTTCTTGCCATGGTCGCATGCCTCCGGCCGCTTTGGCACGTTCTGTGTCCCGTAAATGTCGCACGATTCCATTTTTCGGCCGTTTTTTGGAATCGTGCTACATCGCACACCCCCGTACTCGCGCGAAAGTGCCGGAAAAGCCGGTTCGGGGGCATGAAATAGGTGGGAGAATCGTGTTTCGACAGAAAAAATGTTGCACGATTCGAAATTTGCCACGAAAATCGGAATCGTGCAACGAAATTCGTCGTTTCCTTCCGTGGTTTCTTATCTCTTGGCAGGTTCTCGCGGCATCTGCCTTTCAGTATCCTACAGTCTGCATGATTAAGGAATCCGTGCGTCTAACCTTATATCGGCCGCGCGGATTTCTCTTGGCGAAATCGTGATTGCCGGTATTATCGACGCCCCCTCATGAAACATCATCATTGAGCATCATCACGCTGCTCTACTTGATGCTTTTGTCGAATAAATCTGCATGCCGTCGCCAGTTATGCTGAACATTATTGGCGTTCAGCATAGACACCGTTCTCATCGCGAAACGTCGGCTTGACTGAACGTACACTATTGCAGATATTCTCCAACCTTGTCCACAAAGTGGCTGACATTAGCTGAATAGTTTGGATAGGCAATGCTTAACTGTTCATGATTTTGGGCGTAAACCAACACAACATTGTTGTATTCGAATTCGGTTCCCTTATTGGTCGCTGCCTCAATTCGGTCTTCAAGATCGCCGTATTTTTGCAATGCTTCAGAAAGCTGATCTTGGCGGAAAGACTCGATATCAAGGAGTTGATCTTCGCGAGAAAGTTTGAGGAGAAACAGCGTTGCCGCTTTATCCGTTGGAGGATTCAAAGGGAAGATGCTGTCTGTGGACGCTGCCAAATCATCCAATAAGCATGATGAGCATTCAAGCGTCTGAAGCTCTTTTACCAATTCCTTTTGGCTGCGTTCAAAGCCGGGAACCTGCGGGGCTCCCTCTTCGAGAGCGAATAGGCTGGAAACAATTTGAAAGAATTGAATCCTTTCCTGGTCTTCAGGCCCTACGGCCTGTCTACGAACTTCGGGGCTTTTGTATTCGGTGCCATAGATTTCTCCAGCGGCCTCAACAGCTGTTGCCCAGTAATGTTGAAGCTGTGTTCGAATCTGTACCTCCACTTGATAAGAGCCTGTTTGAGTCTCAGGTTTGAACAGAAGGTGGCGGGATCGGTATCCGGACTTTTGCGGATTGAGGATATAGTCCTTCTCTCCGCTGCCTTTCTTGAGAGGGATTTGAGATTTCAGAATTTCAGCCGCTTGACGGACCTGATTATTGGTCTCTAAAATCAGACGGCATCCTCCGATATCATCCAATTCGCCTAATTTCAGGTGGGTTTGGGCGCGTTGCAGTTTACGAATGATGGAAGCAATTCGTTTGAGACGATAAGTGCAGACGGATTCGGCAAAATAATTTGAGCACTTTAAGACCTCTGAAAAACACTCTTGAGTGGCTTCGATATGCTGATCACGCCAAGCTTGTGCTGTATCGATAGCGAGCTGGTATTCTTCCGGCGAAACTGATTGTGCTCCTGCACGTAATATTTTCCCAGCATTGTTCGCTCTGTTCCGACTGATAGTGCCGAGGCTGATGGTAGTAAGGGGCGCGTCCATGGCCATCCGCTATACTAGACTGATTTCAGATTTCATATATATGAAGGGAGGATTGACATGGCAACTGTGGTGGATGTCGCGGCGTACATTCTTAAACGCTGTGGAGCAATGACCACTATGAAATTACAAAAGCTCGCGTTCTATTCGCAGGCGGAATCTTTGGCTCGTCGTGGACATCCTCTTTTTGACGAAGATTTCCAAGCATGGCGTGGCGGTCCTGTATGTCGTGAACTGTATGCGCAGCACAGGGGAAAATTCCTTATCCGTGAAGGCGAGCTTCCTGTGAACGACTGTGAAAAGACGCTTTCTGAAGAAGAAAAGCAAACCATAGATGCAGTGTGCGCGGTGCTGTCGTCTCGTACGGGAAATGAGCTAAGCATAAGGACGCACGCTGAGAGCCCTTGGAAAATCGCGCGCGGTGATTTGCCGCCTTCCGCTCCATGCAGCACGATTATCAGCAAAAAGACAATTCAAGAATATTATGCCGCTAATCCCATTGTGCGGGAAAGTATGCAGAAACAAGTGCCAACGCCGAACACCTTTATTTGATCACTCACAGTCATCTAGGCGTCTAGAACGCTGTTCCCCGTGATTGACGTTAGCTACGTGCCGGTCAACGAGGGGTGGCGGATGGCTCTTGACGGATGAAGTCGAGCAGGATGCGGACCGCGTAGATCGCCAGCAGGATTCCAAGTATTTGAAGAATTGCCAACGGCTTGCTGGTAGAGGTTCTTCAGGTTGAACAGTCGGACCCAGGGCAGTTTCTCAGAAGTTGCGTAGTAGATGATTGTGTTGAAATAGCCCAACAAAACATCACCAGCTTCATCGAGATGGGTGACGTTTCTGGGACTCTTGGTTCCTCTCTGATAAAGCGCATTAAACTGTGGAAAATGTACCCCCAAAGTGGCTTTTGCCCGTTATGACCTGCCATATATAGGCGAAATGGGAGTTTCCATCTCTCGGAATCTGCCGCGTATAAGCGAAATGGGAGTTTCCATCTCTTGAAATCTGCCACATATAAGCGAAATGGGGAGCTGGGCACATACATTCCGTCACTTTCAGGGCGTGGCGGAATGATGATGAAAGCCTGTACCGGTCACTACCAATGATTTGAGGAAATTCTTGGGGTATCTATATCTGGCAAGGCCTAATTATCGTTGTATCCGTGTTTGCGGGTGTCCAGTGCCTGCTTCCAATAGGCTTCTCGGGCGAGGACGACGTTTTTGGGCACGGTGGAATCGTAATGTTCCAAAAGCGTGTAACGGAAATGCGTCTCTACGTACGCTTCTCCTGCTGCTCCACAAGTTTGCTTAGTTCTGTATTGCCGCCGTGGCCATTATCTATGTAGTTTTTCCACCGCTGATATATGCCGTTCCTTCCGGTGGCGATTCCCACATACAGTTTCCCATTATCGGTATTGGTTATTATGTACACGCCTTGCTGGCGGGACAGCGTATTCTTCCAGCTTTGCCTTGTCGTTCTCCCAAATCGCCTTAAGTTGGGCGTAGGAAAGGCTAACAGCAGGTGTTGGCGGCCTTGTTCACTTGGCACGGTCGGCCGGTGGCACTTTTTCTTGCGGTCAGAAACAGCCCGCCCAAAATCAGCCACTGAATATGCCAAATATTGCCAATAAGTCTCGTGCGCGCACGATATCGACAGGGAATGTTCCTTATTTCACGGCCCATCTGTTTGAGTTCCCAAAAATGTGTTCAATGTATGAAGGGATGAGGAATAGTTCGAGGGGGAAGATTATTGTTGGAAAGGATATTGTCAACGTGAGATGGGGAAGTTCAGTGACTTCTGTAGAGAACGCTAATGTGCAGCAGCCTACCGCACCGCAAGGGGTAGTTGAGGAAGCGGATGACGGCATCACTCTGATGGATCTGCTCAAAATCATTCGTAAGCATCTGGCCACCGCGATTATTGCATTCGTGGTGGTGGTGGCAGGCGTGAGCGCCTATACCTTCCTCGCTCCGGCGAAGTATACGGCTACGGCTCAGACCATGGCTACTTACAATGCTTCTCAAAATGGTGTCGACATTAACCAGCAGTCCGCTGGCGGCAGCTACATTTCCAACCAGATCACTTCATACCCGACGCTTGCCACCACTTCGAAGGTGCTTAAGCCGGTCATTGATGATCTTGGTCTGGACGAAACTGTGACGGATCTTGCCGGCCAGGTCACCGTCACCAATCCGACCAACACCGCATTCGTGAACATTGCCGTGGTGGATGGAGATCCGAAGCAGGCCGCGGACATCGCCAATTCCGTTGCCGAATCGCTGAAGAACGTCATTGAAAGCGACCTGTACTCCGGAGATAAGTCCCCGGTGAAGCTTTCCATCGTGCAGAAGGCACAGGTCCCGACGTCTAAGTCTTCGCCGAAGACTGCCCTGTATTTGGCTGTCGGTGTGGTGCTCGGCATCATCATCGGCGTGTTCGCCGCACTCATCAAAGACCTCCTCAACACCAAGGTTGAAGAGACTTCCGACGTGCGCGGCATCGTCCGAGCATCCTCCCTTGGCTCCGTTCCGATGGACGCTTCGCTTGATGATAAGCGCCCGGTGTTGGTGAGCCAGCCCAACGGTGCCATCGCCGAAGAATTCCGCCGTATCCATACGAATATTGAGTTCCTGCAGACCGACCGCACCGAAGGTGTGGGCCAGCTGCTTGTCATCACGTCTGCGCAGCCGTCCGAAGGCAAGACCACCATGGCTATCAACACTGCGGTGGCCCTTGCTGAAGATGGTGCGAAAGTACTGCTTATCGACGCTGATCTTCGCCACCCGTCCGTTGCTCACCACTTGGGCATTGAAGGTGCCGCCGGTCTGGCGCACGTGCTGTCCGGACAGATGGGCCCGAAGGACGTGGTGCAGAGCTACTGGAAGCCGAACCTGCACATTCTGCCTGGCGGCAAGAGGCCGGCGAACGCTGGCGTGCTGCTGGGTTCCGAAACCATGAAGCTCATGGTGGAGCAGGCGCTCACCCAATACGATTACGTGATTATTGATACCGCCCCGTTGACGGTGTCCAACGATGGCGCGGTATTCGGCCGTTGGGCCAAGGGCCTTCTGCTGGTGGTCAGCCGCAACGTGTGCGAGAAGAAGTCCCTGCAGGAGGCGGCCGACACGCTCGCCACCGCGCAGGTGCCGGTACTTGGCTTCATCTTCAATCGTGCAGATCCGAAGAAGACCAATACGCATTCCAATTATTACTATTACTATGAGGATGGTGCGCCGCGCAGCAGCCATCGCGCGAAGGGGAAGAAGCGGCACTGATGGTTCCCTTCTCCATGGAATGAGGGGTGTATGGCAACTGAGAACGATGATTCCCAGTCTATGAACGGTATTCTGTCCAACATATCTCGGGATGTGGTGGACACCAGCTGGGATATTCCTCCGCTGACCTTCCCCAAATTGCAGCCTACCGATTCGGAAGAAGCCGATGGTGCGGATGAGACTTCGCTTGCTGAGCCCCGCACCATCGCTTCCTCCGTACCTACGCAAACGGAACAGCCGGTTTCGGCTGCGCCAACAATCGCGGATATACCCAGTATGCCGCTCGACACCATCGATTTCGATGATGCGGTTGCACCAGCCGATGCCGAGGAAACCGCCACTTTGCCACCCCTCGTCTCTTCGACAGATGAACAGGACTCCGAAGCGACTCAGGCCTTTGATGCATCAGATGGCATAACCGACCTAGAGGAACTTGCCGCGGAAGATCCGGAACACGATCCGCTGAAAACCATTCCGGTCGCGCCGAAAGAGCCATCTGCGGACAAGCGAAAGATTATTGCCATCATCGCTGCGATTGCGGCAGTGGCGGTTGCTGTCGCCGGCGTCATCGTGGTACGCAATCGTATCAATTCGAAAGAACAGCGTGCGGCAGTGGCGGTATGTGAGAAGGCGAAATCCAAATACTCCAAAGCCAACGAAAAACTGCAAAACGCCATCGAACAGGCGACCAGTCTGCAGGGCACTGCGGCAAACCAGGTGGCGGATGCCGCCACAATCGACCAACTCACTCAGGCCGTGACCAAGGCGCAGAACCTCAAGACGGTCGGCGGATGTTCGGTGTTGCTGTCCGAAACCACACTGCGTGCGCACGCCCGTAGCATGAGCAAGCAGATCAGTAATATCAAAGAACAGACCAAGGCCGTTACCGCAGCAGCCACAGCTGTGGCCGCCAGCAAGCGAGCTTTGGAAGTGAATAAGACGACTGCCGCATTGCAGAAGGCCATTGCCGACGCAAAGACGTTGCTTGACGGTTCTGCAGGCCAGGTTGCGGACGAGTCGACACGTGACGCGCTTGCCAAGGCGATTGACGCTGCCCAGAAACTCCTCGATGGCAAAAGCACCGATGTTGCGGCCATGCAGAACGCTTCGAAGGTGATTTCCTCGACTTCTGACGACGTGAACAAGTCTGTGGCGGAGCAAACTGCGGCTAATGCCCAGTCGAATACCAATTCGAACACTAATTCGAATACCGGTAACGGCACTACGAACCGACGCTACACGTATACGTGGCAATTTGGTCCGGGCTCTGGAAACGGTGTGAACGGTGGCGGTTCGAGCGGCGGTAACGGCGGTTCGAACGGCGGCAATAACAATGGCGGTTCAACCGGTGGTAATGGCGGTTCAAACGGCAACGGCAACGGTGGTTCGAACGGCGGCGGTAACGGCGGTTCTAACGACGATAATGGCGGTTCGAACGGCAACGGCAACGGCGATTCAGATACAGGTACTGCTGGCGAATAAGCCATACCGGAGAAGGATTTGGATATAGCGAATGGTACCCCCATAGGTCCCTCTTAATTTCTGGGGGGGGGGCTGTGGTAAATTGTTTGCCGTATGCAGCTGAAGGGGAGAGAGATACATGCAAGGCGTGAATACCGGTGAATCCGGCGCACCAAACGGCGAGCAAGGTATGAGGACTCAAGAGATTCATATCGTCTCGTCCAATGCGCATCGACAGGCATACGCGTCCATGCAGAATCAGCGTCTGCAAAAGCAGTTCGAGCCGATGACTTTTTCCAATACCCCGTTTCCTGCGGAAAAGGAAGGACATAGGCGCGGCAAGGCTGAATCGACTCCCCGGTGGCGTTTCGCTTTCGTCGCCAGCCTGATCGCCATCGATTTGGCAGTGATGCTGCTTTCGTTGACCGTCAGCCTTGTAATCAACGGTGCTGCTTTCGATGCCATCGGCGATGTGATGCCGTTTTGGCTTTTCCTCATTCTGTTCAGCCTGATTTGGTTGCTGTGCTTGGCATTCGCGGGCACATACCACCGCCATGTTATGGCGGACGGCTATGAGCTGTATACCAAAATCATCAATGCGTCGTTGCTGACCATCATCTCATACTGCAGCCTTGCATTTATTTTCAAACTTGCATTGCCCCGTACTGCGTTGATTATCGCGCCAGTCATCGCCTTCTTCTTGGATATCATCGCACGTTGGCAGATGCGTCAAGCGTTGCATCGTCACCGCAGCAAAGGCTCTTGCAAGTACAGAACGGTGGTCATCGGATCTTCCGATGGCATCAACAAAGCCTTGCAGACCATGCGCAACTGCATGAATTGGGGGTACGAACCAGTTGCTGTATGCCCAATTGAAGCGGATCCAGCTTCAAAAGACGCTTATGTGGTTACCTCATACACACCGGATGCCAATATCGAAGGCTCCAGCAAACTCAAGGTGATTCCTTTCAACTCGGCATTCCCACGTATTTGCGAAAGCCTCGGTGTACAGGAAGTCTATGTGGCTGACGTGCTTTCGCGTGATTCCGAAATGCTGCATGGTCTTTCTCTTGCGGTGGAGTCGCTGGGTATGGAACTTGCCTTGGCGGTCTCCCTGGCGGATGTGAGCGGCCACCGTTTGTATCTGCGAAACACCACGGAGCAGCCGGTTCTGTTGGCTTCCCTGCCGCAGTACACGGGAGCTGCGAACGTAATCAAGCGTTTGCTGGACATCATCGGCTCACTGTGCGCGCTGATTATTTCCTCTCCGATTCTTCTCGGCGTCGCCATCGCCATCAAGCTTGATGATGGCGGTCCGGTGTTCTTCTCTCAGACCCGTATCGGACTGCACGGCAAGCCGTTCAAAATGTATAAATTCCGTTCCATGGTCACCAATGCTGAGGAGCTGAAGAAGAAACTCGCTGAGGAAACCGGGCAGGAAGACCGGTTCATCTTCAAAATGAAAGATGATCCGCGTATCACCAAGGTAGGTCACTTCATCCGTAAGACTTCTTTGGATGAGTTCCCGCAGTTCTACAACGTGCTCAAGGGCGATATGTCTCTGGTCGGTCCGCGCCCGGCATTGCCGGAAGAAGTGGCCCGCTATGGTTCCCTATATTCCGCCCGACTGCTGGTCAAGCCGGGCATCACCGGTCCGTGGCAGGTGTCCGGCCGGTCTGATCTTTCACAGGAGCAAAGCGAATATTTGGACGTCTCCTACATTGAGAATTGGTCCATCGCTGGAGATCTTGCGATTCTTGCCAAAACCGTGATGGTAATCTTCACTGGCCGTGGATCGTACTGAGCCAATAAGTGGGTTTTCTGTGATTTTCCCTCTGTTCTTGTGATGGAACAGAGGGAAATTTCATTTGGCGACCGAAAAAAGGGGTGCCATGTGGCACAATAATGCGCTGGAATAGTCAAATTGAGTGCTTAATGATTTGAGGAGCAAAGCATGGGGCAACATGCTCAAGCAATACGGGAAAAACATACGGCACGGAATGTGACGCTTATTGTACTTGCGGTGCTGATCGTGCTACTTGCCATTGCCGCAGTGTTTGGTATGCAACTGTATAAGCAGGCAAAAAGCGTCAAGGCGCACGAATCGCAAGCCATATCCTCACTATCCGCAATCAATGACCCTGCAAAGCTCAAGGATGCCGCCGCGTCGCAGGCGTCCATCGCGCAGGCTCAGCAGCAGACGGCGCAGGCCAAGCAGATTGCGCACGGTTCACTATGGAACGTGGCCGCGAAAATGCCGTTCGTCGGCAGTGACATCGCCACTGTGCAAGGCATGACGGAAGTCGTGGACAACCTTGCACAGCAGACACTGCTGTCTCTTATACACATCTCCGAGCCCACGAGACGCGTAGTAATCTCGTA
>ENA-OZEF01000850-OZEF01000850.1-human-gut-metagenome-genome-assembly--contig:-NODE-850-length-11135-cov-5.817960_pt1 | contig 11135 bp, 10 predicted proteins | sample MGYA00245065_ERZ653603 | MGnify/ENA primary metagenome ERZ653603 (study PRJEB26926, sample SAMN06164922) | human gut metagenome | biome: ENVO:00009003; feature: ENVO:2100002; material: ENVO:00002003...
CTACGCGTCTCGTGGGCTCGGAGATGTGTATAAGAGACAGATTATAGATAACTATTACACTGGCTTAACGAATCCGTTACAAATCCTTGGTGGTTTAAAGTGAGTGTTTACGTAAAATGAAAATATTTATGGTAGCAAGGAAAGCTTCATTACAGCATAAGGTTCTTTTAGGGTATATGATATTGATCATGGCTGTTTGCGGCATGGTTTCCATCTTGTTATACGAACGGAGCCGCATGCGTGAGATAAAAACGGAAACATCGGAGATACGCAGGATACGCCATGACATCAGTACGGCGCATCGCTATATCACGGAGCTTGCCACCTATGGAGAGTCCGTCATTGTCTGGGAGGATACCGATTTTCGTGAGTATCGCAGAAAACGCTTGCAAACGGACAGCTTGTTACAAATATTGAAAGTGAGTTGTGGCACGTTCGTCCTGCCAAAGCAGATAGACTCCCTATGTCATTTATTGGAAGCTAAGGAGATACATCTGCTCCGCATTATGGAGACCATTACCAGACAGGGGGAAGCGGACAGCCTGCTCGCAAATCGTCTGCCTATTGTTATCAGGGAAGCGGTTCGTACCCGGACAGTCACCCAAAAGAAAAAAGGGATTGCCGGTTGGTTCGGAGGGAAAAGGAGCGTACAGGTCTTCGAGCCATCGAAAGGACTGCAAGATTTGAATGAGAAGCTGATCGCCATGCAAGAGGAACGTGAACGCCGGATAGACATGTATACCGACAGTCTGCGCATACAGAATAAGGCCTTGAACCAGAAGTTGCAAATACTCATCACCCATCTTGACGGGCAAGCGCAGGCGGCGTTCATCAGTCGTGAGGAAAAAATCACGGAAGCCGGAGATTTTTCTTTCAAACTGTTTGTCTTGGTAATCGTCTCTGCTTCCTCCTTGCTATTCATCTCGTTCCTGATCATACGGCATGACATCAGGAAAGAAAGGGAAGGGCGGGCACAGCTCCAAAGGATAAACCGTGAGAACGAGGAACTGCTCGGTATGCGTAAACAGATCATCCTGACCATCTCGCACGATATACGAGGACCATTGGGTAATATCAACAACTGCGTGGAACTGGCCTCGGAAACCCGTGAAAAGAAAAAACGGGAAGGCTATCTGGAGAACATCCGCCATTCCTGCCGCCATATACTGAATCTGGTGAACAACCTGATGGATGTTTATAAGATCAATGAGACCAAGGATACCCGTAACGAGGTTCCTTTCCGTCTAAACAACTTGCTTGACAACATATCGAAGGAATATGCCCGCAAAGCGGGTGGCCGGGCCTTGCTGTTCGAGCACCGGCATAAGAATGTCGGTGATATTACAGTGAGAGGAGACGCAGACAAATTGGAACAAATATTGGACAATCTGCTGACAAACGCCATCAAGTTCACCCTGTCGGGTACGATCCGTTTCCATACCGAGTACATGGCGGGAAGATTATATGTGGAGGTCGGTGATACCGGTATCGGTATGGACGAGGAGACATTGGAACGTGTCTTCCGTCCGTTCGAGCGTGCGGCGCAGGAGATAAACTCGGAAGGTTTCGGTCTTGGGCTTTTTATCACGAAAGCTCTTGTAAAGGTACTGGACGGAAGCATTGAAGTAGAGAGCCGACCAGGTAAAGGTACAACATTCTGCCTGTCGTTTCCCCTTTCGGAAACGACAGGAGAACCGGAAACAGAGGAGCTTCCGGTACAATCTGCGACGATACTTCCCAAACATGTACTGGTAGTGGATGATGACAGCATCCTTCTGAAAATAACGGAAGACATGCTCGGGCGCAACGGGGTGGAATGCACGACCTGTCAAAATGCAAAAGAAGCCATTCTAGCACTCGACCGCTTGGATTATGATTTGGTATTGACAGATATACAGATGCCCGTGACCGATGGTTTCGGCTTGTTGAGATTACTGCGTAACTCGGATATCGGAAATTCCCGTACCGTTCCGGTCGCTGTCATGACGGCACGGGGGGACGGGGACTCGGGCGTGTATATGAAGTCCGGTTTTTGCGGTTGCATACATAAGCCTTTCTCTTCAAAAGGACTGCTGGCCTTTATCTCCTCCGTTACGGAGGGCAGAAGTGCAGGCATGTCTCCGTTCGACTATTCTCGCCTGATGGAAAGTACGGACGACCGTCGTCATATGTTCGGTCTTGTCGCAAAAGAGTCAGAAAAGGATCTTGCCGAACTGGAGGAGGCTTTAAGAGAAAACGATCGGGAAGCCATGCGGAGGATCGTACATCGGATGGCTCCGGTCTGGGAGTTGTTAGGGGCCAACGATGTACTGTTCGGTTATCGGAAGCTCCTGCATGACAAGACCTCGAGCGACGAGACGGTCAGAGAGTACACGATGAGAATTATGAAACAGATACGGTTACTGATAGACGAAGTAAATAATGAATTAAGAAAGAAAAATGACGGGGATGAAAAAGACTTTATTGATCGTGGAGGACAACCTGATTCTTTGCGATATTCTTGAGAGATGGCTACAGAAAGCCGGTTACAGGGTATTGACGGCCATAGATGAGCCTTCGGCACGCCGGAAAATCAAGGGGAATAACGTGGCGCTGGTACTGACAGATGTCCGCCTTCCCGAAGGGGATGGCATCAGCTTACTGGAATGGAGCATCTCCCAAGGATTACATATTCCTTTTGTGGTGATGACCGAACATGCCTCCATTGCAGATGCGGTGCGTGCCGTCAAATTGGGTGCGAAAGACTACTTGCCCAAGCCTGTCCACGAGGAGTTGCTGATGGAACTGTTACGGGGATTGATCGGTCTGCCAGTTTCCGTTCCCCCGAAGAAATCATTAATGAAAAGGCTTAGCGGGGCGATCCGGGAGACCGAACGGATAGCTTGTCGTGTGGCTCCTTTGAATTGTTCCGTCATGATCCTTGGACCGAACGGTAGCGGGAAAGAATCTGTCGCACAGCTGATCCAACAGCATAGCGGGCGTAAGGACAAGCCTTTTGTGGCGGTGAACTGTGGTTGTATCCGGGGGGAACTTGCCGCATCTGAGTTCTTCGGCCACGTGCAGGGGGCGTTTACCGATGCGAAAAAGGATACTGCCGGGTATTTTGAGACGGCCAAGGGCGGTACGCTCTTCCTTGACGAGATCGGAAACATGCCTCCAGAAATGCAGACACTGCTGCTCAGGGTATTGCAGGAAAGAGTGTATTGTCCAGTGGGCAGCCGCAAAGAACTTGAAGCCGATGTACGGATATTGTCGGCTACCAACGAGGATATGGAGCGTGCCATACAGGAGGGACGTTTCCGGGAGGATCTGTACTACCGTCTCGCCGAGTTTGAGATACGCCAGCCCTCTCTCTCCGAATGCCCGGAAGATATATTGCCACTGGCTGACTTCTTTCGTGAGCAACATTCAGAAGAGATACGCGTGGAGACCTCCGGTTTTACCGAACAAGCCAAAATCTCCATGCTTTCCCACTCATGGCCGGGCAATGTGCGTGAACTTGACAACCGGATAAGACGTGCTGTCCTGTTGGCGGTATCTCCATTGTTAACCCATAAAGATCTGAATCTTAATGCGACCATCTGTAGGACAGGCGAAAAATGTAAAAAAGGCTTGATGGAAGAAGCAGAAGAGAAAGAACTAATAAGGAAAATTCTGGAAGAATGTGGAGGTAAGATCAGTCGTGTGGCGAGAATGTTGGGGATGAGCCGTCCGACGCTATACAAGAAAATGGAAAGGTATGGGTTGAGATAGCATCTTCATCCGTTTCGTTTATACATAAGCCGGCAGATTCCGTTGGAGAAAGTTTTGCAGCCAAGAAGTTTCCAGCGGGCAGACCGGAATTCTCCCGTCAAGGGGATTCCACCACCATAAGAAAGAGGCAGCAGAAAAAGTACTGTCTCATCCACCAGATTATACCGAAAAAGTCCATCGGCATATTCCGCACTTCCTCCATCTCCCACTCCTGCCAGATAAATACAATCCTTGTCATGCTTTTCCTTTACATTCAGCAAGTCCATCAAACCGTAATGGGGGTAGATGTGGAATGTGGCCTGTCGCTGCCAGCGTGGGAAACCATACCGTTTGTTTTCCCTCACCCATCGCATAAGCATCTCGTCTTCATGCGGAAGGAACCCGTCCAAAGTGAGTGCCATGATAACTTGAATTTTTGCCATACCTCTTGTTAAAAAAGCATGAAACCCATGCTTATTTCGAACAGAGGCTCTGACAAAGCCCAACACAGAAACCCGCATGGGCTCATGCTATAAGGTATAGCATAAGCCTCACGCAATAGCCTCTGTGTTTTTGAATTTGTCAGATTCCTGTTCGAGACGTCTTGCGACTTATGTATAATAATGGCGGTCCCAATTGTCGAGACCGGCCTTATTTCTCTATTTCAAGTTTCAAATATACGGCATCTTTTTCAATAATCCGATCAGTCGGGGTATAATTTCTTCAATTACCCCTCCACTTGTCATGATTTGTCGGGGTCATTTCCTTTTTCATCTTCCAGACCTAGTCGTTTACGGAGTTCAGGGTCATTTTTGATACGCCGCATCTCCTCATTGATAATAGCCTGCGCATCCGCCTTGATCTGGTCGTAATTGCGTTGTATCTGTTGCATCATGATGTCGTTACCGTTCCTGTCCTTGAAGTCGTTGATGACCGGGATTTTCTGATAAGCCTTTTCTTCTGCGCTGATCTTGGTATGGTCCACGACAATTTCGGCATGAAATATTTTTTGCTCTATCCTCTCATCAAAATTATCCGCCACAGCCCCGACAAACGTGCCTTGTGAGAGGTTGGCGATCTTTGATGCGGGAATGAGCGAGTCTAGCTGTGTGTTGATGGAGGTGGATACGTCCTGACGGTTGATGGATACGGACTGACGTTGCTGAAGCACCTTGCCGAAGCGCTCTGAAAGCGTTTTTGCGGTTTCACCGACCACCTGTCCGCTGAAAATATTCCCCACCGTGTTCTGGATGACCTTGGATTCTTTTTCTCCGTAGTCACGTGTCAATTGACTGAAATCCTGAAAACCCAGAAGCACACCCACCTTGTTGCTTCTCGCCGTCGCGATCAGGTTGTCAAGCCCACGGAAATAGATGGTGGGAAGCTCGTCAATGATAACGGCGCATTTAAGCTGTTTTTTCTTGTTGATAAGCTTGACGATACGGGAATTATATAATCCGAGCGCTGCCGAATAAATGTTCTGCCTGTCCGGATTGTTGCCCACGCAGAGCAGTTTGGGCTCTTTCGGATTGTTGATATCCAATGAAAAATCATTACCGGTCATCACCCAGTAGAGTTGTGGGGAGATCATGCGCGTAAGGGGTATTTTAGCCGAGGCTATCTGGCCTTGGAGCTGGTCCTGGGCATTTCCCTTCCATGCGTCCATGAAGGGAGAAAGATAGTTTTCCAGCTCCGGATAAGAGGTCAGAATGGTGAACAGGTCTGAGTAGGGTTTGTTGAGCAGTTCTACCGCATGGGGAAACGTACAGTAAATACCGTTTTTGTAAATCTTTAAATACCAGATTATTGCCGCAAGCAGAATGATAGGAGACTCCACGAAGAAGTCCCCCTGCTTTTCGATCCAGGTGCGATTGAGGTTGAGCATTATCGTATAGCTTGCCTCGTACGCATCGGAAATGTCCGTCATGAATTCCGGATTAATGGGATTGCACCGGTGAGACCTGCGCGGATCGTCGAAATTGATGACATAGAACCGGGGCTTGACCTCGTACTTGTCCATATTCTTCAACAAAGAATTATAGGCGATGGTGGACAGGTCATCAAACTTGTAATCGTAGATGTAAATCGCAAAGCCTTTGGCTATAAGCTGGCGTATGTAACTGTTGACTATCGCATAGGATTTGCCGCTGCCCGGTGTCCCGATAACCATGCAGGCACGGAAAATATTGACAATATTGACAAATCCGTTATTCCAGCGTTTTTTATAATAGAATCTCGTCGGGAGGTTTACCGAATATTCATTCTCCATCAGTCGGGTTTCCTGCATGAAACTCTCATTTTCCATATTGAACACATCTTCCATGAGGTTGTGCCTGTAAAGGCGGCTCATCCATAATCCCGACATCAACAGGGCGAGATAGCCTGCCGTAAGAGTAAAAATATAGAATGCGGTATTTGCCATGTGTGGCAATGGCAGTTTAAGAAGCCACCAGTTCAGAAAAAACAATGCGCATCCTGCCACCAACACCGCATAAATTTTAGGCCAGGTTATTTTTTCACCTTTGACCCCATGCGTACCCAGGCAGGAAACGGCCAACAGAAGCACTGCCAACAGTTTGCTCCAGAGAATACAGTTGAAAATTCCAGTCGTGTTGTTGAAGTTTACCAGAATCCGGTCTATCACCTCAAGGTTCAAGTGCCATGCGGTGATACTCGGATAGCAGTACACATAGACGTGTACTACCAAAAGAAAAATACTCACGGCCCTGCCGAATTCCATAATCTTGGCAAGTGCCCTCAAATCATCTTCCTGCTGCATAAGAATTGTATATAAATGGGTTGATACTTGTTTTGTCTAAATGCCACGCTTGCGTCCGGTCTTCTTTTTTTTCTTCATGCGGCGTGCAAAGGCTTCCTCCTCGTAATCCTGCGGATTGGTTTCCAAGGAGAGAATGCCTGCCGCCAGTTCGAGCGTGCTAGAGGATTCGTGACGGTGATGCTGCCAAAGTTCTGTAGCGGAATGTCCGCCCCGTTCCTTTTCGGGTATGTTTTCCAACCATTTGAAATAGTCGTTGAACACATTGGCGGAAAACTCCTTGCCCATGCGTGAGCCGTTGAATACCTCCCGATGGTTGTGGTCAATGAAGGTGACACCATAGATACGTTCCCGCTCATTCTCACGGAAAACCACATCAATACGCCTTTGCCCGAGCAGTTCCACAAACCGTTTCCGTGAATCCGCCTGCCGCAAGGCACGAACGATGTCCGCCTGTATGGAAGGGGCCCATTTCCCGTCTTTGAGAGCTTTCAGATTCATCAGCATCCGCTTTTCCAACTGTTCATTTCCGAAGCGTTTCCCAAATCGGGAACTCTTGAACGGTGGGCTGACAACCTTGCCGGTATCATCCGTGACCGAATAGACAATACCGGTATATGGTGTACCGTTGTATTCTCCCCTGACCTGTTTCGCCTCGATGTTGAGCGTGGAAAGCAGCGCATTGTATTCCCCGAAGGTTTGGAAACGGTAGCTTTCCAATACGGCTTTAAGGGTATTGCCTATCTGATGGCGGACATCTCCCAAGGAAGCGTCCACCTTTCTTAGTTCCGCTTTTGGATTCCGCCTTTCCGCATCCGCTCCGTTTCGCAGACCGAAATCCACTTCCAGTTCCCGACAGGCGGTCATGGAACGCCGATACTCGTAGGCATCGCTGATCTTTTTCCCCTGTTCATTCACACAGACACTGACAATATGGATATGGGTATTGTGGGTATCGGCATGTTTGTAGGTGATGTAAGGCTGGTTCCCATACCCCATCTTCTGCATATAACGTTCCGCCAGTTCTGCCAGCCGCCCGTCGGTCAGCCGGTCTTCCGGTGCCGGGGAGAGGGAAATGTGCAGGACGGGCTTCTCCGTATTGCGGTTTGCCAGCAGGTAATTCTCAAAAGAGAGCAATGCCAGGCGTATGTCCTCGCTTGGCAATCCGAGCCGGTCGGAAATCATACGGTTACCGGAAAGGATCTCAGCCGTACCAGCCGCTACCTTCTCATAGTTATAAGCAAGTGCTCCGTAAAGACTCATGCCATGGCTTATTTTTGCAACCATTTCCGCTCGTATTCCTGGGTTAGCGCCATGACCTTTTTACAGATGAGCATCAGCTCAAGACTCAATCTTTCCAACTTATAGAGCAATGCCCTCGCCCGTTTCTCCCCGAAATTGTTCTTCAAGGCACGTACCACCTGGTTGTAGTTGTTGCCGACAGCCTGGAACTGTTTGTGGAATTCTGTCAGCCTGATGTAATAGTCCATTGTCGCCTTGTCTATTTTCACGATCTTTATCTGTCCCGAGAAGATAGATTTCTTGATGAACAGCGTGAGGTTGCCGGCTCCCGAATCCGCCAGTAACTTCTCGAATTTTGTATTCTCCTCGGCGTTCAGGCGGAAACTGTACTTGTGGTCCGCCGGATCACTTTTGGGCTTTCTGCCCGTCCTTGTCCCTGTTGTTCTCTCCATACACATGAGATTTTTGGTTTGTACTTTTTTCTTCTAGAATCCGCGACTTTGGAGCGGATTCTCCCGCCCTTTTGTCGGACAAGGACACAACTTGCTCTGTTCGCTTGAACAGAGAATCCTCATAAATTCGGATTGCCATGCAACGTTTACACAAAAAGAGTTTTTTTCTGATCAAATTTTGTTTCAATGCCCGCTTTTAAAGAGAAGTATAACCGCTTGGTTATCTGTTAGTATCCGGACATCTGGTGACATCTGATGTCACCAAAGCCGGATTTGGCGGCATCTGCCATACTTTTGTAACGGGATATAAAAACGGTGTCATGCCCGGTCACCGGAATATCCCCATGTCGGCGCTCCGACAGTTCCTGCTATTGACATTCCATCATGATGTTATGTCAATATGTCAAGAGGAAAATGGAAGATCGTATTGCAAGTATGAGAGTTTCTCATGACAAGCTCCGGAAATGTCGGGACCCCGTGAAAATGGTACGGTACCGGCAGACAGCCTTCCTGCATTCTTCCGGCACGGCTTTGGACCGGCGGGGCGGGAATGTTTTCGAGATGACATGACAGTTTCATGATATGGGAAACCATCGGTACAAGGAGCCGGCGTGATTAAAAAAGGACGGGACAACAAAACGATTATTAACCAATCATTCGGAAGCCTATGAGCAAACGATGTGTCTTTGTCGCCATGAGCAGTCAGAAAGGCGGCGTGGGCAAGTCCACCATGACGGTGCTTCTTGCCGGTTATTTTCATTACGTAATGGGATATAATGTCGCGGTCGTGGACTGTGACTATCCCCAGTTCAGTATCAAGGCGCTGCGCAGTCGGGATACCCAAAATGTGGAAAAGAACGTGAATCTCCAGCGTATGTTGTGCGGACAGTTCGACCGGACAGGCAAAAAGGCGTATCCTGTCCTTACCAGCGTTCCGGGCAAGGAACTGAAGACGGCACTTCCCTTGACAGGTGGGTGTGACATTCTCTTTTTTGATCTTCCGGGAACGGTGAACTCGCCTGGAGTCATTAAGACGATTGTCAATATGGACTATGTGTTCACCCCGATCATACAGGACCGTATGGTGATGCAAAGCAGCCTTTCCTTCTTATTGGCCCTGAAAGACTTCATACAGCAGAATCCGGACATGCCCTTGAAGGAAATCCGTATGTTCTGGAACCGGATGGACGGGCGTGTATCCAAAAGGCTGTCCTATCAGTACGGACTTCTTTTCAAGGAACTGGGATTGAAGGCTCTCGATACGGTCATACCGGATATGGAGCGCTATGGCAGGGAAACCTCCCCCGAGGAGCGGATCCTTTTCAGAAGTACGCTTTTCCCTCCTTCCGGGAAATTGCTGAAAGGCAGCGGTCTTGATACGCTGGCCGGAGAGATAGAATGCATTATCCATCCTGACAGGCAAAAGGCATGAGAAGAAAGGAATTTATGAACGTGAATGAGGAACGCCTGAAAGAGATCATGGCGCACGAGACCGATGCCGACGGATGTCCGAAGACGCATCCGGACGGGATAGAGAAAGAGGAAGACAGGGGAAAGGAAGGGAAGGAGTCTGTATCCATACCCGATGGCAGGACAGAAAAGCCGACCGTTTTCCACAAGCCCGCTGTCCGGTCAGGGACCTCCCTTGCGGAAAGGATGAAGACATATCGTGCCGACTATCTCAGCCGCAGGGAGTACGTCCACCGCAAGCAGACCTATATCAGTTATGAGACCTACCGCAGACTGGCACGCATACTCCCCCTGCTCAGCGAGGGCATGACCGTACCGGCATTCCTTGACAATGTGCTCAACCGTCATCTGGACGAGCATGGGGATGTGCTTGACGAGATGGTCCGTACCGGTACACGGAACTCACGCTGACACGTGGAACGATGGGAATGACAGACGAAAAGACATGGGAACCTGTTCGTCCCGCCAATGGAGTGTGACAAAAAGAAAGGGGCGTCCGGCGGGTCTATACCCGGTCAGACACTCCTTGGTGTATATTTATTTTATGTACAGCCTATCTTAAAATCGGATTCGAGAGCAGTATCTTGTAATAGACCGTTCCGTTCACCTCCATGGGTGTCTTCGCCATCATGAACTGTACGCTTTTCCGCTCCACCTTCGCCTGCCGCATGAGCCTGTGCACGATAAACCCCGCAGAGAATCTTGCACACCTTTTGTCCTTCCATACGATGAACCCGTCATCATCGGTGGTACGGCAGATGTACCAGTCCCCCGTCTCGTCATCATGCGCAAAGCTTACCCGGCCTCCGCCAAGAACACCCAGTTCAATTGACATCATCTTTGATAGATAGACAGTTCCCCTGCTGTCCAGATTGATGGTCCGCTTGCCCTTGTATGTGACTTCCTGCGGACGGGAATTCTCCTTGTTATATACGATAAGTGCCATAGTCCTTTCCTTCTATAATGGTGATAAATGACTTCCGTTCAGGATATCGCTCCTTCAATTACCAGCATCTGGCTCCTCCACGCAAAACTCCTATGCGAGCGCACCGCTTCCACTATGGCGCATACTTTCTGTGATATTGCTATAGCTGAGATGCCCATGCATTCCGCCAGTGCCTTGAAAGAGAAACTGGCCTCGTAGAACCGGAGCATGAACATCCGGTATTCGTCATAAGAGAATTTCTGCCGGATAAAGCGGAGTATGTCCCTTACCAGCCTCTCACATCCGTTCAGGTCGTCCGTGGAAAGAAACTCCGCCTCCTCACCGCATCTGAGGAAAAAATCGTCTTCAGGATGGGCATACCGGTTCTCTCTTTTTATCTTTACCAGAGCCGCTTTTTTGTAGCATCCGACAAAATACGCGTCATAATCCGTTATGTCCTTTCCGGGGACTAGCACCTGCTTCCTTACGAAAAGGTAGGTGTCATGGAAATTGTCCTCGTCCAGCATTCCGTACCGGC
>ENA-OZEF01000851-OZEF01000851.1-human-gut-metagenome-genome-assembly--contig:-NODE-851-length-11134-cov-3.808737_pt1 | contig 11134 bp, 7 predicted proteins | sample MGYA00245065_ERZ653603 | MGnify/ENA primary metagenome ERZ653603 (study PRJEB26926, sample SAMN06164922) | human gut metagenome | biome: ENVO:00009003; feature: ENVO:2100002; material: ENVO:00002003...
AGATCTACACCCTAGAGTTCGTCGGCAGCGTCAGATGTGTATAAGAGACAGGGAACGGATGTTATGGCAAAATTGGTAGGAATGATGGGGCGCAAGATTTCTTCCACAATCTCCGTTTGTATTTTTATGCCTCCGCTGTTGATGATGTTGTCTTTCCTCCCTAAGATGCGGAAACGGCCGTCTGGGAGCAGTTCGGCGACATCGTTAGTGACAAGTGTTTCGTCGGTGACGAGTGGAGCGTCTATTATCAGTGTGTCGTCAGTCGAGAGTGATAGCTTGACAGACGGGAAAGGCGTGTAATAAGGAGATGCATCCGGTCCGTTCAACCGTCGGAGGGCGATATGCGAAAGTGTTTCTGTCATTCCGTAGGTGGAGTAAACGCAGATAGGCAATTCTTGTATCCGTGTTTCCAGTTCATGGTCGATAGAGCCGCCACCGATGATTAGGATATCGATTTGGCAGAGGCGCTCTCGTTCTTCCGGAATCTGTAGCGTATTGTATACTTGTAACGGAATCATGGCTGCGAATCGGAGTGGCATGTCGATGTCTGCCATCGGATGCCCGGAAGGTTCACGTATGACCAAATCTAACCCTGCCACGAGTGACCGTACGACCATCATCTTTCCGGCAATGTATCGGAGTGGCATACAAAGGAGGGCTTTATCCCCCTGCCGCAACCCTAAATAATCGCAGGTGAGGCGGGCACTATTTACCATCTGTTCCTTGCGGACCATGATTCGTTTGGGTGTACCGGTCGAACCGGAAGTTTGTACTTCCAAGTAAGGAGAGGCAGACTTCCAATCGGAAATGAATTCGGATAATTGGCAATTGACTGTTGACAATTGACAATTATCGGGATGTTTCTTACTTATCAATTGTTTGTTGTCCATTGTCAATTATTAATTGTCCGTTGTTAATTGACAACGGCAAGTCAATGTTGTTGGTGAAGAGGCCACCTGTTCCTAACCCTTGTGGAAGCGGATTGTCGAAAGTTGCGCACCATTGAGCGATGGCGTTCAGGCCGACATTCGATTCCAATGCAGAAGTGATCCACCAGCCGATCTGCCGATCCTGAGCTTCCTTGATCCATTCGCTACAACCATATAGGCCTCCGTGAAGAGACGGTTTTAAGATGATATATTGCGGATTAATGAAGGAAAGCAATTCTTTCTTCTTTTCCGGTGTGTTATAGCCAATGAGTTCTTCGTCGAGGGCGATGGGAACTGGAGAAGAAGCAGCTAACAGAGCCATGTCTTCCCACTGTCCTGCACGGATCGGTTGTTCGATCGAGTGCAGGTCCAGTTTTGCCAGACGGTTCAGTTTTCTCATGGCTTCGTTCGGCGAGAAAGCACCGTTGGCATCAACACGCAGTTCGATTTCATCAGATGAAAATTGTTTGCGGATGATACGAAGGATTTCTAATTCTTTATCGAAGTCGATCGCTCCGATTTTCAGCTTGATGCAACGAAAGCCGGATTCTATCTTGTCTGTCACTTGTCCCAACATATCTTCATAGCTTCCCATCCAGATCAGTCCGTTGATAGGAATACCCACCTCGCCATGCGAGAAAGGAGTGTTCCACAAGGCAAAGGAGCCGGCTTCAAAGTGGCGGAAAGCAGTCTCCAGACCGAACAGGATAGATGGATAATCGCGCAGTCCGTCCACGTCGATTCTGCCTGTGCGGGTGAAGTTTTGGCAAGCCTTGGCCAAAACTTCTTCATATCCAGGCACGTCGTCGCAACTTAGTTTAGGCAGAGGTGCGCATTCGCCTATTCCTTGGCGGCCGGGTATTTCTTCTGCGGTGAGGTAGATATACCAACTCTTCCTCTCCGTGTAGGTCCCGCGCGAAGTCCCTGCCGGCTTTTTGAAGTACAAGGTCTTAGGGCGGATCTCTATGTGATAGTGCATAGCCATTGTGACTTTGGATTATGGGAATTTCGGATAATCTTCGAAACGGGGGCGGCGTTTTTCAAGGAAAGCTTTGCCACCTTCCTGGGCTTCGTCGGTCATGTAGTAGAGCATGGTGGCATCGCCAGCCAACTCTTGGATTCCGGCTTGACCGTCTAGCTCGGCGTTGAGGCCTGCCTTGATCATACGGAGGGCAAGCGGGCTGAGCAGCATCATTTCTTCGGCCCATCCGACATATTCGTCTTCAAGCTTATCCAAAGGTACGACCTTGTTCACGAGACCCATGTCGAGTGCTTCCTGTGCATTGTATTTGCGGCAAAGAAACCAAATTTCACGTGCTTTCTTTTGGCCGACGATGCGAGCTAAATAGGATGAACCGAAACCTGCGTCGAAACTCCCCACACGAGGACCCGTCTGTCCGAATATTGCGTTTTCAGAAGCAATCGTCAGGTCGCAGACCGCATGCAACACATGCCCGCCACCGATTGCAAAACCGTTTACGGCAGCGATCACCGGTTTTGGAATCGAGCGGATTTGCTTTTGTACATCGAGTACATTTAACCGTGCCACACCATCTTTACCGATGTAGCCGCCGTGACCTTTCACATGCATATCACCTCCAGCACAGAAAGCCGTGTCTCCGGCTCCTGTCAGCACGACAACATTGATATCCGGTCGTTCACGGCAGATATAGAGAGCATCGCTCATCTCTGTCGTCGTTGTCGGAGTGAAAGCGTTGCGATAGCGTTCGCGGTTGATAGTGATGCGGGCAATTCCGTTATAGAAATCGAACAGGATTTCTTCATATTCTTTGATGGTTGTCCATTCTCTTTTTGTTTCCATAAGATGAATTTAGAATTATAAATTATGAGTTATGTTCTTATTTTTTTAGTTGGTGGTAATACTCTTTGAGTAGCCGTACATCTTCAGACGCATCCGTGAATACCTCCATCAACATTGGTTGGTTGTGGGGGGCGGACTGGGTGAAAACAGCCATTGCACTCGTCAGTTCTTCATCGTTATGGACGGGAAGGTAAGAGAATCCTCTTTCTTTGGCCCATCCTTTGGCAGAAGTTTTGTGTGTAGCTGTCACGAAACGGCGTGTTTTATCCTCCATTTTCAGTCCGGGAAGTGCTTGGAATATTTCACCTCCTCCGTTATTGAGCAGCAGGATACGTAGGTTACAGCCGAAGTTGCTGTTCCAAAGTGCGTTCATATCATAAAAGAAACTCAAATCGCCGATCACTACAAAATTCAGTTTGTCTGAACAAACGGAGTAACCGATGGCAGTCGAAAGCGATCCTTCTATGCCGCTCGTCCCCCTGTTGCAACAGACTTCGACATCTTCTGGGAGTGTGTATAACTGGGCGTAACGTACGGCTGAACTGTTGCCTAAATGCAAGGCCGCAGGTGTTGGAAGCGACTTGATCAATGTTCCGATAGCAGCCATTTCCGAATAGCTGAATTCCGGTTGTGGCAGGTCGCGGGTGTTGTTTTCCCAGATGCGTGGAAACTCCGTTGTCCGGTTTTCCAGCAGGTAAGCGATTTTTTCGAGAAATTCGAACGGGTCCATCTCGATAACGGTTGTCAGGGAACCGTAAAGGTCTGTTACTTCTCCGCTAAGCGAAACATGCCAATGTTCGCGTGGCGGATGCTTGCGGAGAAATTGTTTGAGGCGTTTCGACACGATATGTCCACCGTATGTGATCAGCAGGTCAGGAACCATCTTCTCTAATTTTTCTTCTGGCAGGGCGTAAAGGGCGGCGTCGAAATTCTTTACCGGGATGCCGGGAATGGTCTTGTTACCTGTGTGCTCGGTAAGCCAGGCAAAATGCTTGTATAGCAGTTTGGAATATTTCTTTTCAAAAAGATAGATCAGGTTCATCTGACCGGCAACGATCATGCGACGGTTGTAGTTGTTCAGCCGCTCGATCAACCCAGTATATTCACGGTCGTAGACATTTAATCCTTGGTAGCGGGTGATGACGCGTACCTTGGGCAATTCCTCCGTAGTGAAGCGGAACAACGGTTCCGAGATTGGTACGTTGATATGCACCGGTCCTTTCCCATGATGGTTCAGTTCGAGCAGAGCTTCGTTGATAAGACGATTGCAATACCATTCGTCTTCATCGGTATGTATCTCCGGCAGGTTGACGGATTTTTTAACCTGCGAACCGAAAACACCCGGTTGAGGAAACGTTTGCCCGTCCATTTGTCCGATCCAGGCCCCGGGACGGTCTGCTGAGATTACGACCAATGGCACTTGCTGATAGAAGGCTTCCGATACGGCAGGATGAATATTAAGTAATGCACTGCCCGATGTGCAGCAGACAGCAGCCGGACTACCGCCATGTAATGCCAGCCCGATCGCGAAGAATGCCGCACTCCGTTCGTCTGTCACCGGATAGCAGGAGAAGAACGGGTGATTGGCAATCGTATGTACAATAGGTGAATTGCGGCTGCCGGGACACAAAACGATTTTCTTGATGTTATGCTCGATGAGCAGGGCTACGAGCTGCAGGATGTTTTTTTTATCTGAGTACATAATGTATTTGTTTGCTTTGTCATGCGATGGTTCTATCGCTTTTTCTGCAAAGATAACATCTGTGGGGCAGAAAACATTCATAATCTTAATGAAAAAGGCTTCACCCCGGAATGGTCCGGTAGGCGAAGCCTTTCTGCTTTCGTTTATATCAGAAATTCATTGTTCAGAACTTCTGCATATTCAGATTCTTATCAACCAGGATGCCGTCGACTGCTTTCAGGTTGAATGTAACTTTGCGTTTCGTTTTCAGCTTGATGGTGAAGAGATCTTCAGAACCTTCGAGCACTTGTTTGTCTCCGAGATTGACGAAAGTAGGATAGAGCGCCTTTTGACCGCTGGTATGCAGGCGGTCGTATGTCAGGTTTTCCATCGTACCGAGGTTTGCCGGTTCGATGCCGACAAAGTCATAATCCTGTTGGTCGTAAGGCAATGCGAAACTCAAAGCGTTGACAGCTTTGACACTGTCACCTTTGACAGTGATTTCGACTGTTTCGCCGGCGTTGTACGTCTGTTTCGGAGTGGAAAGGAAGATCGTTCCGGCTACACGGTCCGTACCTGGATTCTCGATGCCGTCCTCCAATTGGGTTGCCACGACCGATATGTCGTAAGCATCGATCAGACCGTTCCGGTTAATATCACCTGCGCTGACATAATCGAAATCGCTGTCACCACGGCGTAGCCCTGTGTAGTTCATGTACGAGGTCAAGTCGTTTGTGTCGATCTTTTTGTCGTTATTGATGTCACCTGGCAGATAGCTTTCCGTGCCCGGAACCTTGAATACGTATAATTCGCGTCCGGAAGCGTAGTTGCCGACACCTTCCGTAATATGCAATTTAATGTAGCGGGCTTTCGGTTGGTCCTTGAAAGTGAATACTTTCATGTCACCATTACGTTCCCAGCGGAACGAGTCGACCGCTGTCCAGTTTTCCTTATCCATGCTGTAGGCCACGTCGCCGGCAAGGATCGTTCCGTTGCCTCCATCCTGGCGGGACAGATAATGGAACTTATCCAGTTGGTTGATGGTGCGTAGATCGATGATCATATCGAACGGCATTGCGTTCTTGCGGTATTTCGTGTGGAACATATCGCCTAACTCGGCAAAGTCGAACAAGCGGGAGATTTCAAAGCCTTCCTGTTCTTCGGCTGTCACTTCTCCACGGATGCCTTTGATAGCAAATTCCAGCGGGTTGGATTTGGTCTTGACGGAGAAGGTAGACCAGTCTGAATAACCGTCCTTGTTGACTGAGCGAATTTTGAACGAATAGTCTGTTTCGGCTGAGAGGTTGTCGAACAGCAGTTCCGCATTCTTGATCTGCGTATAAAGCATGCCGTTAAATTCTATTTCATAGAAGTCGGCGCCGGGAACTTTATTCCAAGTCGGTTTTAGTGTGTAAGCTTCTGTGTTCCCATCCGTCACCTGTGCGATCGGCGCGGCCAGAGAACCGGTAGAAACGCGGTGGGTGTCGGGCGTGTCGAATTGGTAACCATCGATGGTGATAACCGTTCCGTTCATGCTGATGTCTGTCGGAGCTAGTTTTACTAACAACTGAGGGTTCTTGGTGATTGTCTTCTTTTCGAATTCGCTTCCTTTGGTGGCGAATTTGTTCAGGTTCGGGGCAACATCGTAGAAATAGACATTCGTGCCGTTCTGGTATTCGTTCATCGAACGGGCGGCTACCAGTTTCACTTTGGAGGAACCGACTTTAGCGGTGATCTTCTTCGGCATTTCCGAGAGATTGATACGCAGTTCGGTTGCCTTGTCTTTCACGAAACCGTCAAAATCGCCTGTTGTCGGATGGATAGTGATTGAGACTTTTGATGGGTCATTGTTCTTGATTTCGATCCGTGTGGTTGTCCCTTTGCCGTTCAGATAAGCCTGCGTTATACCATCATCGTCATATTCGACGAACTCGCTATATCCGGACGGGTAAAGTTCATATATGCGCAAATTCTTGTCGATTTCCCCTACGTTATTGTTCGGGTTCGTCATCGGGATGATCGCACCGGCTTTTACGAATACCGGAAGTTTCCAAAGTGGAGAAGCGAAGTTGTTGACCACGCAGCCGCCGGTATATTTCTCACCGGTGAAATAGTCGAACCATTCGCCTTTAGGCAGGTAGATACCATCACGGATGTCATTTCCCTTGTCATCCATTTGCGTCTCTTGGTAGATCGGCGCGATGAGGAAGTACGGCCCGTACATGAACTGGTATTGTGTAGCTTTACCAAAGGTGTAAGGATTCGGATCTTCAAGGAACATGGCGCGAATCATCGGCTTGCCGTCTACCGCTTCGCGGGCAATGCTGTAAGCATACGGCATCAGGCAGGATTTCATTTTCAGGTACCAGCGGTTGATGGAAGTTGCCGGTTCGCCTAAGGCATGCGGATATTTCTCATTCGATCCCCAGCCGTCCATGTTCAGCTCCATCGGCGTCCAGGTCTTCCACTGGAAGTCGCGGGTATTCATCACGAGGTTCTTGCCACCGAAAATACCGTCCATGTCGGATGTGATGTTCGGTTGTCCGGAAAGCCCGGAGCCGATATAAGTCGGGATGTGGAAACGGATATATTCCCATTGTCCGCCTGTTTGGTCGCCCGACCAGACTCCGGCATAACGCTGCGTGCCGGCCCAACCGTCGAGAGAGATGATGAACGGACGTGCGTCGTTTCCGTAATACGGCATGATATGTCCGACATCAGCCACACCGTTCAGACCGAACGAGTAGCCCCAACCGACCCATGCCACGTCTGTTTTCAGGACTCGTACACCGGCATCTCGTACCTCCTTTACAATGTCGCGTTGCAGCAAGGCACTGATGCTGTCTTTCGGATGCAGGTCGGATTGTGTCCAAAGACCGATTTCGACACCGTTCTTATGAGCGTAATCGGTGAGGCTCTTTAAGTTTTGGATATTACCGTCCAATGTTTCGGTCTGTCCGTAGCCGGCTCCGTAACCGTCGTTCGGCAGCAACCAACCTAACGGCATATCGTGGTTCTTGTAGCGGTCGATCACGGCGCGAGCAGAGAACTGGTAGTTGTTCTTTTCTCCGTTCAGCGATTCCTTGATACCTCCATTATCTTTTTGGCTTTCCTTGTAGCGCTTGCCGTCTTCGAAAAGGATACCCTTTTCGTCTTCTACCCAATAGTCGCGGTTGTAAGCGTTCAAGTGTCCCTGATAGAATCCGAACTTGGGCAGCAGTATTGGGTTACCGGTCAGTTGGTAAAAGTCGTTCAATAGGGCGACCGGGCTATCATTGATCATATAGAAAACATCCAGATAGTCTGTATCGTGGGATAGTTTTACCGTATTCTTTTCTGTGGCGCCGAAATCATATTTCCCCTGTTTGAAAGTGTACCACATAAAGCCATAGCCGTTTGTGGACCAATAAAAAGGAGTGGGAGAAGCCACGCCGCCATCGGTCCAGCTGTTCTGGTTTTCGATGGCTATAGCTTTTCCCTTATGTGAAAAGCGTCCGTTCTGCACACCGCCGCCGTAGAAATATTCATCAGGGTTCTCTTTCAGCGTTAGGATCGTTTTTCCTTTTTCGTAAACCACGGGTTTCGTCTCTTCGAAAACGATTTTGTTTGTGGTGAGATTGGTGACTTTCAGCAGGGCGGTCGATTTGTCCAACTGGAGTCTGACTTTTCCGGTCGTGATGGTCACTTGCCCATTATCGTCTTGAATGTCCAGTTTGGAAACTGGGCGACGGGGGGTATCTACGAGAATCCGGGCCTCTGGTTTTGCCTCCGGATCACGAAGGATACCACCGTTGTTGTCCTGGAACATACGGAAAATATTATCTCCATAGAAATCGAATGTCATCCGTTGATTGTTGGAGAACACAACATCGACCGTAGTCGGGTTGATCCGCTGCACACTGACGATCGTTTGCGCCTGCCGGGCGATAGCTACTACAGGCTCGGAGGTTCCGGTCACAGCCATTAAAGGGGCAGGAGAAAACATCAATGGCGCAGCAAGAGCGATCAGGATCGCTTTTTTCTGTTTATGATTAGCCATTAAGCGTTTCATGTTGATTAATTTGAGTTATTTAGTTTTTTTATATTCTGAGACAAAAGTACATAAAATATTCTATAGTTCTTGTGGAGCAGTGGAACAACTATACTAAAACTGGCTTTTTGCTTTCAAATGTATGACGACATGTTTTGGGCATTTTAACAATTCCAAAAGCTACTTACGGTATTCTTTAGGTGACATTCTTTTATCAAGTTAAGAATTTTCGGTAAAGAAAATACAAATCGCAGAATATTTATATCTTCTTTTTGAGGAAAATATACAAATGGAACAATTTATTATTCATATTGACCTTTCCGAGGTTGCTCTGTCGGGATAATTTTGTCTTTAAATAAATACACTTAAATTATGAAACGAATTTATTTCATTTTAGCAGGTATATCCTTGATTCTATTTATGTCTTGTGCCCGTTCGGAGAAGGGGACAAAGGATACTCAGACAGTCAAGATCGATACGGTCGTTTCCGCCAGCAGTCAGACTGCCCTCCAGTTCCCAGGAAAAGTGAAAGCTGCGCAGGATATCAGCCTGGCTTTCCGTGTGAGCGGGACAATCCGTAAAATATATGTGGAAGACGGCGCCCGCGTGAGGGAAGGACAACTGCTGGCCGAATTGGATCCGGCAGATTATCGGGTGCAACTGGATGCTACGGAGGCCGAATACAAGCAGATCAAGGCGGAAGCCGAACGTGTCATGGCTCTTTATAAAGAAAACGGGACCACGCCTAATGCCAACGATAAAGCCGTGTACGGCCTGAAACAGATCACTGCAAAATATCAGCATCATAAAGACCAGTTGGAATATACTCGGCTGTATGCTCCATTCAGTGGTTTCATACAGAAAAAGCTGTTCGATGCACATGAAACGATCGGAGCAGGTATGCCCGTGATCTCGATGGTCAGCGCCGGCATTCCGGAGGTGGAAATCAATCTTCCGGCAGCCGACTATATCCGGCGGGACCGGTTCGATGGCTACCACTGCACGTTCGACCTCTATCCGGGAGAAAACTATCCTTTGAAATTGATCAGCGTCACTCCGAAAGCCAATGCGAACCAGCTGTACACGATGCGCCTGCAAATGGTTCCCGGCAAGTTGCCGCTCCCTTCGCCGGGAATGAATACGATGGTCACGATCTATTGCAATGAGGGCGATTCGCAGCCGGTTTCCGTTCCGGGCGGGGCACTTCTGCAAAAGGATGGTAAAACGTACGTGTTTGTCTATGATCCGTCTGCGGGGAAAGTCCATAGCCGCGAGGTGACGGTTCTGCGCCTGTTGTCCGACGGACGTGCGATGGTTGTTTCCGATACGCTGCATGCCGGTGAAATCGTGGTTGCCTCCGGCGTGCATCATATTGAAGATGGAGAAAATGTCCGGCCTTTGGCCACCGGTTCTAAAACGAATGTAGGAGGATTGTTGTGATGGATATAAGCAAATGGGGATTTCAGAACCGGAACCTGGTCTATTTTCTGGTTGCGGTTTTGTTGGCGGGCGGAGCTTTGGCCTGCTATCAAATGAGTAAGCTGGAAGATCCGGAGATCAAGGTAAAGCTGGCAATGGTGGCAACTACCTATCCGGGTGCATCGGCCCATCAGGTAGAGTTGGAAGTGACGGATGTGCTTGAGAAAAGTATCCGTAAGATGGATAATGTCGATAATGTCGAAAGCTATTCGTTCAATGATCTGTCCTTGATCCAGGTCGAATTGTTGACCACCGTCAAGGACGATGACGTGGAGCAACATTGGGACCTTCTCAGGCGGAAAGTCAACGATGCCTCCGCCTTACTTCCTTCCGGAGCTAATACACCGATCGTACAAGACGATTTCGGCAAGGTGTTCGGCATGTTCTACGCATTGACGGGCGATGGACTGTCCGATCGGGAGATGGCTGATTATGCCGAACTGATCAAACGGGAAGTAGTCGAAATAGAAGGAGTGGACCGGGTGGATATATATGGGGAACGTTCCGAATGTATCAATATCTCCCTGTTGCAGGACCGCATGGCCAACCTTGGCGTGAAACCGGCCGAAGTCCTGGCTACCTTGAACGGACAAAACGAGACAACCTATAGCGGTTACTATGATAACGGGGACAACCGCATCCGAGTGACGGTGAACGATCGTTTCAAAACGGTGGACGACATCGGCAAGATGTTTATCCAGGGCCATGACGACGACCAATTGCGTCTGCGCGACATAGCCTTGATCGAAAAGGGGTATGAAGATCCAACCCGTAACGAGATGTTCTATAACCAGGAGCGCTCTATCGGCATTTTGGTAGCTGCTTCGAGCGGTTCGGATATCGTGAAGGTCGGCAAAGCCGTGGAAGCGAAGCTGGCGGAGTTGAAAGATAACCGTCTGCCGGCCGGAGTAGATTGCCATAAAATATTCTATCAGCCCGAGCGTGTGGGGGATTCGCTGGGAACGTTTGTCATCAACCTGATCGAATCCGTCGTCATCGTCGTGTTTATACTGATGCTGGCGATGGGGTTCAAGAGTGGCCTGATTATCGGCATCAGTTTGGTGGTGACTGTTTTCGGATCATTTCTTTTCCTGCAATTCGCCGGGGGAACGATGCAGCGTGTCTCTCTGGCGGCTTTCGTGCTGGCGATGGGGATGCTGGTAGACCTGTCTCTTATACACATCTGACGCTGC
>ENA-OZEF01000852-OZEF01000852.1-human-gut-metagenome-genome-assembly--contig:-NODE-852-length-11120-cov-4.838771_pt1 | contig 11120 bp, 6 predicted proteins | sample MGYA00245065_ERZ653603 | MGnify/ENA primary metagenome ERZ653603 (study PRJEB26926, sample SAMN06164922) | human gut metagenome | biome: ENVO:00009003; feature: ENVO:2100002; material: ENVO:00002003...
CTCGTGGGCTCGGAGATGTGTATAAGAGACAGTATTTTTCCATTATTCGCCCTTTCTCCATAAAAAATAATCAAATTTTTCCTCAATCATACAAAAAACGCCCATATCCATGGCACGCGCCACGAACACAAGCGTTTCATCCTTTCCCAATATGTAATTCTCACACTCTGACACAATCCCGTGTGATCTCCTTCAGCGAAGCCACACCGCACATTGCCATCGTATCTTTCAGCTCACTTCCGATCTTATTGACATAAGCCTCGACGCCTTCCTGCGCTCCGCCATACACGGCAGTCACAAACGGACGGGCAATGATCACCGCATCGGCTCCCAGTGCCAATGCCTTAAACACATCCACACCGGAACGGATGCCTCCGTCGACAAAAATCTTCATGGAGCCATCGACTGCATTTACGATCTCTTCGAGCACCTCTGCGGTGGCAGGACACTGATCCAGAACACGCCCGCCGTGGTTTGACACAACGATCGCATCGGCCCCGGCTTCTTTTGCCTTCATGGCACCCTTGACGGTCATGATTCCTTTAACGATAAACGGCAGCCCTGCCGCCTGTTTCACTTCACGCAGATCCTCCACCGATTTGCTTCCGGCCGGTGGTGTCAGATTCTTTAAAAACGGCAGTCCTGCCGCATCGATATCCATTGCCACGGCAAAGGCACCGGAATCCTTTACCATCGCCATTTTCTCCCGGATCACTTCGATATTCCACGGCTTTACGGTCGGAATTCCCAGTCCGCCGGCGTTTTTGATTGCTTTTGTCGCTGCGACCATGACATTGCTGTCGGTTCCGTCTCCGGTAAAAGCAGCGATGCCGGATGCTGCACAGGCGGAAACGAGAATATCGTTGTAGGAAATATCATTCAGGCAGTCTCCGTAGTGCAGCTGCACGGCACCTACCGGACCGGCAAAAAACGGATACTGAAACGTTCTGCCAAACAGTTCCAGTGTCGTATCATATGGACGGTTTTCGACCAGCGTGTCCATCTGGACACGGATTTCTTTCCATTTGTCATAGTTGCGGATGGCGGTATCGCCGATGCCTTTGGCTCCCGGCCCCGGCATCTGGTTTTTACAGGCTCTGCCGTTACATTCCCAGCACGCCTTACAGTAAGATCCGATACGGCCTCTCGCCTGTTCGATACACTCTGTATAATTCATAGGTCTGTTCCTTCTTCCTTTGTCTGTAAATCAGAATTTTTATCTGTCATGATTCATACGCCAGTCGATGCATCGTTTCAGATAATGCACATAATCCGGGTTCTTGCACATGCCCTTGCCCGGAGTATCGGAAATCTTCGCGACATCCATGCCGTTGCACAGCGTGGTTTTCATGACGATATTCAGTGCCGGTACATCCGTATCATTTGAGATATAGGTGCCAATTCCAAAAGCCACCTTTGTGCGGTCCCGGAAATGTTCGTACAGTTCGTGTGCCCGTGCAAAATCAAGAGAATCACTGAACAATAAAGTCTTGCCCGCCGGATCGATTCCCAGTTTCCGGTAGTGCGCGATCATTTTTTCGCCCCACTCCACCGGATCTCCGCTGTCATGACGCACGCCGGAGAATAACGTTGCATAGGTCAGCTGGAAATCCCGCAGAAAACAGTCGGTCGTAATCGCATCGGTCAGTGCAATACCGTTTAACACGCCATACTCGCGTACCCAAGCATCAAGCGCATACCAGTTGGAGTATGCCGGGTTATGTTTGTGATTTCCCTGTCCGACACACATGATCCACTCATGTGCCATGGTTCCGACCGGTGTCAGATTGTATTTCTTTGCCAGATAGACGTTGGACGTTCCGACAAATTCTGACCCGTGAAATTCTGCTTCTTTCAGCTTGCGGACAGCAAGCTCCTGTGCCTCTGCGGAAAGACGGCGGCGCAGTCCGAATTCACTGAACGAACCGATCTCGTATCTGCCGCTGGCATCTTTGATCTTCTGCTCCAGACGGTCCCGGAAACTGGCATAAAGCCTGTCATAATCGTACGCCATACGGAAATACACTTCGTTGACAATCGCCAGTGTCGGGATCTCATACAAGGACGTATTCAGCCAGGTACCGAATGTCTCGATGGAAAGTCCGCATTCCGCCTCATCCGAAATCTTAAAATCCTCATAGCGCGGCTGCCACAGGCGCAGGAAATCAATATAGCTTCCCTTGATCCATGTAATGCGGTTCAGATATTCCAGCTCTTCCTCTGTAAAACGTAGACTGCAGTACGCCTTAATCTGCTCTTTGATCTCCTGCACCATCTCTGCCGTAAAGTGCACATCGGTATTGCGGCACTTGAATGTCCATGTGGTTTTATAGTCGGAGAACTGGTGATAGATGGCCTCTCCCATACTGAATTTGTACATGTCTGTTTCCAGCAGACTGGTGATGATCTGATTTAACTTCATAATTCTTCTCTTTTCTTCTTACTTAAATAAGATACAATTACTGTATATCCACCTGACAGGTTTTCATCGCTTCGATCGCCGTGCGGTGCGACTCCGGTGTTACGCAGGCGCATGCTTTTTCAATCACGCACACGCGCGCTTCCGGAACAAAGGCTTTGGCAATCATGACATTGCTGATGACACAGATACCCGTGCACACGCCACAGAAATCAATCTGTGCCTCTGCATCACCACAGTACTGCTTTAAGCACTCGCCAAGCTGCACACTGCCAAATGCCGGCTTACAGATCGTCTCGATCTGTTCTTTGGAATAAAAGGATGCTGCCTTACGGATCACAGGCGCAATCTCCCAGCCTTCGGTTCCTTCGATGCAGTGCACGACGGGCAGCCGCTTTCCTTCCTGCGTATCCAGATAATTACTCTGGTGCGTGTCTTGGGTGAAAATGATTCTGTCATACACGCCTGTTTTTATCACTTCCGCGACCTTCGGAATGACTGCTGCACACTCTGCATTGCCCAGCGGTCCGGTCGTAAAATCGTTTTGCATGTCAACGACAACTAATATTCTTTTCATAGTCTCTCCTGTGCTTCCCTTTTTCTATACACGATAACGGTTAAAACAGGAATACATCTCCTGCACCCGCGGCATGGCATAACCGCCGGAAACGATACCATTTTCTGCCAGAAAACGCATGCCGGACGTTTCGAGTTCTTTCTGTAACTGTACAACGACTTCGGCAATTGTCCGTTTGCCGTCCACCAGGTGTTCGACCGCATATTTTAAGAGCATGCCAAGGCACGCAGTCTGTTCGCTGTCGATCAGCTGTTCTAAATACCGCAGATCCACGGTCTGCTTTCCGATGGCAAATCCATCCGTTCCCATGGTTTTTAATTTTAACCGCTCCGGCTCATTTTTGCGCACGGCTCCGCTCCGGTAATCCCTGCGTTTTGTGGCACCGTTTTTATCTTTTTCCATGATCCGGTGACTGTGTGGCAGGGCGAACGGATGTGGCTTTTCTTCTGAAATCGGAAATTCTTTGCACAATGCCTTTGCTTTTTTTGTAATATCAACCGGCTTGTAGCGGTCCATCTGGATCACGGTATCCGCAATATGGAAAAAAGCACCGGAACTGCCCGCTACCAGGATGGTAGAAATTCCTGCCTGCTCATACAGATCACGCGCACGGGAAAGAAACGGTGTGATCGGCTCTTTATCCGGGCTGACTACTTTCTGCATAAATGCATCCCTTACCATAAAATTCGTCGCGGACGTATCCTCATCCAGCAGAAACAGGCGGCTTCCCGCCTCCATGCCTTCCACGATCCCGGCTGCCTGCGATGTGCTTCCGCTGGCATCTTCCGTTGAAAAATGATGGGTATCTTTTCCGTTTGGCAGGTCATTGATAAACATGGAAATATCGCCATCTTTGATAAACCGTCCGTCCTCCGAACGAAGTTTTAAGGCGGTCTCATCCGTGATCACAAACTCTCTGCCATCCCCTGCGATATGGTTATAAACGCCCAGTTCGAGTGCAGTCAGAAGTGTGGATTTTCCATGATAGCCGCCACCGACGATCAGTGTGATTCCTTTCGGGATTCCCATACCGGTGACCACACCCCTGTGCGGAAGCTGCATCGTCACCCTAAGGGATTCCGGAGAGGTAAAGGCTACGGACTGTTTCATCGGCCGGGAGGAAATCCCGCTTTCCCGTGGCAGTACCGCATCATCGGCAACAAAAGCAACCAGCCCCTGTTCTTTCAGCTGGTCACGGACTGCCTGCTGGTCTTCTGCCAGTTCCACGGCATCCCGGATTCTGCGGGCATCGAGATTTTTATAATAAAATGAGTGCTTTACACATTCCGGCAGATAGGTAAACAGAATTTTCTCCAGTTCCCTGGCATTGATCGTCCGTCCGTTTGCCGGAAATCCTACCGCAAAACGCGCGGTGATTTCTTTTTCGTTCACTTCACAGGCTGTCCGGGTCAGAATCTCCTGTCCGCAGTGGGTTACCGAGATCAGGCCGCTCTTGCCCGATCCCTTCGCCTTAAATGTAAAGTGGTTGATCTGTGCGGCAAACGTGCGCAACAGTTCATCTGCCAGTGCTGTGCGCGTCCGTGTATTTTTCATGGCATATTCCGGAAATGCCGCTGCCTTTGCATCCACGGTCACGCGCACATGGGAAGGTGCCGCAAAAGGATCTCCCTGCACATGATCGATGGATAACACATAGTCTGCAAACCGGTAACTTCCCCGCAGGGATTTGTATGCCGGATAACTTTTATGATCGATACTCCGTAACGTTTCTCGTAAATTGCTGTCTGATTGCATAATGACTCCTGTTTTCTTTTAAACGGAATGGTTCCGCTTTTCTTTTTTCTTTAACAGCGCAGAAGTATCGAGTGCCTGGGAAGCCGTTTCCTCCGGTTTTGTTTTCTTTATCTTTTCCATTGGTTTTTCAGCTTCCGGCTCCGGCTGCCCGTCTTCTGCTGTTTTTTCTTTTGTCATTATAGCTTTTTTTGCCGGTCTCGTCCAGTGTGGCATTGGCGGAACATAGGCAAACCGCCGCATGGCGATATCTGCCAGAAATACGAAAAGCAAAAGGATTAAAAGCGGATTGGTCAGACAAACCCGTGCCCGCCCGGAAGCTTTTAACTTCTTCCATACATTCTTCTTTGGGGAAAGCATCTTTCCATACTGTTTGATGAACGCACAAAAGCTGTCGTTTGTCAGCGCAAATTTGTACTCCTGCGAATACTGTACCACGGCTGCGGTGGTCAGGGCATTTTCGATTTTTTTGCCGTTTTTCCGCTGCACGCTCAGATTGTAGACACCGGAGGCTGCCGTATCCAGCTGTGCCTCATAAGTTCCCGGCGCACTTGCGGTCAGTTTCGCCTGATGCGTTTTTCCATCCGGATCCGTGTACACAGCCTCCACCTGTGTCTGCTCTGCGTAGTCTTTGGCATAATAGGTAACTTTTGTTGTTCCGTTTACGGTAGTTACATCCACACGGTCTTCGCCGAGTGCTGTATTTCCTGCACTGTAATCGATGATCCGCTTCCACAGCTGCACGTAATCATTCTGCTGTGCCAGCCCGGCAGTCCAGCGGTTTGTCACATCGGTATTCCACGCAACCGTATGCCCCAGTCCATACTGCATGACAGACAAAATCGGGTCATCCTTTTCGGCAGATGCCAGCAGCACATTGGCTCCGGTTTTCGGAGAGGCACTCACGTACCCTTTGATCTGCGGCCAGCCATCGGCAAAGAGATTTTTCGTGATGGCATTGCTGCTGTTTCCTTTCAGTGAAAACTGCCCGTTCTGCAAATACGTATCTCCATTTAAAAATACTTCCTGTGCAAAGATTTTCGGGATATCGGTTGAGATATCGGAATAATAATAGCGGCCGTTACACTGCGTTGCCAGTCGTTCCAGAAGCTGTCTGTCAGACGACTCTCCAACCGCTACCGTGGAAAGAGTTACATCGGCATCCTTGCAGTCCTTGATGATATCTTCAAAATTTCCGGTTTCCCCCTGTCCATCCGTCAGAAGGACAATATGCTTTAGCTGTGCCTTGCTCTTCTTGATTTCATTTAGTGCCGCACGCACGGCCGGTTTGATGGTCGTTCCACCGCCTTCGCTGATCGTCTCGATGCTTTGATGGATCTTGTCTTTATCCTTCACTTTTTCCAGCGGCACCTGCCAGGTGTAACCATCATCAAAGGTTACCACACCGACTTCATCTTTCGTATCCAGCTGATCCACAGCCGCTTTGGCAGCCGCGATCGCCAGATCCAGATTGGTGCCTCCTTCGGTCTGTTCCGACATACTGCCCGAATGATCAATCACCATGACCATTGCCAGATTCTGTTTCTCATTTACCCCGCGCAGCTGCATATCGACCGGAAGAAGTTTCTCCAGTTCCGTATCCAGATATCCGCCCAGTGCAAAACTGTCCTCACCGCCGCATGCCACCAGACCGCATCCGTAGTCTTTCACATAAGTTTTCAGATTTTTTAGAAAGCCCTCCGGCAGATCTGTCCGGTACACATTTTCCAGAATGATGCTCTTGTACTGCAGCATCTCTTTTAAAGTATCCGGTGCACTGACTGCGGATACCTGCCGGTAATTGCATCCGGCAGCATCCAAAAGTCCTAAAAACGGTGTGCTGTCCTCTCCCATTCCGGATACAAGCAGAATCTTTGGCAGGGAATCCACCGTCGCATACGTACCATAATCATTGTTTTTTTCACAGGTGTCCTTCGGTGCCTTCACGCGCACGGTATACTGCTGCGCATCGGTACCGACTACCTTCTGTTTCAAAACAAAACGGTTGCTGCCTTTGTTTAAATGCACGCCTGTCTGACTGACCATCTCCGTTCCCTGCAAAAGCTGCAGCTTCGCATCGGTCTCATAGTTGCTTTCCACAGTTACCGTCATGGAATAGGAATCACCCGGATAAAGATACTCCGGCATTTCCACGTTTTCGATATAGGCATCGCTCCCCTGCTTTGTATCTTCATAGAGAACCGAATACAGCTGCACGTTTTTTGCCGTCAGTGCCGATGCCGTATGCTCGATGTTTCCCTTTGTCTGCTTTCCATCCGTAAGCACCACAAGCCGTCCTGCCGCATTGTCCGGGATCATGGAAAGTCCTGTGGAAACGGCTTCCTCAAGGTTGGTTGCATCCGCCTCCGGTGCCGAAAGAATCTGAAAACTGTGTTTCTCACTGGTCAGAAACTGTTCCACAACCGCATTGGCTCCAAACGTTACGATGGCATACTGATTGTTCTTTGGCATGTCTTTGACCTGCCGGCTCATATACTGCTCCATCTGGGTGAGATTTGCGGCATTGCTCTCCGACAGATCAACCAGAAAAACGGTTGTGTCTTTCGCGTGGGAAAGCGGCATCGAAATTCCACAGACAGCCAGCACCAAAAGGGCAAGCCCCACCAGACGCACCGCAAGATAAAACCGCCCACGGTAACGCATCTGCCGGACATAACAGATCCACTCCAGTATCATAAGAAGAAGCACAAGGATAAGGATGACATTGCGCATCTGCTTTCGCACAAGCTGCCGCTGCATCGTGTTGCGGCTGCCGGAATCGCCTGCCGTGATCCGTCCATCCGACTGGCTGCTGCATGCAAATTTTACAATATAGGATTCCTTTCTGTCGCCCGCTTTTACGGTAAACAGTCCTGCCTGACCGGTAGGTGCTGCAATCTGCTGCACGTCCACACCGTTTAATGCATGAAACTGCACGGTATCTCCGGCATCATAGACGTTTTGGGAAAGAAGGGAACTATCCTCAAGATAATGCAGCGCATGGTTCATAAATACCGGAAACTCCGGCTGCAGGGCAAAATCCGATTCCCGCAGGTCAAATCCGAGTACGACCTCCCGGATTCCGTCATGTTCCCCGTAGTATGCGGCGCACTTCTTTCCGCTCCACAGAAAGCCCGTGGCCCAGACCGGCAGATCATACACATACGTCTGATTTACCCCGAGCGCAAAGTCCCGGATTCCGGAAGTCAGTTCGGTATCGCCGGCGGACAGGCTGACATTTTTTCCCTCGTTCTTTCCCTCTTTGGCAAAAATCATCCGCGCCTTCTGCTGATTAGATTCCTGCACTGCCGTATCCGCATCAAAAATACAAATCCCCGGATCGTCACGGTCAAGTGCATCCGTTGTTTTTGCCTTGGAAAGATTCTCTCCGGTCACGGCAAGATACGCTTTTTCGATATAGGTATTTCCTTCCCCGATCAGTGTGGCTTTGCTCGTGGAAACCTGGTCTTTGAGTGCATAGGCACAGTTATCCTCATGTAAGGAATCCTTCTGGCTGCTGCCGGCAAATGTCACTGCGGAAAGTTCGGTATGCAGCGGCTGGTTTCCCCAGTTCACCTGTTTAAACAGGCAGGTATATGTCTCGTCTGCGGCAAGGGAAAGTGTACGCACTTCAAGAATTTTCTTTCCCTCATACAGCGTAATCTCCATATTTGCCGCATGATCACTGTAATTTGTCACGCCTGATGCAACCGTATACGTGTCCCCGCTTCTGTCTTTGGTGCAGGACAGAAACGTATTCGCCACGTTAGAAACGGGACTTCCCACCACGCGGATGGTTGCCTGAAGCTGACTTTTGAGATTTTTCGTCTGTTTTGCCCCTATGCCGTCGGTATAGACGATGACATCTGCCAGATCATTCTTTTTGTCTTTTTTCTGCACAGTCTGTACGGTTGCCAGTGCATCGGAAAGCGATCCGGCTGTGTCCGTGCCCTTGATGTCTGCCAGCGTCCGATACAGTGCTTTTTTTTCGGAAGTATGGACGGCAAGCAGATTGGTTCCCGTACCGTCACAGGTAACAATGGATATTTTTGCCCCATCCGAAGCGGCAATCTGCTCTTTGATCTCACTTACGGCTTCCCCTAAGCGGGTATTGCCCCCTTTGGTGAGATGCTTCATGCTTCCGCTGGTGTCAATCAGATACACCACGTCCGTACTGCCTGTACCCTTACGCTGTATAAACGGTGCCATCAGTGCCAGAATAAGCAGCAAAAGGATCACGATCTGCAGATACATCAGCAGATTGTGCAAAAACTTTTCCCAGAACGTTTTAGACTGTTCATTATAAAAAAGCTTCTTCCACAACAGATTCGAAGACACTGGTGTGTCTGTCCCCTTTGGCACAAGCAGATATAAAATCACAACAACCGGAACCGCCAGCAAAAATGCCAGCGGCCACAAACTCTCAAATATCATAATCCATCCTCAAATTTTTCTCAGACAAACAAAGGTCTTAAATCTTCTAAAATAAGCGCACGTCTCTCTTTTTCGGAATCACAGAGTATATAGGTGCCTCCGGCAGCCGATGCACTTTTTTTCAGCCGCACAGAAAGCTTTTGCAGTTCCTGTTCATAACGCGCAATCACATCCGCACGCATCGTCACGCGCAGTTTTTCTTTGGACTCCATATCTATCAGATTGCGCGTACCGTCCATTGTCACACGCAGTTCTTCCGCACACAGTGTCTGAAGCAACACGGGTCTTTGTTTCGTAAAGTCCAGATACTGCATCGTTTTTTCCAGACAATCCTGCGCGGGATCTGTCGCTGCTTCGGTCAGGAAATCACTGACGATCACGGTAACTCCCGCCCCACGCCTCTGCATCTGGCGCACGGCGGAAAAAGAATCCGTCTCTGTCCCCGAAAATGTACGTGCCTGCAGCCATCCAAGTACTTTTGGCAGTGCATTCTTTCCCCCGGAAACCACAAGCGGAGTTCCCATCTGGCTGCTGTCATACAGCACCAGCCGGTCCATATGGTGCAAAGTCAGAAAGGCAATCACCGCGCACAGATCCTGTGCCAGTTCTGCCTTGCTCTTTTTTCCATAGTGCATTGATGCACTGGTATCTAAAATAACCGATACCACTGCTTCCTTTTCTTCGAAATATTCCCGGATATACATGCGCTCCGACCGCGCATAGACATTCCAGTCCAGCCTGCGCAGATCATCTCCCGGCATATACTCCCGGAAATCGGAAAATTCCGCAGAAGTCCCTTTCTGTACGGATCTGCGGTTTCCTGCCATATTCTGGCTGCTTTTCTGTTTCATCGCGATCACAAGCCGCGACAGCTGTTCATAAATTCCCGCATCAAGCATACAGTCCCTGTTCCTTTTCTGTTAAGATCTGCCCAATCACTGCATCTTCCGTAATCCCCTCCGATACTGCATCGAAACTGAGCAGAATCCTGTGCCGCAATACCGGAAGTGCAACACATTTGACATCCTCAAACGAGACATTCAGGCGGTTTTCCATAAATGCGCGTGCCCTGGCTGTGCGGATCAGTGCCTGTGCCGCACGCGGGCTTGCCCCCTCCCGGATATACGGATTGTCTGCATGAGTTGCCATAACCAGATCCAGAATATAATCCATGACGGCATCCGCAATCGGAATCTGTGCAACGCATGCGCGCGCTGCAAGCAGGCTTTCCCGGTCCATGACCTTTGCGATCTTTGGCGGATGGTTTCCCTCCGTCAGTTCCACGATTTCCCGCAGTTCCTGCCGGTCCGGAAATTTTACCAGCACTTTAAACAAAAAACGGTCCAGCTGGGCTTCGGGAAGCTTATACGTTCCTTCCTGCTCCACAGGGTTCTGGGTGGCGAGGATCGTGTAAAGTTCTCCCATCCGGTAAGTAGTGCCGTCAATACTCACCTGACGCTCTTCCATCACTTCAAAGAGGGCGGATTGCGTTTTGGCAGGAGCACGGTTTATTTCGTCCACAAGTATCATATCGGCAAACACAGGGCCGCGGTGAAAATCGAACTCATTTGTTTTCATATTGAAAACCGTAGTCCCCAACACATCGCTCGGCATAAGGTCAGGAGTGAACTGAATGCGGCTAAAGTCAGCATCAATCAGACGGGCGGTCAGGCGGGCAAGCAATGTTTTTGCTACACCGGGCACCCCTTCTATCAGTACATGCCCATTGGCAAGAATGGCTGTAAGTACCAGGTCTACAGTATATTCCTGCCCCACTATGACAGAAGCGATCTGTGACTTAAGAGCTTCTATTTTCTCTCCGAAAAGAGTCAGATCAGTACGTGGAGCCTCGCTCTGTACTTCTTCCGAAGGAAGGGCAGGAGGTGTAACTTCTGCTAAAGGTTCATTCGTATCATTCATAATCTATCTGTTATATCC
>ENA-OZEF01000869-OZEF01000869.1-human-gut-metagenome-genome-assembly--contig:-NODE-869-length-10972-cov-5.447467_pt1 | contig 10972 bp, 9 predicted proteins | sample MGYA00245065_ERZ653603 | MGnify/ENA primary metagenome ERZ653603 (study PRJEB26926, sample SAMN06164922) | human gut metagenome | biome: ENVO:00009003; feature: ENVO:2100002; material: ENVO:00002003...
GCTGCTGGCAGAGGGCCCGGGCAAGCAGGACGCGCTGCCGCTGGCCGTCGCTGATGGACTGGAAGGGCCGGTCGGCAAAGTCGAGCGCGTCGGTCTCGCGGAGGCTCTGCTCGACGATGGCCTTGTCCTCCGGGCGGAGGACGCCGAGATAGCCGGTGTAGGGATAGCGGCCGGTGCTGACGACGTCGCGGCAGGTCATGAGCTCGGGGTCCATGCGGGCCGTCATCAGGATGGCCATGCGGCGGGCGACGTCGCCCCGGCTGCGGCTGCGCATGTCCGCGCCGTCGAGGAAGACTGAGCCGGAAATGGACGGGAGCTGGCCGATAATGGTCTTGAGGATGGTCGACTTGCCGGAGCCGTTCGGGCCGATGAGCGCGTGGATCTGGCGCTCCTTGACCTCAAAGGAGAGGTCGTTGACTGCGACCAGGCCGCCGAAGCGCTTGGTCACATGCTCCAATCTCAGTACGGACATGGATCAGCCCTCCTTCTGCGTTTTCTTCCGGCCGGCGAAGAAAGCGGCAGCCTTCTTCTTGAGCTGGGAGAACAGGTGAGACAGGCCGAGCGGATACACCAGCAGGAGCAGCAGCGCGATGCCGTAGAACACGAGCTGATAATAGTCGCCCATGAAGCGCAGCAGCTCGGGCAGGATCGTGACGAGGATGGCGCCGATGATCATGCCGGAGGTCGAGCCGATGCCGCCCAGCATCAGCTGCAAGGATCTGGACTGCTGCTGCATGCTCTGGATCATCTGGGCGTAGGACCAGGCATCGATGCCCAGCTCCTTGATGGTTGCAGCGTAATCGCCAAAGTCCTCCACGCTCTTTTTCTGGTCGCACAGGGTCACATGGGCACCCAGCTCCACAAACTCCTTGATCAGGGTCTTGTGGCTGACACCGGCACCAATGAAGGCCACTTTTTTGCCTTTGATGAGTTCAATCAGTTTCTGCTGATCCTTCTGCATAAAAACAGTTCCTCCTCCATAATATCGTATTCAGAACGCACCTCAAAACGGGTGCAGAGATGTTTCGCTGTATCATTATAGTCCATTTAGCCGCAATTGGCAACGGAAAAACGCCCTTTTTGCCCCAAAAAGCAAGGTAAATTCACAATTCTGCAATTGTATTTTGCCGCTGTTTCTGCTACACTTGTCGAAGCAGAGTTCTTTTTGTATACAAGAAGCCCTTTTTTCGCAAATACCATAGAATGAGGTCATCCCCTTGAAACAGTTCTTCCGTATTACCGCAGCATTGCTTGCTGCTGCGTTCCTGCTTGCGCTCACCGGCTGCGGCAGCAGTTCCAGTGCGCCAAGCTTTACATGGTTCGTGGATACCATTCCCGCAAACCTCGACCCGCAGGTGGCTTCTGCTGCCCCGGACGTGATCGCCTGCGAGAACCTTTACAGCGGGCTTGTCCGCAAAAAAGCGGATGGCGAGATCGTGCCCAATCTGTCCGAAAGCTGGACGATCTCCTCCGATGGCAAGACCTACACCTTCCAGATCAAGGACGGCCTGACCTACAAGGCCGTCAAGGGCGCTTCCACGGATCACACCATCACTGCCGAGGACTTTGTGTTTGCATTCCGGCGCATATTCCAGCCGCAGACAAATTCCCCTTATGCCGTGGAGTTTGCCGCCCTTGAGAACAGTGCTGCCGTGCTGGCTGGCACAGCCGATGCCAGCACGCTGGGCGTTTCGGCCGCCGGCCCGCTGACGCTGGTGTTCCGCCTGAGTGAAAAGGACGACAACTTCCTTGCCAAGCTCACCCTGCCCGGTGCCATGCCCTGCGATGAAGCATTTTTTGAGAGCACCCGCGGCACCTACGGCCTGACCGCCAAGACCACCCTTTCCAGCGGCAGCTTCTATCTTTACAACTGGACGGCCAGCGGCCTGTTCCTGCGCCGGGATGTCTCCTCCCCCATGATCGGCAGCCTGCGTCTGGTGCAGAACACCGGCAGCACCGGCAAGAGCGCCGCCCAGCTCATTGCAGACGAAAAATGCTCCGCCGCGCTGGACGACACCGGCGAGGATACCTCGCTGCAGTCGGTGGATTACTCCGACACCACCTGGGCACTGCTGTTCAACAGCGCCGAAGATTCTGTGTTTGCCGATCAGGAACTGCGGCAGGCGCTTGCCGGCATCGCCCGGGAGAATGTGGATGTGCCCTCTTCCGGTCTGTACACCGCTGCCGAGGGTCTTGTGCCCACCGGCCTTTCCGTGGACGGCATCGATTACCGCAAGTCTGCCAGGAACCCGCTGCCCACCATCACCGACCCCCGTACATTGTACCTGAATGCACGGCAGGGCATGGCCAGCTCGGATTTTTCCGGCGTGACCATCCTGCTGCCGAAGGAAGCCGGCCTGACCGAACTGGCCGAGCAGATCAACGGCGCATGGCAGAAGGACTGCTCCCTTTTCTTCTCGGTGGAAGAGGTTCCGCAGGAGGAGTTCGACAAACGCCTTGCAGCGGGCAGCTACACCATTGCGCTGGCTCCCATCCGCGCCGAAGGCGGCAGCGTATACCAGATGCTGCAGCAGTTCACGGCCGAGGGCGGCGGCCTGACCGGCTGGTCCGACCCCATCTACTCTCAGCGTCTGGCCGAGAGTGCCCAGCAGACCGGCAACGCCCGCTGTGCCCTGCTGGCCGATTGTGAGCGCCAGCTGCTGGAAGGCTGCGCCGTGGTGCCGCTGCTGGGCCAGAACAGGCGTCTGCTGGTGGCGGACGGCATCACCGGCCTTGTGTTCGACCCCTTCACGCCAGTGCTGGACCTGACCGATGCCCAGAAAAACTGACATTCTCCGGCCCTTGACAATCCCGTCCCTCTTTGCTACAATAAATGAGCAACTTGCAGGGTTAGCTCATCCGGTAGAGCGGCTGCTTCCCAAGCAGCAGGCGGCGGGTTCGGGTCCCGTACCCTGCTCCAAAAACAAACGGCAAACCGTGGAATATCGGTTTGCCGTTTTTGCTTACAGCCGCTCCCTGCAAAATACGAAAGGACTCTGCCATGATCTTTGTTCCCCTGTTGCATTACTTCAAATGCAAAAATTCCTACAGCGGCAACGAATACGGTCTGCGATACCGGATGATCCCCGGCAAGCGCACCGTGCCGGACCCGGACGGCGGCGAGGGTGCCACAAAAGAGGAAAGCATCCTCACCGTGGACTACTGGCCGGACCCCTGGACCATTGAAAAGACCGACCCTGCCCTGCGGGTGCAGAAGGTGTTTCCGCTCACCGACGAGGGCCGGGAGGCCACAGCCGCTTTTTTGCAGGACGCGTTCAATGCCGATCCTGACCGCTGGAAAAACTGTCCCAGCATGATGGACAGCGACCCGTGGGAGCCGCCTGCCGCCGAAGCCGAGCCGGACAAGCCGAAGGAATAAAACATGATCTATCGTTTAAAAGAACTTAAGGGCGATACCATTGCAGTGCCGCAGCTGGTGTTTTCCAAGCTGGGCATCGCCGAAGAATACAATGTGCGCGTGGCTCTGTATGTGCTGGCGACCGGCATCACCGACCCGGACAAGATCTGTGCCGACCTCAAGCTGCGCAGCCGCATCAGCGCCGAGAGCGCCCTCTCCTTCTGGGCAGGCGCTGGCCTGCTGGAGCGGTACGAAGAGAACGCTGCACCGGGCGAGGAACCCAGCGCCCCCGCACCCATGACCTGGGCCGAGATCGCTGCGGCCAGCCGCACCGACCCCATGATCTCCAGCCTGATCGACTGCGCACAGACCGGCTTTGCCCGTCCGCTGACCCACAGGGAGATGGAAAAGCTGGTCAACCTTTATATGCAGGAGGGCTTTGCGCCGGAGACCGTGATGCTGTGCACCGCCTATGTTGCCAGCACCGGCCGCAGCACCATGGCCGCCGTAGTGCATGAGCTGAAGGTGTGGCGCACCGAGGGCGTGGAGACCGGTGAGCAGGCCGATGCCCACCTCAAACTGCTGGCACTGCGCCAGAGCCGCGAGCAGTATGTCAGCGGCCTTCTGAACATCCCGGAAAGCGAACTGACCCTTGGCGGTCGCAAGGCCATCGCACGCTGGTACGAGGTTTACGGCTACGACGATGCCATGGTGCAGGAAGCTGCCGTGCAGGCCGGGGCCAAGCGCGACCTGTGGTACTGGAACAGTATCCTCAAAACATGGAACGCCAAGGGCCTGCGCACCGTGCACGATGTGCGCAGCCCGGTGGCTGCTGCAGGCGCAAGCCGGAACCTCCGGGTAGACCGCGAAGCCCCCAGCGGCAACGATTTCCTCAAGAACGCTGCCCGCCGCCGTCCGTTGAAAAAGAAGCCGGAATAAGGAGGAGCCATGCGTACCAAAAACGAACTGTATCAGGAAGCCATGCGCACCGTGGCTGCCCGGCGGCAGATGGGCAGAGCCAGAGCCGAGGATGCCCGCGCCGAAGCCGAAGCCGCCATTCCCGCCCTGCGCCATGCAGAAGAAGAGGTGCGGGTGCGGGGCATCCGCTGCGCACTGGCCGGTGCTGCGGGCAAGGACCGCACCGAAGCTGCCGCCGCCCTTGCCGATGCAAAGCAGAAGCTGACCGCCCTGCTGGCACAAAGCGGACGGCCCGCTGATGCACTGGAGCCGCGCTTTGTCTGCCCCAAATGTCAGGACACCGGCAGCGTGAATGGCCGCACCTGTGAGTGCGTGCACAAGGTGATGCAGCAGCTGCGCCGCAAGGAGATCGAGGCGCTGTCCAGCCTGTCCATTGCAAGCTTTGACACCATGGAGCTGCGCTATTACCCGAACCGTGCCGATGAAAAGGTGGGCGGCGCCATCCGCCCTTACATGGCCGATATGCTGGCAGACCTGCGCAGCTACGCGGAAGAGTTTGACCACCACAGCGAGAGCCTAATGCTGTTTGGCAATGCGGGCCTTGGCAAGACCCATGCGGCCCTTGCCATTGCGGGCATCGTGCTGGAAAAGGGCTACGATGTGATCTATGTTTCCAGCCCGGACTTTTTCTCCAAACTGGAAGGGCTGCACTTTGGTGCAGACCCGGCAGGCGAGGAGGAAACGCTGATGCAGACCGCTGCCGGGGCCGACCTGCTCATTCTGGATGATCTTGGCTCGGAGTTCAACTCCGCCTTCCTCATCAGCAGCCTGTACAGTCTGCTCAACAACCGGCTGGGTGCAAAGCTGCCCACCATCGTCACCACCAACATCACTGACGGTGCTCTGCTGGAAAAGCTGTATACCGAAAAAATTTCCAGCCGCCTTTCTGCCTTTGTCCCCTGCCTTTTTGCAGGCGATGACATCCGCACACAGAAAGCAGCTGAATAAAACAAACGGCAATGCAAATGCATTGCCGTTTGTTTTATTTAAAACTCTAATACCGGACTCATTTCGTTGCGGCGCTGTGCCTGCACGATGCAGTCCTTCTCCGGCACAACGCCCGCCGCGCCCAGCGTGTTGAACACGGTCTGCAGGGCAAGCGCAGGCGTGTTGTTCTCCTGCGAAAGATGGCACAGCGCAAACTTTTTGCACCCTTCCTGAATGAGTTCCAGCAGCTTTGCCGAGCACTCGTCGTTGGAAAGGTGGCCCCGGGTGCTTTCAATGCGTGCCCGTAAGTAATAGGGATACGGCCCGCTGCGCAGCATGTGCAGGTCGTAGTTGCTCTCCAGTGCCACAAGGTCGCAGCCGGAAAGCGCCTCGTGCACCGGCGGCGTGAGCATGCCAAGGTCGGTTGCAATGGTCATGGTCTTGCCGTCCGGGGTGTGGATGCGGTAGCCCACACAGGGCACATCGTGGCTGGTGGGAAAGCTCTGCACGCCAAACGCGCCCACGTCCTCTTCCCTGCCTTCCAGCTCGTGCAGCTCACAGCTGGCCGGTACGATGCCGTTGCTGTCCAGAAAATCCAGCGTTTCCGCTGCACCGTACACCGGCAGCGTGTTCTTTTTGAGGAAGGTGGAAAGCCCCTTCACATGGTCGCTGTGCTCGTGGGTGACAAGGATGCCGTCGCAGTCACTGGCGGCAAGGCCCAGCGCCTTGAGCGCCGCCGAGGTAGTGCGCACGCCCTTGCCCATATCTACAATGAGATACCGCTGCCCGCAGCGCACCACACTGCTGTTGCCGGAGGAACCCGAATATAACGAGATGAATTCTGCCATGAAAAACCTCTGATACACTCAAAAACAGCCCGCCGCATATGCAGCAGGCTGTTTGCTTTTTATAAGTTACAGTGCCTGATCCAGTGCAGCGGGCATACGCTCCACCTTGCTGATGTCTGCACCCAGACCGCGCAGCTTTTCCACGATATTCTCGTAGCCGCGCTCGATGTGGCCGATCTCCTCGATCTCACTGGTGCCGTCTGCCATCAGCGCAGCCACCACCATGGCAGCGCCTGCACGCAGATCCAGTGCGCGCAGCGGTGCAGGGGTGAGCTTATCCACGCCCTCAAACACAGCCACCTGACCGTCCACCTGCACGTTGGCACCCATCTTGCGCAGCTCGTCCACATAGCGGAAGCGGTTGTCCCACACGCTCTCGGTCACGGTGCTGGTGCCCTTGGCCACGCTCAGCAGCACGCCCATCAGGGGCTGCATGTCGGTGGGAAAGCCGGGATGCGGCATCGTGTTGATCTTCAGCGGCAGAATATCGCCGGTGCGGCGCACACGCACAGCATCGTCAAATTCTTCCACCTCCACGCCTGCACGGCGCAGCTTTTCGGTAATGGGTTCCAGATGCTTGGGGGTAACGTTCTTCACCAGAACATCGCCGCCGGTGGCAGCAGCAGCCACCATGTAGCTGCCAGCCTCAATCTGATCCGGGATGATGCTGTAGGTGCAGCCGTGCATCTTTTCCACGCCGCGCACCTTGATCACATCGGTGCCTGCGCCGCGGATGTTCGCACCGCACATATTCAGGAAGTTTGCCAGATCCACCACATGGGGTTCCTTGGCACAGTTTTCCAGAATGGTCTGGCCCTTGGCCATTACAGCGGAGAGCATACCGTTCATGGTAGCGCCCACGCTGACCTTATCAAAGAAGATGTGTGCACCGTTCATCTCCTTGGCGCGCACGCTGATCATGCCGTAGTCCACGCTGTCCTCTGCGCCCAGAGCGCTGAACACCTTCAGGTGCTGGTCGATGGGGCGGGGGCCGAGGTTGCAGCCGCCGGGCATGGCCACCTGAGCCTTGCCAAAACGGGACAGCAGTGCGCCCAGAAAGTAGTAGCTGGCGCGCATCTGGCGGGACAGGTCGTCCGGGACGTTGGTGCCGGTCAGATGGGTGGTGTCGATCTCGTAGGTGTTGCGGTTGATCATTTTGATCTGTGCGCCCAGAACGCTGAGGATCTTCAGGCTCACCGCCACATCACTGATATCCGGCAGATTCTCGATCACACAGACATCCGCAGCCAGAATGGTTGCAGGCAGGATGCCCACCGCCGCATTTTTGGCACCCGAAATGGTAACTTCGCCGTGCAGGGGCTTGCCGCCCGTAATAACAAATTTCTCCAATTTTATGATCTCCTTGTCGGAGGCCCGCAGCCGCAGGCCTGTTAAGGTTCCTGAAAGCATTTTCCATAAAAGCTGCCTGATGTGCATGGGCCATAAGGCCGTACACGTACAGCTATCTTATTATACACAACTTTCACAAAAAAGCAAAGCCCCGTTTGGTGTTGTTTTATTATTTTCTGTTTTGCCCATTTTCGCGCAGGATATTCCAAAATTTTGATTTCTTTTTCAGGTATTTTACAAAAACCAGATACATTGCTGTTGCGCTTTCTTTACCAGATGTGGTCTTCGCACCGAGTCTCAGTGATCCAGCCCAGCTGATAGGCAGCCACCAGCTGCTTGAGGTCGTGCACACGCTCCCGCAGCACCTCGCCCTCGTCGGTGTCCTCCACGAGAATGCGATGATTTTCGGTCTCCAGAATGTTTTTCTGGGAAATGATATCCAGATTATCCTTCACCGCTTTCTCGGCACTTTCAAAGGGCTGATGGGTGCGCAGGGACATGGTGCGGCTGGAATACACCAGCGTGTAGCCCGCAATGCCGGTCTTTTCGTGGTAGGCACGGCAGAAACCGCCGTCGATCACCACCAGCCGTCCGCCGCCCTTGATGGGGCTTTCGCCGTTCTTTTCCCGCACCGGCACGTGGCCGTTGACGATGTGGCTGGCACCGGGCAGGCCAAACTCGGCCAGAATGCGGCGGCAGACGGCCTCATCGTTATACCATGTATAATAGGGGTCCTTCACCTCGGTGTGGGTGGAAGCGTCCTCTACATAGAGCCGCTCAAAGGTGGTCATGGCACTGCGGCCAAACAGCGGCGAAAGCTTGCCGCACCACAGATACCACAAAAAATCCTGTCCACTCTGGCGGGCAGCGCTGCCTTCCGGTGCATAGTAGCCCCGGCGGGCGCGGGCATCACAGTAGTCCATCAGTGCGCGGCCGGAGTAGTAGCGGCCCTCAAAGCGCTCCATGGCAAAGGTGCCGCGGCTGGTCATGGGCACAGCGCCATGGTAGAGCAGGTTGCCGTTCTCAATGTGGTACACGCTGCCCTTTGCATAGAGAAATTCCACATGCTGCTGCAGTTTTTCGCTCTGGCGGAAGGACTGCACCAGCTTGCGCAGCACCAGCTGTTCATCCGGGTGCAGTGCGGCCGGGTCGGCGGGGTCCACCGTTGGGAACAAGGTATCCCGCAGCGGATACTCCTTTTCGCCGATCTTTACCGTGTGCTTTTCCCAGTCGATGCGGCGCAGATAATCTCGCTCCTGCATCTGGAAGTCCGGGTTGCGGTCGATGACATGGCACTCCAGCTTGAACATCAGAATGCTGATGGCCTTGTGCATCACGGCACAGCGGTGCAGCATTCCCCTGGTGTAGGGGCCGCGGGCCGCATCGGTATGAGGCATCCAGATGGAAAGATCATCATTGCCGTAGAACTGCTCGGCCATGCGCTGCAGATGGCGCAGGTTGATGCCGTAGCAGTCCTCCAGCATTCCGTGGTTATGATAAGCCAGCGTGGTCTTGAGCACCGTGCAGATGCAGATGGGGCTGCCCGCAGCGGCACCCATCCATACTACATCGTGGTTGCCCCACTGGATATCCACATTGTGGTGGCGCATGAGCAGATCGAGGATGATATCCGGGCGTGGGCCGCGGTCGAACAGGTCGCCCACGATGTGCAGCTTGTCCACTGCCAGATGCTTGATCAGCTCGCACAGCCGCACGATAAAGTGGTCGGCGCGGCCATTTTCAATGATGCTGCCTACGATCTGGCCGTAGTACAGATCCTTGTCGTGATCCTCAAAATGGGCGTGGAGCAGCTCGTCCAGAATGTAGCCGCAGCTGGCAGGCAGGCATCTGCGCACATGGTCGCGGGTATGCTTAGAGGACACCAGGCGGCAGATATCAATGAGACTCAGCAGCGTTTCGGTGTACCACTGATCCAGCGCTTCCTCGCTGGTACAGCGTGCCTTGAGCTGGGGCAGCTTTTCGTTTGGGTAATAGATCAGCGTTGCAAGCTCGGCGCGGGTATGCTTCGGCACGGTATCGCCCAGCACCTGATCCACTTTTTCGCGAATGACACCGGAAGCGGAATTCAGAATATGCACAAAAGCTTCATTCTCGCCGTGCAGGTCGCTCATGAAGTGCTCGGTACCCTTGGGCAGCTTGAGCAGTGCCTGCGTGCTGATGATCTCGCTGGCTGCTGCCGCCTGCGAAGGATAATCCCGCGAGAGCAGGGTCAGGTACTTGAGATTATCGCGGATCTCATCGGTTTCGGTGCGCATGGTCTCCTCCATCACAACGTTCTCTCCGCCGCAGTCCGCCACACGGACCTTGCAAAGATGTTGCTTTCCATATGTATTATTTTTTCCTTATCTTATAGTATAGCACGTCCGGGGCGAAAAGTGGTATACTGGGGCTGACAAACTTTCAGCAAAGGACTTTGGATATTATGCCGAAAAGCGATTTCGTCTCCGTTCCCTCTTCCTGCACCCTCTGCCCGCGCCGGTGCGGGGCCGACCGTGCTGCCGGACGCACCGGTTCCTGCGGCGCGGGCGGCACCTTAAAAGCAGCCCGCGCTGCCCTGCACTACTGGGAGGAGCCATGCATCAGCGGCACAAAGGGCAGCGGCACGGTGTTCTTTTCCGGCTGCACCCTGAAGTGCTGCTTCTGCCAGAACTATCCCATCAGCGCCGAGGGGCTGGGCAAAGAGATCACCGTGGAGCACTTGGCTGAGATCTTTTTAAATTTACAGGCGCAGGGCGCGCACAACATCAATCTGGTCACCCCCGGGCAGTGGCAGCCGTGGATCATTGCCGCGCTGGACATTGCCCGCACCAAAGGGCTGCGGCTGCCCATCGTGTGCAACACCGGCGGCTACGAGACGGTGGAAAGCGTAGAGGCTTGGCGCGGGTACATCGACATCTGGCTGGCTGATCTAAAATATGTATCCTCTGCCCTGTCTGCAGAGCTTTCCGCCGCGCCGGACTATTTTGCCGAGGCAAAGCCCGCCATCGAGGCCATGATGGCGCAGGCCGGACATCCGGTGTTCGATGCAGACGGCATCCTGCAAAAGGGGGTCATTTTGCGTCATCTGGCGCTGCCGGGTCATGTGGAGGACAGCTTTGCCGTGCTGGACCAGATGGCTGCATGGAACGATGCCGACCCCGGGTGCTTTCTGCCCAGCGTCATGAGCCAGTACACTCCCTTCTACAAGGCCGCAGAGCACGGCATCGGGCGGCGCATCACCACCTACGAATACCGCCGGGTGGTGAACTACGCCATGGACAAGGGGCTTGTGCAGGGCTATATGCAGCAGAAGAGCAGCGCCAAGGAGGAATACACCCCCAGCTTTGACCTGACCGGAGTGTAATTCTGCGGCAGGGCAGCCTTTTCAGCAACTTTACCAAATTTTCGGTCTTATTTTCTCTTGCTTGCGCGTGCAAACGCTTGCATTCTGTCCGGGAACGCACTATAATGGATACAACGATGTGTTAATAGTTGCGGATTTCCGCAACGT
>ENA-OZEF01000875-OZEF01000875.1-human-gut-metagenome-genome-assembly--contig:-NODE-875-length-10929-cov-5.375943_pt1 | contig 10929 bp, 7 predicted proteins | sample MGYA00245065_ERZ653603 | MGnify/ENA primary metagenome ERZ653603 (study PRJEB26926, sample SAMN06164922) | human gut metagenome | biome: ENVO:00009003; feature: ENVO:2100002; material: ENVO:00002003...
GTGTAAGCATGGATTGTTACCATGATACCAGACTGGATAGCTGCGTACTTGTTAAGAGCGTCAGCCATAGGTGCAAGACAGTTTGTTGTACAAGAAGCTGCAGAAATGATGTTATCCTCAGCCTTAAGTGTCTCATGGTTTGTGTTGTAAACGATAGTAGGAAGATCATTTCCTGCAGGAGCAGAAATAACAACCTTACGAGCACCAGCGTTGATGTGAGCCTGTGCTTTCTCCTTAGATGTGTAGAAACCTGAACACTCAAGAACAACGTCTACACCAAGCTCGCCCCATGGGCAGTTGTTTGCATCAGGGAATGCATAGATCTTAATCTCCTTACCATCAACTGTGATGGAATCCTCTCCAGCTGAAACTGTGTCAGCCTTCTCATACTTACCCTGTGATGAATCATACTTTAACAGATGAGCAAGCATCTTTGGGCTTGTCAGATCGTTGATAGCTACTACTTCATAACCCTCTGCACCAAACATCTGTCTGAAAGCAAGACGTCCGATACGACCAAAACCGTTAATTGCAACTTTTACTGCCATTTTTAATTCCTCCTAAAATATAATTTATAATATACTGTCACTGCTGGCGCTGTGCAGTAATTAAGCATTTCTCATAACTGCCCGATTACCTCGCAGTCACAACCCACTCATTATTGTAGCGGACTTGTCCTAAAATTTCAAGCCTTTTTGGGATTTCTTTGGGATTTCATACAATTTTATCAGTTTCTTACGGATTTTGCGGATCCCAGTATACAATATGCCCTGCCGCAAGTGATTCCTGCACCAGGATCGTGCGCTGGTTGGCAGAACCCTTAAAGATCAGCCCCAGATCCTTCTGTTCGATCTTAAACTCACCATCCACCAGCACATCCAGATAGGAAAGAAATTCTTTCGTCTCCTCCCATTCCGAGACCATCCTGCCGATCACGTCCTTCTCGTAATCATATCCGGTAAAGCACCATACGGTCTTGTCCGGCAGCTTTTCCCTGATCCGGCGCAGCAACGGCAGAAGTCCCTGCTGATTCACATGCTCCATCGGCTCTCCGCCAAGCAGCGTAATGCCCTTGATATAACCCGGACTCAACAGCTTCAGGATCTCATCGATCGTATCCTGTGTAAACGGCTTTCCAAACCCGAAATCCCATGTTTCTTTATTGAAACACTCTTTGCAGTGATGGGTACAGCCACTTACAAACAAGGACACACGCACCCCCGGTCCGTTCGCCACATCACATCTTTTTATTTCTGCATAATTCATCTGATCGACTCCTTTTAAATTTGTTTTGACCCATATTCAAAATACTACTATAATCTATTTTATACGGCAGTGTCTGTATTCTGTAACACCGCTGCCATTCCACCTGTGAACGGAGGTATCCATATGAAGAAATCATCTGTAAAATATATTCTGTGTACCCTGCTTGTTGTGTGTCTGATCACCGCGGAAGGGATCGCACTCTACCGTCATCATCAGAAGGCTTCCCCGCAGACAGCCGCACCTGTCACGACCTCCGGTCCGGACAGCCGGACAGATGCATCAGAGACTCCCCTTCCGGAAACAACACCGGATCCGGATTCCCCGGAGGGGAAAATCTACTATGCCTTTGAGCAGATCTTAAACGAACCGTCCTTTCAGGTGGATACCGACGCTACGATCAATCTGAAGGGCAGACTGATCAAGGGCAAACGCGTTCTCTCGGCGCACGCTCATGTGACCGGAGCCGATGACCGCGACAATCTGAAGCTTGATATGACAACAAAAACAACCTCCCGCGGCAAAACAGAGAAAACACGTTCCACCTACCGTAACGGACTGTACTGCTCCGATAACGGCAAGGAGAAAACAAAAACCGAGCGTTCCCCGGAGGAGGTACTTTCCATGGTTACCTTTATCTCGGATATTATGCAGGATGCCTCCTCGCAGCTTGAAAATATGAAGATAACCACCGACGACAGCGATACGATTTATTCGTTTACACTGCCGGGCGAAACCGCGTCCTACTACTTCAGCCGGATCATCGAACAGGCTTCCATGAATACCGAGGAACTGAAACATGTTACAGGCTCCGTGGACTCCCTGAAATTGAAATGCCGCCTGAACAAAAAAGGCGTTCTGACAGAACAATCTGCCAGTGCTTCCGGGACGGTTTCCAAATCCATTTTTACCATTCCGGTCACACTGACAGAAAATACGTCTTTTATGATCCCATAACTATGATTCCGCAGAATGTTGCTGCGGGCGCAGGGCATTTGCTCCCTTTCCCTCACGGACACCGCGGATTACTCCCGCCTGCTTTTACAGATGAAGCGTTCTTGCGTTGATCTCCTTTGTCTTTCCGACATTCCAGAAATTCTCTCCAAGATATCCACAGGTACGTCTTGTGACGTTCATTTTATTCTTGTCCTTATTATGGCACTGTGGACACTCCCACTCCAGATCATCGTTGATAATGATCTCTCCATCATATCCACAGACATGGCAGTAATCCGACTTTGTGTTAAACTCCGCATACTGGATATTATCATAGATAAACCGTACCACATCCTCGAGTGCTTCCAGATTATGGCGCATATTTGGAATCTCCACATAAGAGATCGCACCGCCGGAAGATATCTTCTGGAACTGGCTTTCAAAGCGGAACTTCTCGAATGCATCGATCTTCTCTCTGACATCCACATGATAAGAATTGGTGTAATAGCCCTTGTCGGTTACATCCGGAATCTCACCGAAGCGTTTCTTGTCAATCTCTGCAAAGCGATAACACAGACTCTCTGCCGGTGTTCCGTACAGTCCAAATCCAAGACCTGTCTCAAGTTTCCAGGTATCACATGCCAGACGAAGACGCTTCATCAGACGCAATGCAAAATTCGTTCCTTTCGGGTCGGTATGGCTGACACCTGTCATAAGCTTTGTTACCTCGTACAATCCGATATATCCCAGAGAAATTGTGGAATAACCGTCATGCAGAAGCTTGTCGATCGGCTCCCCCTTCTTAAGGCGGGCGATCGCACCATACTGCCAGTGGATCGGGCTTACATTAGAAAGCGTTCCTTCCAGTGCATGATGACGACACATCAGAGCCTCGAAGCACAGTGCCAGACGTTCCTCTAACAGCGCCCAGAACTTCTCCTCATCTCCCTCTGCCAGAATACCGATCTGTGGCAGGTTCAGGCTGACAACGCCCTGATTGAAGCGTCCCTCAAACTTATAATTACCATTCTCATCCTTCCATGGTGTTAAAAAGCTCCGACAGCCCATACAGGAGAATACATTTCCCTCATAATTCTCACGCATCATCTTGGCAGAAACATAATCCGGATACATTCTCTTGGCACTGCACTTTACCGCAAGCTTGGTGAGGTAATCATACTTTCCGCCTTTTAAGCAATTATGCTCATCCAACACATAGATCAGCTTCGGGAATGCCGGTGTCACATAGACACCCTTCTCATTCTTAATGCCCTCGATACGCTGCTTTAAGATTTCCTCAATGATCATCGCATTCTCTTCGATATACGGATCATCCTTATCCAGATTCAGGAACAATGTGACAAACGGAGACTGTCCGTTTGTTGTCATCAGAGTGTTGATCTGGTACTGGATCGTCTGCACGCCGGAACGAAGCTCATCACGGAGCCGGTCATCAATAAAACGCTCTCTGACTTCATCGGAAATAATATCTCCGTACTTTTCTTTGTAGTGGCGCTCATATTTATCTCTGGTCTTACGCAGATACCTGCCTAAGTGGCGGATGTCAACAGACTGACCGCCGTACTGGCTGCTGGCAACCGCGGAAATGATCTGTGTCATAACAGTACATGCAACCTGGAAGCTCTTCGGGCTCTCGATCAGCTTTCCGTTCATGACCGTTCCATTCTCAAGCATATCACCGATATTGATCAGACAGCAGTTAAAAATGCTCTGCAAATAATAATCCATATCATGGAAATGGATCACACCATCCTCATGCGCCTTAATGATCTTCTCCGGCAGGAGGACACGCTTGGTCAGATCCTTTGACACCTCACCGGCGATCAGGTCTCGCTGCGTAGACGCAATATATGCATTCTTGTTGGAGTTCTCCTCCATAACATCCTTATTGCTGTTCTTGATCAGGCTCATGATGGAATCGTCTGTGGTGTTGGCACGGCGAACCATTTCTCTGGTGTAGCGGTATATAATGTACTTTTTGGCAAGCTCATACTTACGCTCTGCCATAAGCTTCTGTTCGATCATATCCTGGATATCCTCCACCATAAGGTTATCCTTTCTTTTATTTTCAATGCTGGCAACAATGGCATCGATCGTCTCCTCAGAAACCTGCTCATAGCGGTCTACCTCAACATTTGCTTTCTGTATGGCAAGCACGATCTTATTTCTGTCATAGTCAACAACTCTTCCGTCCCTTTTTGTTACTTTCATTGTCCCAAAACACCTCTTCTTTCTTCATTTTGTTCACCCCTGCCTGCGAGCTCCATGCCCCTTTCTTTGCCATGAAAAAGGGCAAAACCGGCGTTTTGCCCTCCAAGAATTGCTTCGCAATTCTCGTTGGCATCCCACCACGTTACGAGCATTTTCCTATATATTGAAAACAGTCCATTCCATCGTACCGAACGGACTTTTCGCAAGCGCGTCTATAGTCGATTATAGCAAACCCGTCGCCAAAAGTCCACAAGATATTGTATGTGTTTTTAAATATTTTTACCATATATAGTAGAAATGCCGATTCCACTAAGTCCTACGCGTGTAGACCGGAAATAAGCAGTCATTTTGTTGTTCAACTTCGTTTCCACAAAAAAGGATGCCGCACCTGATCGCTCAGATACGGCATCCCGTTATTTCAGAAAATCTACCGTCCGGTAATTATTTTACCTTCTTGTAAACCTTCTTGATCTTCTTCTTGTTTGCTTTCTTGCTCTTACCTGTAACCTTAATTTTCTTCTTGCACTTCTTGAATGCAGACTTGCTTACAGATTTCAGCTTCGCATTGCACTTGATGGTTGTAAGCTTCTTACATCCCATAAATGCCTTAGCCGGAATCTTCTTCATCTTCTTGCTAAGTTCTACGGTCTTGAGCTTCTTGCAGTTCATGAATACCTTAGAAGGAAGCGTCTTAACGTTTGTAGCCTTCTTAAAGCTGAACTTCTTAAGCTTAGCAGAGTTCTTGAAAGCACCGGACTTAACAGATGTGATCTTGTAAGTCATAACAGAAGCTGCGGTTGCAATTGCAGCCTTGCTTGTAACCTTAGCGGTTGCGCCAAGAGAAAGACTTGCTTTCTTCTTACCCTTCTTAGAAAGACCAACAACCTGAACAGTTCCCTTGGAAACCTTGTTGTCGCCGGAAAGAACAACTGCCTTTGTAACCTTATACTTGAAGTTACCCTGTGTGAAGGTCTTACCCTTCTTAACACCGATCGTCTTACTGTTGAAGTCAACACCGTTTACAGTGTACTCAATCTCGATAGAATCGGTTGGGAATGTCTTTAACTCGCTTCCTGATGGATATGCAGCATCCTTTGTTCCATCAGATGGAGCATAAGCATCTGCCAGCATGAACTGATAGTACTTGGAAGCATCGCCCTTGTTAGGAACAACCTTGTACTCCTTGATTACCTTGCCATCGATCTTAAGAACAGCGTCCTTAACGGATACACCCTTCATAGAAAGAGGAATATCGGTAGAAAGATATAACATGTTAAACTTCGTTGATGCAGAAGAAACCTTCTTTACATCAAGACCGGTGATCGCTACCTTGTACTTCACACCGTTCTTCTCCATTGTAGCATCAGTGATAGATGTTACATTGATTGGATTGGTCTTGCCCTCATGGCTCCATGCTACCTGCTTGGTGTAATCATAATCCTTACACTTCAGACCTGTATCTGCATGCCATACATCACGGAAAAGCCAGTCATCTGTCTGGAATCCAAGATATGCCTTGTAAGTGCTTGAAGGAACAACTGCTACAGGAGTAGCTGTCTTTGCAGGAGCCGGAGCTTCTGCTACAACGTAGAACTTGAATGTAATCTTGTCACCCTTCTTTACAGGGATCTCATCCTTAATTGTATTAGCTGTTTCCTTCTCGACATCTGTTGCCCACTCGTTATTAACGGTAAGTCTTACATTGCCCTTTGCATCCTGCATAAGCTGTGATGTCCAAGAATATTCCTTAGCGGAAGCACCCTCACCAACGACAACCTTTGTTGCTTTGAGGTTGAAGTCCTTAGGCATAACACCTGTGCTTCCGTTGATGATGATAGGGAACCAGATCGCACCACTCTTGGTGATATCCGGCATATCACTTCTTGCTGTAACAGACAGTGCATACTCACCAGTCTTGGAGATGGTTGCACAAGAGCTGTCAGAAACAATGTAGTCCATTGTATTAGCATCGAAAAGAGCCTTACCGTCAGCACTCTTAGCTGCGGTAACCTTTGCCTTCATTGCCTCTGAACCAAATACAGCAGACTGGATCACCTTCTTGCCTGTAGTATCTGTAGGATCAATTCTGACATCAGGACCTGCAGAAGGTGTCAGTGCCTCAACTACGTTTGCGCTGAGTGCCATATCAAATGATGTGCTCAGTGGAACCTCAGGAGGTGCTGTCACTTCCGGAGCCTGTGTAGGAACAGGGGTAGCTGTTGGTGCAGCCGGAACATATGTCCAGTCAACACCCTGAATCTTGAAGGTAACCTCGATATCGAACTTACCGGTTGGAGCTGCAAGCTCAGTGTTCGGAGCGTTGTCCTTGATTGCCTGATACAGAGGATCCGGAGATGTCTTATCGTCCGGAGCATATCCGTTAGCGATCATGAACTTGTAGTTAGCGCCCTTCTTAAGATCGCCCTTTGCAGGAAGATCAACGTTTGTTGCGATCTCCTTGCCGTTTACCTTGATAGAAGATGCCTTCGCTGTAACTGCGCTGTTGACATCATCCTTTACGATGTTGGTAGCAATGTCAAGCATGTAGAAATTGCCGTCCTTGTCCTTACCAAGATCGAGATCCTTGATGGATACAGTGTACTCGCCATCTGCAGACATTACTGCATCAGATACGGTTGCACCCTCAACGAGCTCAGCCTTCTCAGCGGTAGACTCATCCAGAGTACCCTTCTTGTCACCCTTTGTGTACAGGGAAGGACCGTTACCGTTCTTGTAGATGTTCACACCATTGTAAGGCTGAACCTCCTTGCCGTTTGCCTGTAACCACTCATTGTACTTCGCATCAGCCTCAACCTGCTCGTAGCCGTCACGATAGTCATATGAGTTTGTCTGGAAACCAACCATAGCACCATATGTAACTACTGTTGCTGCAGGAGTGTTTCCAGTACCTGCTGCCCCATCTGCTGCACTTGCAGGAGCGATGTCAAGCCCGGAACCGAGCGAAACCATCATTGCTGCTGAAAGCACGAATGATAAGGCTTTCTTGAAACCTTTTCTCATGGTAATACCTCCTTTTGCTGCAATTTCGGACGGTCATGAGAAGAAACCTGTCCATACGCAGCGTATTATAAGCTATATTATAGCAAAACAATGGTCATTTGGCTATAACAAACCTCTCATTTTTTATAATAATTTTTCCACATAAAATACACAAATTATTTGCTCTTTCCTGTGTTTAGGCTCCCCTGTATTTCAAGGATTCATTATTGACATAATCCCCGTTTTTCTCTACAATCGGAGAAAGGATAAAACTCTACAGAATAAGGCAGAAAACTGCCATGAAAGGTTGTATGAATATGGATCAGAATAAAATATTGGAATGTATGGAAGAGATCAAGGCGATCGCACAGTCACAACAGAACCGGATGACAAAGGAGGAGGTTCACCGCTATCTTTCCGATATGGAATTAAAGGAAGAACAGTTTGATGCTGTCTATCAGTATCTGGTCACCAACGGCATCACGATCACCGGCTTTCACCCTTCCCGGACAGAAGGTCCCGTGCTTTCTTCCACCGAGACAATGTACTCCGGCGAGCCGGAAGTTTCCACGGAGACAGACGGCAGCCAGCTGCAGGAAAACGCAGATGCTCCGCGCCGCATCTCCAAGGCAGAGCGCAATCTCGAACTTTACCGCAGAGAGGTTTCCGCACTCACTGCGCATAGCGGTGCCGAGCTTTCTGCTCTCTGGGACTGCTTTCTCTCCGGCGATACCTCAGCAAAGGACGCCCTTGTCCACGAACAGCTCGACAAGGTATTCCGCATTGCCAAAACTTATGAAAAGCGCGGCATTGCACTGGATGAGATGATCGCCGAGGGCAACATCGGTATCCTGATGGGACTGGAGCGTATTGGAAAGACTCCTTCTGACTTCCGTGTGGATCAGGCACCGGATCTGAAGCAGATCAATGCCGTGATCGAGGAAGAGATTCGTCTTGCCATCGAAAGCATGATTGATTCCGTCACGATTGCAAAGGACTGGGAGCACACGGTTCTTGCCAAGACAAATTTATTGCATGAGGCAGCCAAATACCTCGCCGAGGAAAACGGTCGTGCTGCCACCCCATGGGAGCTGGCAGAATATACCAAGATCCCTCTGGCAGAGATTCATGATATCATGGGATTATCGGAGGATGCCAAGAACATCTCCAAAACAAAATAAATTCTGAAAGGTACGGTATTCCTATGAATAAGAACATTTTCTCTCCTGAGACAATACTGCATAAAATCACCACTCCGCTTACGACCTGGTATCAGTTAAATGCCCGTTCACTTCCCTGGCGGACTCCTGCCGGCAGCTCGTCCCGACCGGATCCCTATCATATATGGATCTCCGAGATCATGCTGCAGCAGACCCGAGTGGAGGCAGTAAAGGACTATTATACACGCTTTTTAAAACGCCTGCCGGATGTTTCCTCTCTCGCAGGCGTTTCTCATGATGAGCTGATGAAGCTCTGGCAGGGGCTCGGCTATTACAGCCGCGCCAACAATCTGCAGCGTGCAGCGATACAGATCATGGAGGAATACGGCGGCAGCTTCCCGGAGCATTACGAGGAGATTCTGACGCTTCCGGGCATCGGAGAATATACAGCCGGTGCGATCGCCTCAATCGCATTCGGCGAAGCCGTTCCTGCGATTGACGGCAATGTATACCGTATCTACACAAGACTTTGCGGGGATGATTCCGACATCACTAAAACACCGTTTAAGAAGAAACTGCGCTCTCTCCTTTCCAATGCCGTCCCGGTCACAGAACCGGGCAGCTATAATCAGGCATGGATGGATCTTGGTGCCACTGTCTGCCTGCCAAACGGTGCTCCCCTGTGCAGCGAATGTCCTCTGAGGGAATTCTGCACTGCTTATAAGGAGGATTCCTGGTCACTCTACCCGGTGAAGCCGCCCAAAAAGGAACGAAAGATCGAAGATAAAACGATCATTCTTCTGGAATATCAGGGAACCTATCTGATTCAGAAAAGACCTCCGAAGGGACTCCTCGCCGGTCTGTGGGAATTTCCGTCCGAGGAGGGCTTTGTCTCACCGGAAAAACTGCAGGAGCTTCTTGCGCAGTGGGATACCGGTGCCGACAGCATCGAGCTTCTCGGCAGGGGAAAGCATATCTTTTCTCATATCGAATGGCATATGATCGGCTACCTGATCCACTTAAACCGTCTCCCTTCTGTCCCGCCCGCCAATGAGGGCGTCTGGATCAGCACACAAAAAATGCAGAAGGAATATAGCATTCCCTCTGCATTCCGGGCTTATTATTCTAAGATCACTTCAATGAAGTAAACTGCTTTATCACCTTATCAACCGCACTCTTGTCTGCCGTGAACTGCATTACGCCGTTTACACTGACACGGTAGGAATTCTTTCCATCGTAAGGAAGAATGATCATCTTCGTTGTTTTCTTCTCCTCACGGAATGTAAATTCCGCCACCGGCTTGTTACTCTTCACGGTAACCTTCTTATCGATATTACCGCCCGGTGCAAGATAACTGATCACGCTGTATGCCGTGTTGAAGGTATCACTGTCAACCTTCTTGCCACCGCTTGTGATCGTATAGGTGTATTCTGTCTCTGATTTCTTTTTCTTCTTGGAGACATCAAAGGTGTATTTCTTTCCATTGTAAGATAACTCTACCTGATCAAGCTTCTCTTTATCTCCCACATACAGACGCTGATATACATAATCAAGTGCATTGATATTAACCAGCGTACTGACCGTGGAAGCATCCATCAGATAAATACCATCCTCCCCTTTGACCTTCACATAATAGCTGCTCTGATCCTTCGTTTCTTTACCAAAGTAAAGGGTCAGCTTCTTCTTGGCTGTCTGAAAGCTTAAGGTGTATGCCGGCGCATCAAGTCCGTATTTCTTCTCAAGTGCAGCGTCCTTTTTGTAGGTCACGCCGGAGCCCAGATCCAGATTGGTATAGCTGCCAAACAGATTCTGGAGCTGATCCTTGTCACCGGCTACCGGCTGGGTATACGGCTGTTTGATCGACCATCCGTAAATATCCTTATACGGAGAGTTCTTCTCGTCATACTCTGCTTCAAAGCTCTTGCCTGTGGCAGATTCCAGCTTCAGATAGCGGATCTCGTCTGCCTGTACACTCGGAAGCTCAGGCACCTTCATCAGCTCTCCCAGACTGTAATTAAAGCTGTCATACAGAGAGGTAGAGATCAGATAAACCTTCTTCTCATCGCCGCCGCAGTATGCATATCTTCCGCCACCGGCTACGGATTCCATTCCCACATAGATCGTAGTATCCTTTCCATCGTTATCCGTCACCGTCACCGTCAGATCCGGTTTGTCCAGATTATACTCCGTCAGATCCCCGCAGCTTGTAGTAACTGTCTGTGTGGCAGCAACCCCTGTTGTCTCGTCTACCATATCAACAATACGATCCTGATTCAACGGATAATTCTTATCCTGTCTCTTATACACATCTCCGAGCCCACGAGACGCGTAGTAATCT
>ENA-OZEF01000909-OZEF01000909.1-human-gut-metagenome-genome-assembly--contig:-NODE-909-length-10673-cov-4.473253_pt1 | contig 10673 bp, 10 predicted proteins | sample MGYA00245065_ERZ653603 | MGnify/ENA primary metagenome ERZ653603 (study PRJEB26926, sample SAMN06164922) | human gut metagenome | biome: ENVO:00009003; feature: ENVO:2100002; material: ENVO:00002003...
GAGTTCGTCGGCAGCGTCAGATGTGTATAAGAGACAGTCACCGGACCGATTACGCATGGCTCGCCGCCTATGTTGACCCGGTCGTTGCGATTGTCATGGCATGTCTGCTTCTGGTCGAACCGGTCAAGATGATCATTGTGAACCTCAAAAGTCTCGTTTTGTTTGCACCGGAAGAGGAGATCATGGATATGATCCGCCACGTTGCCGAACATCATATGGATAAGGTCCATTATGACATTGAATTTCTCGACGTGATCCAGACCGGGCGCAAAACCTGGGTGGAAATCTACATGACAAGCCACAACAATCTGATCAATACCACGATCCTTTTGCAGCTTCGCAACGAGATCCGTGAAGAATTAAAAAAGTCCTTCGATCAGGTTTATGTCGAGCTGATTCCAAGTCTGCCGGACTGATTCGGGCAGATTTTTTCGTATTTATTATTTCTCATAATATCCGTACTTTTCCAGATCGACTTTTCCATTGATAACCGGGATTCCGTCCGCAGCGAGACGTCTCTCCTGCTCGTCGGCTCCACCGAATGCAAAAGCACCGGATAATTCACCCTTTGCATTGACAACCCGGTAGCACGGAATATTCTCCGGATCCGGGTTATGATGAAGTGCATTGCCAACAGCACGGCACATTCGCGGATTACCTGCCATCGCCGCCACCTGACTGTAGCTTGCCACCTTTCCCTTCGGAATCCGCTTCACCGCTTCATAGATCCGCTTTGACGGGCTGTCCGTCACCAGATCATAGCTTTCCTTGATCATCCGGCGAATGTCCTTTTCCGGAATGCTTCCATCCAGAATGATCGTGTTCCAGTGCTCCTTATTCTGATGCCATCCCGGGATCACCGCCTCATAAGCGCTGCGCCAGAAATCGCGCCACTCCGGGTCTGCCTTGACATTCAGATTCAGCAGCCCCTCTCTCTCATAGGTCCAGAGAAATGCTTTCTTACTGCCCTTCACCCGGACAAGCTGCCAGTTATCGTCCCGAAACGGAGCATCCTGATACGTACCCGGAAGGGAAAGTCCATACTCCAGTGCTTCTTCTCTTGTTGTCATACATACCTCCATTTTATCTGTCCCATTTTACGGACACACATTTCTTTTTGTCTCCCCGGCAAGCTGCTGTGCCGTGTAAATGGAACGATTTCCATTTACAATATAAGCCACGCTGCAGACGATCACAAATGCCAGTGCATTCTGCACGCCAAACACCTCAAGCCCGATCAGCATCGGCGCGATCAGTGTATTCGTTGCACCGCCAAACACTGCCGCATATCCAAGCGCAGCACAGACCACTCCCGGAAGTCCAAGCAGACTTCCGAGAACAATGCCAAGGGATGCTCCCATCGAAAATAACGGCGTAACCTCGCCGCCCTGAAATCCGATGCAAAGCGTCAAAACCGTCAGAATCAACTTCACGATCCAGTCATAGGAATGAATCGTTCCACCATGAAACGCCGCATCGATCAGATTCGTGCCAAGACCGCTGTAGCGTCCCATATGAAACAGCACCAGCAAAAGCACAAGCGGGATCGCTGTCAGTCCGATCCGTACGTATGGATTGGTAAAGGTTTTCGCCATCTTCTCCTTCGCCCATTTTAACAGCACTGCAAATAACCGCCCGGTCAGCCCAAAGGCAATGCCAAGCACCAGCACCGGCAAAAGAACACGGATGTCCGTCAGCTTTAAGCTCCCCTTAACCGGTACGGCGAACTTCTCCAGCCCCAGAAAATGCGATGTCTGGGATGCCGTATACGCAGAAAGCAGTGCACATCCCAGTGATTCATACTCCATCCGCCCTGCCGTGATCACCTCAACCGCAAAAAACGCTGCCGCAAGCGGTGTCTGGAATAAGCCGCCAAAGCCCGCCGCCATACCGGTGATCAGCATTTTCTTCTCATCGTCACAGAGATGAAACTTCTGCTCTACCCGGTACGAAACAACAGCACCGATCTGCACCGCCACACCCTCTCTGCCGGCACTGCCTCCGAACAGATGCGTGATCCAGGTTGTGACTAACACCAATGGTGCCAGAAGAAGCGGAATGTCATCTCTCCTTCCCTGTCCCGTTTCCAGGACAAGTGTCATTCCCTTCTGACTCAATTCACTGAAGCTCCGGTACAGCCAGACGATCAAAAGACCTGCCACCGGCAGAAACGGGATCAGATACTTAAAATGCTCTGTCCGAAAGTCAGTAATCGCTAACAGTCCCCGACCAAATACCGCATCGATCGCACCAACGATCACTCCGATCAACAACGCGGCAGCCGCAGACCGAAGTATCTGCAGACTCTTTTTACCCATGTCCAAAATCATAACAATCTCTCCTGATTATTCTTAGTATATCAAAATTACTTTGCATATGAAAATCCGGTCATAGCACAATTCCTTCTCAACCATTGACATAATCGCATAATCTTCCCGGATTGTAAAGCAGATCTTTGGATTCACGTTATACTTTTCAAGCAACTCCGATACCTCCGTGCTCCGGCATCAAAAACTCCCCATACAAATAGTTCATATGGGGAGTCTGTATATTTCTGTTATTTATAGATTACGTATCACGAAACCCGTTCAAACTGACTGTTATACAGGGAAGCGTAAAATCCATTCTGCTTCATAAGATCTTCGTGATTTCCGCTCTCTATAATGTCACCATCCTTCAACACCAGTATCAGATCGGCATTTTTTATGGTGGAAAGTCTATGTGCGATCACAAATGACGTTCTGTTTTCCATCAGCTTGTCCATTGCAGCCTGAATCTGCTGCTCTGTTCTCGTATCAACGGATGACGTTGCTTCATCCAGTATAAGCATCGGTTTATCCGCGATCATTGCCCTCGCTATTGTGAGCTGCTGCTTCTGTCCCTGTGACAGATTTACCTGATCATTTAATATCGTATCATACCCTTTGGGAAGTGTCCGGATAAAGTGATCAAGACCTACCGCTTTGCATGCCTGTTTCATCTTTTCTTCCGACACATTCTGTGTACAGTAAACTAAATTTTCCCGGACGGTTCCCTCAAAAAGCCATGTATCCTGTAACACCATACAAAACTGTGAATGTACGGTTTCTCTTTTGATCTGGTTTGTTGGTACGCCGTCGATCATTATTTTACCACCCTGTATCTCATAAAACCTCATAAGAAGATTGACCAGCGTTGATTTTCCGGCACCGGTAGGACCTACTATGGCTATTTTTTGTCCCGGTTTTGCCTTTGCCGAAAAATCATGAATAACGATGCGATCCGAATCGTCGTATCCGAATTTTACATGTTCAAAAGTTACCCCGCCTTTTACCAGCTCCAGTTTTTCAAGCTTACCATCTTCGTTTTCCATTTCCTCTGCCCCGAGGAACTCGAATACACGCTCTCCTGCAGCTCCTGCCGACTGCATCGACTGAACAGCCTGTGCCATCTGCGAAAGAGGCTGTGTAAAATATCGGACATACATCATAAATGCCACGATAACACCAAAGCTGATCCTTCCATCCAGTGCCATGGCACCACCCACTACGCAAACAGCTACATAGCCGAGATTTCCGATAAAATTCATGATCGGCATCATCATTCCGGAAAGGCACTGTGCCATAAAACCACTGTGCATTAATTTCTCATTTAACACGTCAAATTTACTTTGTGCACGTTCTTCTCCATTATACGCTTTTACCACGGTGTGTCCGGTATAAATCTCTTCAATATGCCCATTAATTTCTCCGAGATTCTTCTGCTGTCTCCGGAAATATTTCTGACTGCGCCCCATGATCGTAAACATAATCGCAAAACCGATCAGACTGGTGCACACCGCAGTCAGAGTCATCCATATATCGGTCTTTATCATCATAAACAAGCTTCCGACAAACAGGATCACAGCTGTGATCAGAGTTCCTATACTCTGATTTAATGACTGCCCGATCGTATCCACATCATTTGTCACACGAGAAAGTACATCACCGGTTGTCGTTTTATTATAAAATGACATTGGCAGCCGGTTGATCTTATACGATATATCTGACCGCATCTGTCTAGAAACCTTCTGGGTGATCGTTGACATGATCCAGCCCTGTAATGCGGACAAAATATAACTCAGAGCATACAGCCCCACAAGGAACAGTCCGATCTGCATGATCTTGTCCATATTGATCGAAGGTTTTACCAGTCCGTGTACGCTGTCCGGCAGTTTATCAAAAGCCTTCAGTCTGCTTTCCTGCGCCTTCGCATCGATATCTGCCATCACTGCCAGCATATCGGACTGATCCTGTGCCGTAATAGTAACGCCGTCTACTGCTATGTCTGTATATAATGCCGCTCTTACAGACTGAGGTAATTTATTAATGATGTTTTGAGCAGCATCGGAGTTGTTTTTATTCATTCCCCGGATCAGCTTTAAAGCTTCTTTTTGATCCTCCAGCGAAATGTCAGAACCATTGATCTTAATCTCCGGTTTCATGTTCTGAGGATCTGACATATTCGCCGCTATCTTCCCAAGCACTTTCTGCATATTGTCCGAAATATTATCTGACACTGCTGTTGTTATCTTTTCCAGTTCGTCGGTATCCGGTTTGATGCCACTTGTAATTTCATCCGTCATATCAGAAAGCTTGTCCGGTCCGACAAGGGTGCAGACGGTTCCCACCGATGCACATATTACTGCAATGATGAAAAAAGCCGTATATTTCTTACAGTATCCAAGCAGCTTTTTCCATATTCCCACAAGATCCTTTGGTTTCTCTCCACCACGCATTGAACGCCCCATCGGGCCACGTCTTGGTCTATACTGTTTATTTTCCATTACGCAAGTTCCTCCTTTGAAAGCTGTGAAAGTGCGATCTGCCGGTAAACCTCGCAGTCACGCATCAATTCTTCATGTCTGCCCATTCCTGCTATCTTCCCATCTTCCAGCACAATGATCCTGTCCGCATCACGTATCGTTCCGATCCGTTGTGCCACAACGATTCTCGTAGAATCTTTGCAGGATTTTGCCAATGCTTCTCTCAATACCCGGTCCGTCTTATAGTCAAGTGCCGAAAATGAATCATCAAAGATTAAAATTTCCGGTTTTCTGGCGATGGCTCTGGCAATTGACATCCTTTGCTTCTGTCCTCCTGAGAAGTTGGAGCCTCCCTGTGCCACATATGCCTTACTTCCATCCTCCAGAGAATCCACAAACTCACTTGCCTGTGCAATATCAAGAGCTTTTTTTATATCTGTTTCTGAAGCATTTTTCTGTCCATTATCACCGTATGCTACATTTGACTCTATCGTCCCCGTAAACAGCGTTGCTTTCTGTGACACATAGCCTATCTTATTTCTCAATTCTTTCTGGGAATAATCCTTTACATTTACACCGTCGACAGATACCGTCCCCTCTGTTGCGTCATAAAAGCGCGGAATCAGATTTATCACTGTGCTCTTTCCGCATCCGGTTGCACCGATCAAAGCAACCGTCTCACCTTTTCCTGCGGTAAATGAAATATCCTTTAACACATCTTCCTCTGCATCCGGATATCGAAAAGATACCTTATCAAATACAATTTCTCCTGTTTTGTCCGGATCGCCATGCACACCGGAACCATCTTCTATGGTAAGTTTTGTATCCAGTACCTCCTGAATACGGTTGGCAGCAACGGATGCCCTTGGAAGGATCATAAATATCATAACAAGCATCATAAATGACATAACAACCTGAATCGCATACTGTGAAAATACCATCATGTCAGAGAATATCTGAACCTTATCCACCATCCCGGCATCATTGATCAACACTGCTCCGATCCAGTAAATTGCCAGCGTAAGTCCACTCATCACAATCTGTATACCCGGCATCATAAATGCCAGTGTCCTCTGGGCAAACAGATTTGTTCCGGTAAGTGCCTCATTCGCATTTTCAAACTTATCTTCCTGATATTTTTCGGCATTATACGCGCGTACCACGGAAAGTCCCGTCAGATTTTCTCTTGTCACACGATTTAAATCATCCGTCAATGACTGTATTTTTTTGAATTTCGGTGTTACAAACATCAGACACACACCTACGATCAGGAGAAGCACAACCACTGCTACTGCCGTTGAAAATGTCCACTGCCATTTCTTATCGGATATTTTCATAATAGCCCAAACCGCCATAATCGGTGCCTTTACCAACATCTGAAGTCCCATAGCGATCAGCATCTGTATCTGTGTAACATCATTGGTAGATCGTGTGATCAGACTTGCCGTAGAGAAATGTCCAATCTCTTCCATCGAAAATGACTGCACCTTCGAAAACAGTTTTCCTCGTATCGTTGCCGCAAATGATGTCGCGATCCTGGCAGCGCATATTGCTGTCAGCACAGCTGATACGAGACTTCCCAATGCACAGAGAAGCATCTTCCCTCCTGCGGTAAGGATCTCATTCATGGTACTTCCATCTGTCTGCACCAGTCTTGTAATATCAGCCATATAGTCAGGAATTGTCAGATCAAGCCACACCTGAGCCACAACAAAAACAAGTGCAAGCACGATCAGTCCCCACTCCTGCTTTCTTAAATTTTTAAATAATTTAATCATTTGTTTATTACTCCTTTATACTTTTTTAACAAATATCTAACCCTTTGCTAACGTAGTTAGGTATTTATCGTTTAACAAAGTGTACAATAAAAATGTACACTTTAATTTTCCTATTTATGTTTATGCGATACAGATCAGAGATGATACACCGGCGGAGTAACAATTCGCCGGATTTCTTTATTGATTTCTATATATTCTAACAATCTGTCCTCTCCGATCTCGTCAATAACCTTTCCCATCTGCGCCTTCACGTCTGCCCACATGTGTTCAATCGTCTCTCTCCCATATTCGGTAAGCTTTACGATCGTTACTCTGGCATCAATCGGATCTTTCTCTTTTGTAATAAGACCCTTCGCAACCATCTTCTTTAGCAGTACTGCAACTCTGGCAGTACTGATGTCAAGACGGTCACTGATCATCCCTGCGGTAATAGAAGTATCTGCCGTATATAACAGTTTTAATACTGCACCGATCCCTGCTCTTGTGTCACCCATATGCTTATAGAACTCTCCCGGATGTGCCGCTGCCATTTGCTGAAGCAAATTGGATATTTGTTGATCTGTTGCCATACTACACCTCCGTTATCTAACTGGGTTAGATTATATTCGTATCCTCTCCTTTTGTCAAGCTTTTTTCACACCTTCACTTTCCTGACCGCATCTGCTTCCCGCAGAATCCGCTCTCTGCGCTCCCTCTGGAAAACAACGCGAAGCAGACGATACAGCCAGCATACCGGCAAAAGCCATTTATGCTTGTAAAAAAACGGATAATACTGATATGTCTCCATGCCCGGAAAAATACGTTTTATCACATAACGAAGCTTTGACGAACCGCCGTTTTTACTGTACTTTTTCACATTATTTTCAATGCGGCGGTCAAAAGTACCATACACACCGGAGGTCATATAATATTGCAACATGTCTAACTCCTCCTGCGACAGCGCCTTTGTTATGATCTCCTTCGTTGTATGTGCTGCTGTATCCGGCACTCTCTCCTCTGCCGGCAGCTCCGCAAATGCATTGTCTCCAAATACCTTCCGGCACAACGCCCGATTTCTCTTTTCAAACTCTGACAGACCAAGTGTTTCACATTCCTTCTCGATATATGCAAAATCCATTTCACTATGTAGGCTCTCTAAATACACATAGAAATCCAACAGCGTCCGTATGCCGGTTCCGCCGCCCTGATAATGCTTATAGCCGTGACACATAATATAAATATAAAAGTCTTCCGGCTTCATATGATATCCATAGGAACTGCCCTCCTCCCGGATCAGCCGTTCCTTTACGTCACGGTAATACTGCTCCCAGTTATTGTCATGCGCAGCCCCGTACAACGCACGGTGCAGTTCAAAATTATAGACCGGTTCTTTTTCATAAACATCATGATTGCCTTCCCCAAACGAAATCACCTCATAACCAAGAGAAACCATATACTCCCGGACCTGCTCCGCAAAGGCTTCGTCAAACAATATGTCATTGTCAGACATCTGCCGCATCCCGACGGATGGGTAAAATTCCTTCAGAATAATGCCTTTGAGCGGCAGATACCAGATTCCCCGCTGCTCCATAAAAGAAAGGATCCGGGCGCGTTCCGCATCAAACAGGATCACCTTGCGTACCGCCTTTGCCATATCCTTCTCCCATGGGTCGGGCAATGGAACCCCCGCCTGCTTTAAAACAGTACTGGTGAGTGCCTCCACAAAATGATGCTTACTAAACCTGTACAACAGCATCCGCTTCCGGTCATCGGATTTGTATTGCTCCAAAATGTTTTGTTGCGGCTTTGTTTTGTTCACTCCACAGCTAAGCAGATAGAGCATATCATATTGTATCGTACTCATTGTTTGTTCCTTCACCGACGCCCTCCTTTACGATCCTTATGCGTTCTTCACGACAACTATAGCTCCTCAAAAAGCAGTCTATTTATGGATGATGTTCCTTATTCTCATCTTCAAACGCTTCCACAGGCTTCTGACCGGATAAAGCATGTACCAAAGCTTCGCATACAGCAGACAGCCTTCTGCATCTGCTGCATGCTCCTTACCATCGCGTACAAACGAGGTCATCACACCGAGAATATCCTGATCGGTAATTCCATATTCCTTATTCAGACAATTGTCTCCCAGAAATACATATCCATCCGGCAGCACCTTGACGATGCGGTGCAGTACATAAGCCCCATCTGTGCGCTTGTAAAGTGCCACATCATACTTCCTGCATCTCCCCTGCTTCTTGGTGATCGTAAACAGATCTCTCTTCTGTCTGAGCAAAGGAAGCATACTGATCCCCCGGCAGGTATAAGTAATGTTCCCCTTTCGCTCCAGTTCCTGTTCAAATGTAGACTTTTCCATATTCTTCTCCTGTGCAGCCATTCCATCCAACAACTGCTTTACTCCTCAATCGCTCCGATGCTTCTAAGCTTATCAAGCACAGCCTCAACATCCCCTGTGATCTGCTCCTTTGACGCATCATATTTTGCAAGCATCCTTTCGATGATCTCAGCCTCTGTTACGTCCTCCTTTAAGCATTCAACAATAAACCCTGCGGTCTTATTACTTCTTACCATGCCGCTAAAGGACAAGCCTCCCACCGGAACGGTGATATGTTCATCGGCTCCCTCATGGGTAATAAATCCATCTTTCAATTGCATATTGTGCCTCCTTATCTCTTTGAATGAATCCAAAACTGCTCAGACAAATGTAATCATGTACAATGGCAATGTAATAATTCCATCTTCGTTTACACCAATATTGCCATCTGCAAACTTATATCCAAAAGAAATATCTTTTTTATTTTTCAGAAGCGATTGTAATGAAGTTGCCCTTGTATTACCGCTTTTAACCTCAATAGGAACCACCTTTCCATCTTTTTGGATAATAATATCAATCTCTTTTTTGGATGTTTCATTTTTATAGAAGTATAACGAATACCCCTTCTTATATAATGCATCTGCGATCGCACATTCATAGATACCGCCTTTTGAGTTTCCTTCTAATGTATTTTCAACAATGTGCTGCTTTAACGAAAAGTCTTTCATCGCCATCAGCAATGACAAATCTGTCGCATATGCCCTAAAAAAGTCTTCTCTTGCATAATCATCCAGATCAAATCTAACATCTGTCACGCGCTTGGACAAATGTACCATATCAGCGCGAAGTAACCACTCAATACTGGTAAAATATTTTTGTGCTCTGCCCCCATGCTCTACTTCCTTATATTGAAATTTATGATTTTCCTTATCTAATAACTGCTTGGCAAGAGAAAGGTAGCATTTTTCTGCTTTTACCTTCTCCTCTGCTGTTGCGTAATGTGCGATATCGTACAGATATCCCCGCAAGAGGCTTCTTTGAATTTTGTCAACCTCTCTAAAATCGTTTGTATCTATATATTTCTGTACCACTTCCGGCATGCCGCCTATTGCAATATACTGTCTGTAATAATTCATCATCCTCGAATGTATCGCTTCCGGTACCGCCGTTTTGGAATAAAGAAAACCGCATATACTCTCTATCATATCCTCCGAGATTCCCATGCCCCAAAGAAACTCTTCAAAATCCACTCCATACATCTTCAGATAATCAACATATCCAACCGGATATGAAGATGCCCGTTTGTAGTCTATTCCAAGAAGGGACCCTGATACGATCACATCATACCTGTTGTCGATTGCCCAAAACTTAAGTGATGTAATTGCTTCCTGACATTCCTGTATCTCATCCAAAAAAATCAGGGTCTTTCCCGGCGTGATCTTCTTTTCCGGAAAACGGAACCGCATCGCCATAACCATGTTGTCCACCGTAAGATCTCCGCTAAAAATATCCATTGCCGACGGAAGCTGCTTGAAATAATTTCAACCAACTCCTCATAGTTATCCTCCGCAAAACGCTCGATTATATAGGTTTTCCCAGTTTGTCTGGCTCCCTGTACGACCAGACATTTCTTTTCCTTTGTACGAATCCATTGATCCATAAAAGCTGTCACTTTTCTTTTCAGCATAAAGCACCTCACATCTATCTGTCAAAACATGTATCAACATTTTATCATTCCAAAATCGTGTTGCGTCAACATCTGTCTCTTATACACATCTGACGCTGCCGACGAACTCTAGGG
>ENA-OZEF01000934-OZEF01000934.1-human-gut-metagenome-genome-assembly--contig:-NODE-934-length-10383-cov-3.664407_pt1 | contig 10383 bp, 14 predicted proteins | sample MGYA00245065_ERZ653603 | MGnify/ENA primary metagenome ERZ653603 (study PRJEB26926, sample SAMN06164922) | human gut metagenome | biome: ENVO:00009003; feature: ENVO:2100002; material: ENVO:00002003...
TTACTACGCGTCTCGTGGGCTCGGAGATGTGTATAAGAGACAGCACGAAGGATTGCCGTGCTCGAAAATATAGCCGATGTCAGCAACACAGGAGCAATAATTCGCTCTGCGGCGGCACTCGGCATAGACGCTGTGCTGATAACCCCGTCCTGCTGTGACCCTCTTTGCAGGAGAGCCATAAGAGTAAGTATGGGAACGGTATTTCTTATCCCGTGGGGATATATCGGAGAGGATGAGCATTGGTGGCAATCACACGGCCCCGCTTATCTTAATTCGCTCGGCTTTAAAACAGCGGCAATGGCACTCACAGATAACTCGGTAAGTATTGATGACAAGACGCTTCAGAGTGAGGAACGGCTTGCTATAATACTCGGCTCTGAGGGTTACGGACTGTCGCAGAAGACTATAGACGGCTGTGATTACACGGTAAAGATACCTATGTATCACGGTGTCGATTCGCTCAACGTCGGTGCGGCGGCCGCTGTCGCATTCAGAGAGCTGAGAGTAAGAGAATAATAAAAGGGCTGAATTGCAACTAAGCAGTTCAGCCCTTTTATTATTACATTATGAATATTAAGTTATCTTATAAAATCCGTTCTTACAACCGCACTTGTATCGGGCAGTGCAATGCCGTTCTTTCTGCCAAGCTCAAAGCACTTCATCATCCACGCCATGTTCTTTGCGAGGTTCTGCATTGTCTGCATACCCTCAAGATCCTGTCCGGCTTCACCGGGTACTCTGCCGTATACCATGTTCCAGTAGGTAGAGCCGACAACAGGCATCTGTGCTATGCCGAAATACTTGTTCAGGCAATCGAACGATGCTGAACTGCCTCCTCGTCTTGCAACCGCAACCGATGCACCTGGCTTGAATCTGAAAGCCGCACCGCCTGCGTAGAATGCTCTGTCAAGGAATGACAGGATACGTCCGCTCGGGTGAGCATAATATACCGGCGTACCGAACACAAATCCGTCCGCTTCTTTAGCTTTTGCTATAAACTCATTTACATCGTCATCGTTGAAAGCACAGCCTTTTTCACTGCACTGTCCGCAGCCTACGCAATCTCTGACAGGCTTTCCGCCCATCTGAAATATCTCATATGAAATGCCCTCGTTTTCAAGCGTCCTGCCTACTTCAAGCAGTGCGGCATTGGTATTGCCGTTCGCCTTCGGACTGCCGTTGAGCATCAATACCTTCATTAAAATCGCTCCTTCAAATAATATATTGCAATTTTGCGTTACAGATTATATCACCTTGAATAAAAATAGTCAAGGCAAAATTTACCGCATAATTTCATGCTGTTTATCATTCCGTCATTCCCACAACCTGCCTATACATTTCCTCATCGTCATAAATAAGATAAAAGTCGGTCGGAACAAAGTATCTCTCCTGCAATACCGAGCTTAGTTCATCCGCAAATTTCTCCGTGCTTTCATACTTACGGGTAATGACCTTTTCGCTGTCTGTCGGATAAATTTTAAGGGCGGTATCGTTAAATATTCTCTGCCATAATTCGCTGTGTCTGCCGCAGAAATGATACTCGGTTTTACCGAACTGAGTTATCATCTGCAACGCCTCGTTTCCGATAAATTCGCTGTTATCGGTGTTGTTTACAATATAGAATATCTGCGCAATATGTTCCTTTACGGGTGTAATTGAACCTGTCAGCAATTCGACACAGTACAGATTATCCCGCAGCTTTTCACATCTGTCCATTTATTCTTCCTCCGGGTAAATTATGCCGTGTTCCTGCCTGAACCTTGTCATTATCTCCATAACATCGGCGGTATAGTCAAGGCACATTACGTTTTTGTCGCCGTTTACCGCCTTTTCCATATCGGTTATTTCATAGTAAAGCGCATCGGAATTTTCACCTGCGCCGACAAGCTCCGTCCTGCCGTCCGTATAGGTTATTTTTGCTTCCCACGCTCTCGGATATTCCATGATCTCGATATAGCCGTTTTCGCAGGAGATCATAGCACGCTTGGGCTGTTTTGAATGGAGCGACAGCATAACGGTTGCCATCTGTCCCTCCTTGTCCGACAGCAAAAGGCTCGCCTGTTCGTCAACTCCAGTCGGTGCGGTTTTAAGCTGTGACAGCATATTATCCGGCTTTGAATCGAAAAACCAACGGATAACAGATAAGGCATACACGCCTATATCAAGCATCGCACCGCCTGCAAGGCTTCTGTTGAAAAAACGGTTTTTCATATTGTATTCCTTAAAACTGCCGAAATTCATCGTGATAAGATTCACTCTGCCGAGTGTGCCGCTTTTCAGAATTTCATTCAGCTTTTTATATATCGGCATATGATAAACCGTCATAGCTTCACCGATTACAACGTTGTTTTCGTCGGCAAGTGTGATAAGCTCACCGAGTTCGTCGCTATTCAATGTTATCGACTTTTCAACAAGAATATGCTTTTTGTTTAAAATCGCTTTCTTCATAAAGCCGTAATGCGTATTGTGCGGAGTGGTGATGTAGATTATATCGACATCGGGGTCGGTGAACATTTCGTCATAGCTGTCATACACCTTGCCAATATTGTATTTTTCGGCAAAAGCCACAGCCTTGCCGTGCGTTCTGTTACCTACGGCGAACAGATTTCTTCCGTTTTTCTGCAAAGCGGCGGCTGTTTCGTTTGCGATTACGCCTGTACCGAGTACCGCCCAGTTGTAGTTTTTCATAATATGCTCCTTTTAGATACAGCGGTTGAAAAGAAAGCTTCCGCCGGCGGTTTTTATATGCCGTCAACGGAAGCTTGTCTGTTTAAATGTGTTTTGTACTCCCGTCAATAATTCTCAGCGTGTACTTCAAAGTAGCTCTGCGGATGATTACATACGGGGCATACATCGGGAGCCTTTGTGCCTACTACGATATGACCGCAGTTGCGGCACTCCCACACCTTGACCTCGCTCTTGGCAAAGACCTCCGCCATCTCCACATTGTGCAGCAGGGCACGGTAGCGCTCCTCATGGTGCTTTTCAATGGCGGCGACCAGGCGGAAACGCTGGGCTAGCTCATGGAAACCTTCCTCATCGGCGGTTTTGGCAAAGCCGTCGTACATATCCGTCCACTCGTAGTTCTCGCCCTCAGCGGCGGAGAGAAGGTTTTCGGCGGTGTCACCAATGCCGTTCAGCTCTTTGAACCAGAGCTTCGCGTGCTCCTTTTCGTTGTCCGCAGTCTCGGTGAAAATCGCGGCTATCTGCTCGTAGCCGTCCTTCTTCGCCTTTGATGCATAGTATGTGTATTTGTTCCGTGCCTGTGATTCTCCGGCGAAAGCCGCCATGAGATTTGCTTGAGTTCTGCTGCCTTTGAATTCCATGCTGTTTCCTCCTGTGTTTATAATATAATTATTATCCGCGTCGCGGACATCACAAAACTATTATACTTTACATGAGGGTAAAAATAAGTCGTAAATCAGCAAAAGTCTTTAAGATTTTCGATTATTATTTCGACTGCCGCTTTATAAAAATCAAAATCCTGCATCGCCTCAGCATATTCGGCGTCGTTCTTCTCTATCTCTGCGGGGATGAGCGAAGTGTCCTCGTCGTCGGGGTCATATGCGCGGTACTCGCTGTCAAAAGCCTTTGCGGCGTCTGCGGGGAACAGCGAATCGACCGCCTCGCGCGCCGCCGGGGTCAGGGGAGCGGAGTTGCATTTGAAAAACTCGCTGAGTCCTTTCTTAGAATCGTCTATGAGATAATAGAGCGCGTATATCTGCTTCTGACTGTCGGAGAGTGCCGAGAACGCCGCGTTCATGTTGCTCTGCTTTTCGAGATATCGCTGTATGTTCATCGCCACGCCGTCGAAAGCGCGCTTGCTGTCGGCATTGCGGAGCTTCTCTTCGCTGAGCTCGGAGAACTCTTTAAGCACGCCCGATTCGTATTCGAGCTTTTTCAGCTGCGCCTCGCGTTCTGCGTGCGCCCGACTCGATGCCTGCGCCGCCTTTTTGATTACCCAGAGAGTCAAAATAACAGCCGCTATGAGCGCGATTCCAAGATACCAGTATTGTCTGAGTGCTTCAGCCATTGTCTTTCTCTCCCTGCAAAAGTTTATATATGTCGCCCTTCTTGTGCCCGCTGAGCTTCGCCGCCTTCTTCGCGGCCTCCGAGGCGGAGTCGCCCGATGCTATGAATTTTTTCGCTTCTTCGACTGCCTGCTCGACGGCCATCTGCTCTTTTTCCTCGGGCTTTGCGCCCGCGATGATGAGCACTATCTCGCCCTTGAGTCCGCCGTCCGCATATTTCTCGGCGGCGGCGCAGAGCGTCGTGCGGATAACCTCTTCGTGAATTTTGGTTATCTCGCGGACGATTGCAATTTCCCTGTCGCCGAGTGCGGCAGCGAGGTCGCGGAGCGTTGCGCCTATCTTGTGCGGAGCTTCGTAGAATATCATCGTGCGCGGCTCTTTAACTATGCTCTGTATGTGCTCGGTGCGGCTCGCCTTGTTGACGCTCAGGAAACCCTCAAAAGTGAATCTTCCGGAGGGCATGCCGGATATTGCCATCGCCGTTGCGAATGCGGTCGGTCCTGGCACGGATTCGACTTTTATCCCGTGCTCGTGGCACATGCGCACCAAATCCTCGCCGGGGTCGGATATCGCGGGCATACCGGCGTCCGTGACGAGCACGCAGCTCTCGCCGTTCATCAGCCGCGCGACTATTCTCGGGCTCATCTCGAATCTGTTGTGCTCGTGATAGCTTATCATCGGCTTCTTTATCCCGAACGAGTTGAGAAGCTTCAGCGTCACTCTGGTGTCCTCCGCGGCGATGAAATCGCAGTTTTCAAACGCATCTATCGCGCGGGGAGAGAGGTCGCCCAGATTGCCTATCGGCGTGCCGACAACATAAAGTACAGCGCTCATTTATCAGTCTTGTTCCTTTCAGGGTCGTTATTTTCACGCTCGCGCTCGTAGTCCGAGTAGAGCTTTTTCATGTATTCCGAATATTCGTCCCCGTCATATATATTGAGCTGGGGCTCGACCGTCATGCCCGGCTTCCCGCCGCGCTTTCCCTCGACGAGAACGAGCCACGGGGCGCATCCGTCGCGCTTTGAAACGGTTCTGAGTCTTTTGGGCTCAATGCCTGCGACGCTCATTTTGCACATCAGCTCGCAGAGCCGCTCCGGGCGCAGACACACGCAGAGCCTGCCGCCGAATTTCAAAAGCCACGCGGCGGCTTCGCACATATCATCGAGCGAACAGCACAGCCCGTGCCGCGCCCGCGCCGCCGTTTCATCCGCGTTAACTATTCCCGCGCCCTCGGCTTTGTAGGGCGGATTCATCGTCACAACATCAAATTCACCCGCGGGAAGAAATTCGCGCACATTTCGTAAATCTTTGTTATATACCTCAAGACGGCCGTCGAGAGAATTTATCCCGACAGCCTTGTTCATCTGTTCGCATCCCTGCTCGCTTATTTCAATGGCGGCAACAGGTCTGTTCATATTCTTTTTGAGCCACAGCAATGGGATTATCCCGCAGCCGCTGCCCATGTCGCAGCAGCGGTTGGATTCTTTCACTGCCGCGAAGTCGGCGAGCAGAAGAGCGTCGGTCCCGAATCCGTGTTCCTTCGAAATGACTGCGGTTATGCCCGAGCCGAGGTTTTCGAGCTTGAATTTGTCCATCAAATGTCCTTATTTGGATTTTCTTCCGATATACTGATTGACCTTGTCAAAAATTTTCTGCCTCTCCACAGGGGAGCAAAGGCGAAGGTTGAGTATCAGCTGTTTTTCATCGGGTCTTAAAAAGATGCTCTCAACGTGGAGCTCGCGGCTTGCGTTTTTGATAACATCAAGCGCGCCGTCATCGCGTTCGCCGATAAGCTCGGCAACGGATACGTTGAAAATTTTCGAGAGCTTGTTGAGCGTGTCGAGATTCGGCACGCGGCCTTTTTCGTAGTAGGTGTAGGTCGAACGGTCGAGCTTGAGCACCTCGGCGACTTCCCCCTGAGTCAAACCGTTGAGCGTTCTGAATGTCTTGAGCCTGTTTCCAAATTCGAGATTCTGGTTTGGCATATCTTTATCCTCCGTCCCCATCGGCTTTGAGCCGACGCATTATACAATATAATTTTAAAATATCTGAAGAAAAAAGTCTATAGTAAATATAAAACTTTTACTGAAATTTTAAAGAAAAGTCAAATTTTTATAAAGTAATAAGCCACACTTTTTTATGTTATGTCGGAAAACGGCTTGTGACAGCCGAAAAAGACATATTGTAAAACACGGGTGTACTATGATATAATTATAAATATTATGTCCCGAAAACAGGACTTTGAGAGAAAGTGTGTGGAAACCTTGGCAGAAAAAAGCATCTTTGAAAAGACAAAATATTTCATTGTCGACATGGACGGAACATTCTATCTCGACGGAAACATCATTCCCGGCGCAGACGGATTTTTGAAAAAAGTCCGCGAGAGCGGGAGAGACTTCTATTTCTTCACGAACAACTCGTCGAACAATGTCGCCTCGTGCAGGGATAAGCTCGCTAAGATGGGCTTTCCCGTTGACGAAAAGCGCGTCATAATCTCGTCCCATGTCACTATAGACTTCCTCAAGCGACACCGCCCCGGCAAGAGCGTCTATCTTCTCGGCAACGAGCGACTGACAGGCGATTTCAAAGCTGCGGGCATCAATCTTGTTGAAAAAGACCCCGATATAGTCGTGCTCGGCTTTGATACTACGCTGACCTATCAGAAGCTTTGGGACGCTGCGAAGTATATCGCAAACGGCGCGGAGTATATAGCGACCCACCCCGATCTCAACTGCCCGACTGCGGACGGCTTCATGCCCGACACGGGCTCGATGATCGAGCTCTTCGCCGCATCGACCGGCAAACGCCCGCTTGTTATGGGCAAGCCCATGACCGCAACTGTAGATTATATAACCCATATGCTCTCCTGCTCGCGCGATGAGATTGCTTTTATCGGCGACCGCCTGGCGACGGATATCGCGATAGGCGCCAGCCACGGCATACCGAGCGTGCTTGTGCTCAGCGGCGTGACTACGAGAGAGGAATACGAAAATTCGGATATTAAAGCGAGCGTCGTGGCCGACAGCATGAAAGACCTCGCCAAATATCTTTAATATAAATTAATCGTCGGTTCGAGACCTTCCCGACAGGCATTGTGCCCGATGCTGAACAAAACTAAAGGCGCTGCATGGCAGCAAAAAGGAGCAGAAAAATGAAAAACAAAAAACTTTCCGTCCGATTCCTGACGGAGAGCGCGGTCATTGCTGCGCTCTATGCGGCGGCGACATATCTCAGCGCCGCATTCTCACTCGCTTACGGCCCGGTGCAGTTCAGGCTCTCCGAAGCCCTGACTGTGCTCTCGACTCTCACCCCCGCTGCGATACCGGGGCTGACGATAGGCTGTATCATAGGCAATATTTCGAGCCCGATGGGCATATGGGATGTGCTCTTCGGCTCGGCGGCGACTCTTCTCGGCGCAGTGACCGGGCGTATGCTCAGAAATGTGCAGATAAAAAAACTCCCGGTGCTCTCGTCGCTTATGCCGGTTATATTCAACGCCGTCATAGTCGGACTTGAGATAGTGATGCTGACCCCGGTCGAGGGCGGCAAGCTCACAGCATTCGCCATATCCGCTCTGGAAGTTGGAGCGGGCGAACTCGCAGTCTGCCTCGTGCTCGGACTGCCGCTCTATTCGGCACTCAGGCATACGAAGCTTTTCAAGTAACTTTCAGCTGCGGCTGTTGTTATATCGCGATTCCCTTATATGGCCGAAAGGGGAGACAACAATGAAAAAAGAAAGAAGAACTTTTTCCGAATGGTTCAAAGACATTGCGGGAATCGAGGGCGATTTGAAAGATACCCTCAAGCCTGCCGTGGGTTATACCTCGGGAAACATCATGCTCGGCGGAGCGGGCTATCCGATCAGCATGTATCATCAGCAGTATCTGACCTATGTCGAGGGGCTGAGCACCAAGCAGGCGGGTTTCATTTCGCTCATCGGCGGAATGTGGGACGCAATAACCGACCCGATAATGGGTATTATCAGCGACCACACCCGCGCAAAGTCAGGACGCCACAGGAGATATCTGCTAATAGCGGTCATCCCGTTCATGATAGCTTATATCATGAAGTGGACTTCATTCGGAATATCGGACACCGGCAACACGCGCAATATAATGCTCTGGTACATCGCGGGAACGCTGCTCTACAGCACTGCGTTCACCATAGCGAGCGTGCCGCACACTTCGATGCTGCCGATGGTCGCGCCGAATTATTTCCAGCGAACGCAGTTCTTATTTATTGAGTATCTGATGAACTCCGTCGGCCAAGTGACTTCGTTTATACTCACCGCGCTCATATTGAGCGAGTTCGATGTCGGAACGGCGCTCGGCAGTCTGCCGAATCCCACGCACGCGGATACGAACAAATATATGCTCATCGGTTTTATCCTCGCCGTGTTCTTCGCGTGGCCGCTCGTCTATTGCTATTTCCATACGAGCGAGCCGTCCTCGAAGGATATGCCGAAGATGCCGATAAACATAAAATTCATCGTCAGCCAGTATGTAAAGGTTTTCAAAAACCGCGCGTTCAGGCAGTATTTTCTTATAAGCCTGTGCTTTATGATGTGCCGCGGATTCTACAGCATCACCGACCAGTATTTCATGGTCAGCGTCGCCGATAAATACAGCCTGTTCATATCTATGACTATAGTCTCGGGCATCTCTGAATTCATGGGCACGCCCATAAACTATATGCTCATCAAGAAGTTCGGCAAGCAGTCGTGCGGAAAAATTCTCGGTCCGCTTATGGTTGTCGGTCTGTTTATTACTTCATTTATAACGCCGAACACGCCGTCGATTATTTCAACGATAATTATCGTCATATCTTCGATATGCTACAACTTCGGCTTCTCAGGCCCCGATTTCTTCATTGTCAATATCCAGCCCGACGTCATCGATGTTGACGAGATGATAACGGGCGAGCGCCGCGAGGGCACGATATCAACTTTCTATACGCTGTTCCGCAAGATGATAAACAGCTTCATGGCGTATATCGTCGGCGCGTCTATAGATGCGTTCGGCTATAACCCGAAGATAACCGCGCCGTCAATGCAGCCCGCGCGCACTATCTGGGGACTGCGCCTGAACTTCTCAATCCTGCCGACAATATTCGCGATAATAACCCTCATCACCGTCTGGCGCTACACCATGACAAAGCGCGACCATGAGCAGATAAAAGCTCTCATCAAGCAAAAGCACGAGCAGGGCGAAATTGACATCGACGATGAAGAGAAGAAGCGCCTCGAGGTCATCGCCGGGCAGAAGTGGGAGGATATGTGGATATCCAAGCCCGATGCGTCGCGTCTTATGACGGAGGCCTGATTATGCTTGAAAAGCCGAACTATAAATTCAATAAAAATATGCCGATGCCCGACAGATTCATAAACGGTCAGGCGCTCGGCATGGTCAGCCGGCTTCGTTACGGGCTTTTTCCGATGTCGTATAACGGCTGTGAGATAATCGCGGTCTATAACTATATGCGCCTGCACGGCGTGAAAACGAACATGGCGGATCTTGCGCTCGAGATATACCCCAAAGGCTCGGTGCTTATGGGACTGTTCGGCTCGAATCCGTATATGCTCAGGCACTATTTCCAAAAGCGCGGTATGTCCGAGCACGGCATAACGGACTATGAGCGATTCAAGCGCGAATTTCCAAAAGCCGGCTCGGCAATAATCTCGTTCTGGACGAAGCGCCCGCTTCTGTCGTCGCTGCACACTGTGGCGGTCGAGAGCATGGAAAACGGCGGCGTCAGAGTGTATAACTACAGTAACAGCCGCCCCGATCCGCGCGAGCTGTCCGGATTCGACGACTTCGTCAAGAAGAGTTCGCATTTTATTATCGGGTATATAAAATAAGCGGACTGCCGCAAGATAAAAATTAAATAAAAATCGGACGCAGTATTTTTGCTGCGTCCGGTTGCCTTTTATGCAGATTTTTTGCTGTATTTCTTGCCTCTGAGCCATATCGAGGAAAGCTCGACGAATCTCGCGAGCGGGTATGCACGCATGAGCATGACACGCGCCTGCATCTGCTTTGATATTCCGCAGTAGCCGTGCTTTGATACCAGCTCACGCATCATATGAGCGATGCACGCGGCGTTGCGCCTGTCTCCTGCGCGCATATATTTTACATACAGCGTATGCAGAGCCGCTATCTTCTTTTTGTGCGCAAGCCTTGAAAGCTCCGGGTCACCCGCCACTATCGGGTCGGATTCTATCTTTGACATGACATTTATAGGCGCTTCGGAAACATACGAGCCTGACAGTACCATCCCGTTGAAATTCTGGAAATAGTGATATTTCGCATCTGTCTCTTATACACATCTGACGCTGCCGACGAACTCTAGGGTG
>ENA-OZEF01000936-OZEF01000936.1-human-gut-metagenome-genome-assembly--contig:-NODE-936-length-10377-cov-5.383259_pt1 | contig 10377 bp, 8 predicted proteins | sample MGYA00245065_ERZ653603 | MGnify/ENA primary metagenome ERZ653603 (study PRJEB26926, sample SAMN06164922) | human gut metagenome | biome: ENVO:00009003; feature: ENVO:2100002; material: ENVO:00002003...
TACGAGATTACTACGCGTCTCGTGGGCTCGGAGATGTGTATAAGAGACAGCACATGTATTATTGGTGGCGCCGGAATTTTGTTGATAATTGCATCGGTAATCAATGGAACAGTTGATAACCTGGATGGACAGATGTTTGCAGGCAGCTCTGCAGGTCTGAACGTAAAGGCAATTATCGGAGTGGCAGCTCTGTCACCATTTTACTTTATCGGATTTGACGTAATACCTCAGGCGGCTGAGGAAATCAATGTTCCGGCAAAGAAAATCGGCTCAATACTTATCTTATCAGTAGTTCTGGCAGTTGTGTTCTATGCACTTGTCATTGTTGCGGTAGGTCTTGTCATGGGCCCACAGGCAATTGTTGATTCAGAGCAGGCAACAGGACTTGTCACAGCAGATGCAATGGCTGCCGCATTCAACACAAAGATAATGGCAAAGGTTATAATAGTCGGCGGAATGTGCGGTATCGTAACCTCATGGAACTCATTTTTGCTCGGTGGCTCGCGTGCCATGTACTCAATGGCAGAGTCATATATGATTCCAAAGTTTTTTGCAAAGCTTCATCCAAAGCACAAGACACCAATCAATGCACTGATTCTCATCGGATCTCTCACAATGCTTGCACCTTTTGCAGGCAGAAAGATGCTCGTATGGATCAGTGATGCCGGCAACTTTGGCTGCTGCGTAGCATATTGCATGGTTGCTCTTTCGTTTATTATTCTTCGCAAGAAGGCGCCGGATATGCCAAGACCTTACAAGGTTCCAGCATACAAGTTCTTTGGAACGATGGCGGTAATCATGTCAGGCTTCATGGTTGCAATGTACTGCATACCGGGAAGCGGCGGAACACTTATCGCTCATGAGTGGGGCATCGTGCTTGCATGGTGTGCGCTCGGCGTGGTATTCTTCGTCTTCTGTAAAAAGAAATACAAGGAGTCATTTGGTACACTTGTTGAGCTTATTTCAGATGAGGATGCTGCAACACTTATGCCGGAGGCAGATGAGGTTGAGCTGGATAAGGTTATCGATGCTGCAATAGACAGGGTACTTGCCAAGAAAGCCAGCTAGGAAACAGAAAGGACAGGTTATATATGGAAACATTTAATTTCTCGGTGCCACAGGACATCACAGTGGGAAAGGGCAGTCTCTCAAAGCTGCCGGAAATAGCCAAAAAGCTTGGAGGTAAGCATGCACTCATCATTTCAGGACCTCATCTTGAGAAGATGGGACTTGTAAAAAAGGCAGCAGATTATCTGGCATCAGTTGACATAAAAGCAGACACTTTTACAGATATAGAGGCAAATCCATCTGTCACAACAGTGGAGAAAGCCACAGCAAAATACCTGGAGTCGGGCGCAGACTTTATCGTGGCATTCGGAGGCGGCTCACCGATGGATGTGGCAAAAGCAGTGGGCGTGGTTGCCAAATATGGCGGAAGCGTCACAGACTATGAGGGAGCACACAAGGTGCCGGGACCAATCGTACCGCTCATTGCGATACCAACCACCGCAGGAACCGGCTCAGAGGTGACAGCATTCTCTGTAATCACAGACCATAGCAGAAACTATAAGCTCACAGTATTCAGCTACGAGATATTGCCAAAATATGCAATTCTCGATGCAGAACTCATCACAACAGCACCGGCAAGCGTAGCGGCAGCTTGCGGAATTGATGCATTTATCCATGCCGAGGAGGCGTATGTATCCACAGCAGCTTCGCCATTTTCTAATGCACTGGCAGAAAAAGCGATGGCACTTATCGGTAAAAATATCCGCAGATTTGTAGCAAACAGAAACGATATCGAGGCTGCAGAAGCTATGATGACAGGCTCACTTTTTGCAGGAATAGCATTCTCATTTGCAAGGCTCGGAAATGTGCATGCAATGAGTCATCCGGTCAGCGCTTTTTTCGATGTGCCTCACGGAGTGGCAAACGCAGTGTTGCTTCCTGCAATCGCAGAGTACAATGCGCTTGCAGACCATGGAAAGTATCTGACCATCTACAATGATATAAGCCCGATTCCTGCGTATGCGGACGAATTTGAGCCGATGATGCTTGTAGATGCAATCAGGGAGCTTTGCACAGACATCGGAATCCCTGAGAATCTGACTATCGCAATCAACAATGCCAGCAAAACCGGAACAGTCACAAAGGAAGAGATAGAAAGCAAGATAGAGCCGATGGCTGTCGATGCCATGAAGAGCGGCAACATTGCTGTCAATCCAAGGGCTTCACGCCAGTGCGATATCGAGATGCTGTATCGCAGGGCACTGTAAACTTATAAAATACAAAAACGGAGATATGAGTATGGATTATCTGTCACACAATGTATCTGAAAATTTAAAAAGAATACGCCAGTCAAAGGGCATGAGCTTAGATCAGGTAGCGGAACAGACCGGTGTGAGTAAAAGCATGCTTGCTCAGATAGAAAAGGGCACAGCAAATCCATCTATCGGAGTGCTTGGTAAAATCACAAGCGGTCTGCGAATTGAGTTTCAAAGACTTATAGATCCGCCGAGAGTGGACTATGCGCTCATATCTCCGGATGATCTGGTCCCGACAAAGGAGCTTTTGGGACAGTACAGGGTATGGACCTGCTTTCCATACGAGGACTCAAGGGAGGTCGAGGTATACCGTATCGACGTGGAGCCGGGCGGCGTGTATACAAGCGGTGGGCACGGCGAGAAAACACGCGAGTATCTTACAGTCACGGACGGTGTGCTAACGGTCGAGTGTCACGACCATGTGCAGGAAATCCATAGGGGACAGGTGTATAAGTTTGAGACCGATCAGCCTCATTTGTATCGCAATGATGGTGATAGGGTGGCAAGCTGCATGTGCTTCTTTTTGGATTATACTAATATTCGGTGAGATTTTTAGCCTCTCCTCACCACAGCACTTTTCCCTCTAAAAGCAATACCGATGCTTATAATTGAATTCACACCATTATCGCGCAGCTCCGTGTCGTATTTCTTTGCTTCTATCTGTTGCAGGGCGCTGTCGGCTAATGCAGATAAATCGGTATGTTCATCTTTAGTGTGTTTAAATTCAAAGATAAATCCAGGCATTCCCTTTGTTAAAGGCATAAGCTGAATATCAAATCGACCGAGGCCGGATTCGCGGTTTGAGCGTATCTTGTAGCGGTTTCCAAGTATGGCACAAAGACCAAGCATCATTCCGTGATAGAAGCCTTCATTAGCTCCATCAATAGAAGAAATGCTTTTTACCATAAAATCCTCCAGCAGAGCCTGGAGTTTTTGCGTGTCCTTGGAAAAGATAGCCTGACTGATAGATATGGCAAGGCTATTTTGGTTGGTGCGGTTTAGAACCTCCTTTTCGTAAACAAAAGTAATTTCTTTGTTCGGAATAGCAACGTCACACATGAAATTTCCATCGCTTTGCGGATAAATATTGGCAACCTTCAGGTATCCGGCTACCAGAAGAAAGCTGTATATACTATATGGATTATTCTGAACCTCGGGATAGATAACACCGGTATCAATATAGGCTGCGATTTTTTCACCACAGAGCAGCTTATAAAGGTCTTTGGTAATTTCAGGCGTAGCTGTCTGGATAATTTCTCCGATTATCTCATTGTTGCCGGTGGATTGCCAGAATGCTTTCGGAAAGCAGTTGTCAGAGATATAATTGATTACAGACCATGGATTAAAGATTTCTGTATTGCCAAAACGATATCCATCGTACCATTCGCTGAGCTCATTATATTTATCATCTTTTCCATAGTATCGCAGCATGTCTTTTACCTCTTTTTCAGTAAAACCAAAATAAGAGCTGTAGCCATCATCGAGAATAGAATAGGTTTTCAGATTGTTCATGCCGCTGAAGATACTTTCCTTTGCTACACGCAGTATTCCTGTAAGAAAGCCAAAGGCAAGGTGTGGATTGTCCTTGAGTCCTCCTGAGAAAAAATTGCGCATGAAATTTACTATTTCCGGATAGAAATTGCAGGTATGCCCCTGCTGGATGGGTGTGTCATATTCATCAATGATAATGATACATTCCCTTCCATAATGCTTATGAAGCAGTAATGATAAAAGCTGCAGACCCATCTGACAATCGACTTCATCCCCGCTGTCTCCGGCAAGAAGATGATATTGTTCTTTTTCGTAAGCGGTTAAAACAGAACTTGTCTCAAGCTCGTTATGTCGTATAAATTCTAGAGATATAAGCCTGCGGATTTTCTGAAAGGTTTCTTCCCAGGTCATGCTTTTAACATCTTTGAACGTCAAAAAAATGACAGGATACTGTCCTTGATGTTTAGTGTAGTAATCGCCGCATTGCCATATCTGTTTGTCTTTGAAATAAACAGATGTATCATCGTTTGTTTTTTCAAAAAATACGCGCAGCATATCCATATTCAGAGTTTTTCCGAAACGCCTTGGACGTGTGAAAAGAGATACCATAGGCTTTTTATCCAGAAAATCACGTATCATCAGAGTTTTATCTACATAATAGTAGCCGGTGGTTGCAAGCTTAAAATCAGATACACCTATTGGCAGAGATTTATTTTTCGCGAAATGATTCATGTGTATGGTTTCGTCAGGGATTAACCATTTACGTCCTTCCTTTATTGCACCGGGCAATTCACCGTTTTTGCACATCTGCTGGATTCTTCGTACAGAAAATCCCATTGCTTTTGATGCATCTGAGCAAGATAAATATTCCATGTGGCACCTCCGCATAATAATTTAATAGCAATACTTTGATTATATTATATGTCATTATGCGAAATATAACAACTGTGATTTCACATGGATTTCGCATAACAAGGTGAAAATTTCGCATAGATTTCGTCTACAGACGAAATCTATGTTATTTATCAGGTGTTATCCGCTGTTTTTTCATTGGTTATCCTATTGCATATATAGGTTTACCTATATATAATGATGTACGTTGAGAAACAAATTGTTTTAAAAAGAACATCCCAGGAGAACACCATGCAAACATTAAAGAAATTCATCAAATACTACAAACCCTACAAAGCAGTCTTTTTCATAGACTTGCTTTGCGCAACAATAATCAGTGCCATAGATCTGGCGTTTCCGCAGCTGCTTCGCACGCTGACCAAAACCCTTTTTGCAGGAGCACCGGGAAAAATCATTTCTGCGCTGATTCCTATTACAATAGGCCTTTTGGTGGCATATATCATACAGACTGCGTGCAGATATTATGTGACGTATGCGGGGCACATGATGGGAGCGAGGATGGAGCGCGACATGAGAAAGGAGCTTTTCGACCAATATGAAAAGCTTTCTTTTTCGTATTATGATCAGAATAATTCAGGACAGATGATGAGCAAGCTCGTATCCGATTTGTTTGATATATCGGAGCTTGCACATCACGGACCGGAGAATCTTTTTATATCGCTTATAAAGATAATCGGTTCGTTCATTTTTCTGTTTATGATAAACCGTATGCTTGCGGTTCCTATGCTTATTCTTGTGGTGCTTATGCTTGTATTTTCATATGGACAGAATAAGAAAATGCAGGAAACCTTTATGGATAACAGGCGAAAAATCGGTGATATTAATTCGAGTCTTCAGGATACTCTGGCGGGCATAAGGGTGGTGCAGTCATTTGCCAATGAGCGTATCGAGCAGGAAAAATTTAACAGAAGTAATGAAAATTTCCTGATTTCAAAGGATGCAAATTACAGGTGTATGGGAAGCTTTATGAGCGGAAATGCATTTTTCCAGGGGATGATGTATCTTGTTACGCTGGTATTTGGTGGTTTTTTGATAGCGCATGGAAGGATGGAGGCATCCGACCTTGCTATGTATGCGCTGTATATAGGCATCTTTATCAGTCCTATCCAGATACTTGTAGAGCTGACTGAGATGATGCAGAAGGGGCTTTCGGGCTTTAGAAGATTCTTAGAGGTGGTGGAAACTGAGCCGGATATAGTTGATGCTGCTGATGCAAAACCGCTTAAAAATGTAAAGGGAAATGTCTGTTACGAGGATGTTTCGTTCCACTATAGCGATGATGATACACCGGTGCTTTCGCACGTATCCTTTGAGATACCGGCAGGAAAATCAATTGCGCTTGTTGGACCGTCAGGAAGCGGAAAGACGACAATATGCTCACTGCTTCCGCGGTTTTATGACGTGACGGAGGGCAGGGTCACAATAGATGGAAATGATGTGAGAAAGCTCACGCTTGAGAGCCTGCGCTCGCAGATTGGACTGGTTTCGCAGGATGTTTATCTGTTTGGCGGAAGCATAAAGGATAATATCGCCTACGGAAAACCGGATGCGACGATGGATGAGATTGTAGATGCGGCCAAAAAGGCGAATATACACGATTTTATCATGGAACTGCCGGATAAATACGATACGTTTGTGGGAGAGAGAGGTACCAGATTGTCCGGAGGTCAGAAGCAGAGGATTTCCATTGCGAGGGTGTTCCTTAAGAATCCGCCTGTGCTAATACTTGATGAGGCAACCAGTGCCCTTGACAATGAGAGCGAGCGTTTTATCCAGAAAAGTCTTGAGGAGCTGGCAAAGGACAGAACGACTATCACAATCGCCCACAGGCTTTCGACAATCAGAAATGCGGACGAAATTCTCGTGGTAGCTGACTGTGGCATTGCTGAAAGAGGCACACACGAGGAGCTTTTGGCACAGGACGGAATATATGCGCGCTATTATGAGATGAGCAGGTAGGATTAAGGAAAATCCCCCTGGATTTATGTTATTATAGCTGCATAAACTAACTATATAGGAGCAGACACTATGCAGGCAATGTTCATAGACGTAGACGGCACTTTAAGCAGTCCGTGCTACAAGGTAAACGGAAAATTTCAGATAGGAATGTCAGATGTGCAGTGGGCAGACTACTGCAGTAAGCATGGTGAGGATACATATGAGTGGTGCCGTCCTGTGATGCAGGTAAAGGAGTATGCCATGAAGGCAAAGGAAAAAGGCACGAAGTTGTATGTGCTTACCACATCAGGCACAAAAATCGAGACAGCTGCAAAGCGCAGATTTTTAGACAGATACTATGCAGGTATGTTTGATGACATCTATGCGGTGGAGCATGATGATGACAAGGTCAGGTTCATTCTAAAAAAAGCAGCAGAGCTTGGGATTGAACCGTCGGACTGTGAGCTTGTGGAGGATACATACCGCATACTTTTGCAGACAGTGACAGAGGGGATTAAATCCACTCACATCACAACGATTCTCACAGGCGGATGCGAACGGTAACCAAAAATTTTCCACGGTCTATAAAGAAATAAAAAAAACATCCGATAAATATGTCAGGAAGCAAAATTTACATATTTCAAGGATGAAGTATAATAGAAAGGAGATCCTGTTATGCGTATAGATGCATATAATCAGATAGCCCAGTTGTATGGCGTATCAAGAACAACAAAGACAGCAAAGACACAAAGCGCGTCGAGGATGTCTGATCAGGTATCAATTTCGCAGGCCGGTAGAGATTACCAGATTGCGAAAAAAGCAGTATCAGAGGCTTCGGACATCAGGGAAGATAAAGTCGCTTTGCTTAAGAACATGGTAGACTCCGGACAGTATGAGGTCAGTGGAGATGATTTCGCCAGCAAGCTGTTAGAGAGGTACAACTCTCTATAATATGATAATCATATCATATATCAAAGGTAAAAGAGGATTTTATAGTGGCTAGTTTAGTGGAAGAGCTTATAAATGTGCTCACAGAGGAAGAAAAAGTATACAGAATACTCGCTGCAAATGGGGAGAAGAAACGTCAGATAATCATAGATGCCGATATCCCTGCGCTTGAAGCAATAACTGATTTGGATCAGCAGGCAGGCGATGAGCTTCTTATTATGAGCAATAAGCAGGTTTCACTTCTCACAGATATTGCCAATGTACTGGGCAAATCAGATGAGAAGATGACAGTCACAAGGCTGATTGGATATCTCGGCACACAGCCGGATATTCAGGCGAAGCTTACGGCAGCGCGCGACAGTCTGATTGAAGCAGCTGCACAGATGAAAGAAATCAACGATTTAAACTCACAATTACTTGCTCAGGCAATAGAGCTTACAGAGTTTGACATCACCCTGTTCAAGAGCATGAAACAGGCGCCGGAGACCGCCAATTATGACAGAAATGCATATAACACAGGCGATATCTTAGGCAGCAGCGGCTTTGATGCAAAGCAATAATCATTAACCGGGAGGACAGGGACATGGCAAATGGATTCGGAAGTTTTTACGTAGGCAGTTCCGGACTTAAAAACTCGCAGAATGCTCTTAATACAACAGCAAACAACATGGCCAATGTCAATACGACAGGCTATGTGCGCCAGCAGGTAAGATTTTCAGATAAACATTATATCACCAGAAATAACCCTACAGCGGGCACCAACATCCAGCAGAGCGGACTGGGTGTTTCCGTATCGGATGTGGCACATGTCAGGGATATTTTCTTAGATAAATCGTATAGGCAGGAGAATGGTCGAAAGGGCTTTTACTCGACACTTTACAGCACCACATCATATGTGGAGGATATCATGCAGGAGATGAACGGTGCTGAGTTTAAGGAGAGTATATCAGAGCTATGGCAGGCTTTTCAGGAGTATGGCAAGGATCCGACGAATTCAACGAATCAGAACCTTATCATCCAAAAGAGCGAGCTTTTTCTGACCAGATGCAATACGGTTTATTCTGATCTTCAGAAATACCAGTCAAATATCAACTTACAAATTAAAGACCAGGTTGACAGAATCAACGAAATCGGCGACAAGATTTATGCGCTCAACCTTGAGATTCAAAAGACAGAGTCAGGCGGTGTAGAGACTGCCATGACAGCGCGCGATGCCAGGGACAGTCTGATTGATGAGCTCGCAGGTTACGCTAAGATAGAGGCTGAGGAGGATTCCACCGGCTACGTGCGTATCAAGCTCGAGGGACAGCAGTTTGTACAGGATAACAAGTGTAACCATATAGGCCTGACCGAGGAAAAGGGTACAGGCTTTTATACACCGTACTGGCCTCATATTACTACACAGGAGAGCTATATGCCGGTGTTTAGCGACGTTGCGCTGCCGTCAGCGCTGGCTGAAAGAGTCGGCTGCACGCAGACCACCAACATAGCAACCAGCCTGAATAATGATATAGGAAGCCTGAAGGCACTCCTTGTATCAAGAGGCTCAGAGTATGGCACCTATGATTTCATGAGCGAGGAGAATTACAGTAGGGTGGAGGACAATGTGGTCATGGAGACACAGGCCGAGATATCATATCTGGCGCGAAACATCATGATGGCCATGAACGATATATTTTGTCCGAATACCACATACACAGCGGCAGACGGTACCACATACACGGTTTTGGATACGGCAAACTGCTCGGTAGGAGCTGATGGCAGCCTGCCACCGCATGAGCTCTTTGCAAGAGAAGGATATGACCGTTACACGCAGATGGAAATAGATGGCAAACAGTTTTATGTATACAATGATGAGACAAAGGCTAACAACTCATCATGGTACAAGCTTGGAAATGTTTCAGTAAATCCAAAGCTTGCAGCGCAGGTGACACTGATGCCGTCATACAAGCAGGACGGATCCGCAAATTATGGTCTTGCAGACCAGATTACAAAGGCGTGGTCAGCAGAGAATCTATACATCAACCCAAAGGATACGTCGAAGTGCAATTTTGAGGGATATTATGACAAGATAATCTCGCATCTCGGAACAAACGGCAGCATATATAAGGCGTCATCAGACACTATGACATCGACAGCAGCTGCCATAGATAACCAGAGAAACCAGATAATGGGTGTGTCGAGTGACGAGGAGCTGACAAACATGATCAAGTATCAGTCAGCATACAACGCATCAAGCCGTTTTATCACTGTAATCAGTCAGATGACTGAGCTCATAGTACAGCTCATATAGTTTTAGGATACGACAAGAGAGTATGAACAGGAGGAGTCGATATGGCTTCAACATTTTTTGGATTACATATAGGGTCAAGCGCTCTGAGCTCATTTCAGGTAGCGACCAATACAACAGCCAACAACATAGCCAATGTCAAGACGACCGGATACACCAGGCAGGAGGCTACCCTGCAGGCAAAGGATGCCATAAATGTCACAGCCCGCTACGGAAGCGTCGGCACAGGTGTTACAGTCACCTCAATCAAACAGCAGCGTGACTTGTACTACGACAATAAATACTGGGAAAACAATTCCTGCTATGGACGCTATGAGCAGAAGCTGTATTACATGGAACAGATTCAGAACTACTTTAAGGATAACGGCTCATCGGTTAAGGGCTTTTCGAGTGTTTTTTCACAGATGTTTTCAGACCTTGATACACCTGTCTCTTATACACATCTGACGCTGCCGACGAACTCTAGGGTGTAGA
>ENA-OZEF01000939-OZEF01000939.1-human-gut-metagenome-genome-assembly--contig:-NODE-939-length-10347-cov-8.854353_pt1 | contig 10347 bp, 10 predicted proteins | sample MGYA00245065_ERZ653603 | MGnify/ENA primary metagenome ERZ653603 (study PRJEB26926, sample SAMN06164922) | human gut metagenome | biome: ENVO:00009003; feature: ENVO:2100002; material: ENVO:00002003...
TCTACACCCTAGAGTTCGTCGGCAGCGTCAGATGTGTATAAGAGACAGGTCTTGTATCGTCCTCATTCTGCTTACTATCTATATAATGCCAATATTGATAACTATTTCTTGTAAGAATTTTCTTTGTATCCTTACAAGAACATAAGATAGCCATTATACATAAAAACATAACCGTTTTTACTATTCCAAATTCATTTTTCCTATTTTGTACCATATACATATTCAAAATGATTATTTTGTCTAACTATTCTACCTAATCCTAGCGGTTTAATGATTGAATTTGCTTTTACCATTATTTGTATCAGTGCATTTGCGCTTTGTTCATTTTTATTCACTTCATTCATTAAAACAATCATATTTCCTATCGTACCTATTTGATATTTCTCCGATCCATTAGAAAAATTTGCATCAGCAAGTTGTTTCAATACTATTTGAGAATGAACAAGATATGTTAGAGGCACATCTGATTCTTTATGTAACTTCTCATGTCCAATTGTATTTGTCAAATTGTAAATATTATACATTTCTTTATTTAATTTTCCATTAGACATCTTTAAATAAATTGATTCACCTTTCGTTTGAGCTAGTACATCTTTCTGATTATCAGTTCTATGCAAAGTACTTATTCCTACATATCCACGACCTCCATTTACATTATATTTCACACCTGCCTTTCGAGCGTAATAGCCAACAATTCTGACACCAGTATTCAGATCGTTTTTTCTACGCAAATCCAATGTATTGAAGTTTACAAATCCATTATTACCATTAGCAACATAAATATTTGGGGAATCACCCTTTGAAAATAAGAACTGTCCGCTATTACTAAAATAGTCATCGTTTCCATCTGGATCAAATTTGTTTATTGCATTATCATGACAGTATAAATATGGAGAAATATCTGAATTCTTTTCTCCTAAATTATCTATTCTGTCCCATACGACTCTAGCCGCATCATACATTCTAGCCCCATGGTCATACCAATCCAAGCCGTACATATGGTCGAACTCCTTGCCGATGTACTTGTTTCTTTGCAACTCGCCTTTGTATGACAAGTCGCCATATACTCCACCGAATGGATAGTAATGATTCACTTGTTCTATCGTACCATTCTCATTCACCACCATCCTTACACTGCCGAGATGATCCTTCTCGTAATAATGGAAACTTGGATTCTGATTGTTATCGAATGAACAATAGCCACCATCAAAGAGATACTTAGATAGCTTTCCATCTTCGAGCACGAAGTTGCCAATGTAATCGGTCGTGTTTGTCACGACTGACTCATGAGTGATTCGCAGCTTATTGCCTGCTGCATCATAGATATATTTCGTCTTGAAGCCATTGCTGAAAGTGATGCACTTCATGTTGCCAAGGACATCATACTCTATATTGCTGATGCCCTTGTTCAAGTCCTTGACCAATGCGCCATTGGCATCATAGAAATACTCCACGTCCGCATTTGCTCCATCCTTGAAATCAAAGGAACCATTATAGAGTAAGCTACCAGCCTTATCGCTGATTGCCTTTATTTGGTTGCCGTTGTATGAGTACGTTAAGTCGTCTATGAGACCAAACGTCCCATTGTTCTTCTTGCCATATCGCTGCAAACGCTCAATACTGCCGTTGGCGGAATAAGACAGAACATTCTCTGAGTAACGATTCTTGTTCTGGCTCATATCCTCACCCTCCGCATAGGTGGATTCCTCCAAACGGTTCAAGCCATCATAATACGTAACAGTCGTTATGGCGTGAGTTCCATCGACATCAAGCACGTCCTTACTCAGCACATAGTTTTGAGTAGGACTTTGAGCCTTGACTGAAATGTCCAAGGCACAAAGAAACAACATGATACTTAAAGTTCTTTCAATTTTCATTTTCGTTTGAAATTATATGAATATTCATGTAACACACCCAAATAGTCTTCAACACTTTCTAATCTGCCTTCCGAGTCATAAGAATATCTCGTTTCATATCCATTTGGCTCAATAACAGACGATAAGTTTAGACGATCACCATACACATAAGCAGTCGTTTGACATGCCCTATTTCGCACTATATCATAAATTGATTGCAGTATACTTTTAGGCAAGTAATTACGCCCTCCTAATAATGCAACATAGCTTGAGAGGCTTTTCATTTCATTATAAGTTGCTCCCACTATTTTCATTACAGGACATTGATAATTATAAGACCAAAGCAATGTTACAGGCACACCATCCTTTCCCTTATATTCAATATGGCGCTTGCAAAAAATCATCGTGTCCACGAACTACATGATTAATGCTGCCACCATAACTTAAGTTCCACCCCAAGCCTACAAAAGTTGCATTTTGCTCCACTTTTATTCCAGAGGCATCATAATATAGTTCTATCGGATATGATACATCACCAGACTTCACCTCAAGCAATGGTATTCTAATGTTCGGTGTACCTGTATATTCTGACATTGCAATTGTTCCATATTTACCTAATGAAGCCGCCTCTGGAGTCAGATGATTAAAATCTGGCAATAGCTTATCTATACCCAAGGAGTTTTCTTACTTTCACTAAGGGAGTCTGTATCTGAGATAAGCGTAAATAGTCATTTGATTGACAGAAATCCAAGATTTCATCTTGCCCTATCAACTTGACATGCCCTTCCATATCACCGATAAAACAAACCTCTTTCTCTTGACCAAGATACTTGATATTGGAAAAATCCCAAAGTGAGCCAGTAAGATTAATTGCACTAATTTTACTCGCATCCACCAAGTCATAATGGATACTATCGCCAAAGTGCAAGTTATCTATATCACTTGACTTTACTGTTTGATGGGCATTTGCAATCAAATTACACCCAAACACTAAACTTAGAAATAATATTGTCTTCATAACACCTTAAATTTATTTGCTAAAAAACTATCTAAAGACTATTCTTTACAAGATACATTATTCCTTTTATATGGTTTTTGAAGATACAAAGGTTTATAATTTATCCGTTTACTTCCTTTTTGAAGATAATCCACCCACAAAGTTTGGCAACGAATTTGCTTGATATTATATTTGATATCGTAAACTAATTCTAAGTCTACTGTTTCATAAATGGCAATATTATGTAGAGCTGATACAAATAGAGAATCATTAAGTTTAGCTGATACAACTCGTTTTTGACGACCACCAATTAGAAATGTTGTATCAATTTCTCTTTTGGTTGTCATAAAAATCATAGACTTACCATATTCTTTAAGATAATACTCTCCATTTTTGTTGTATAAATTCCAAACAAAACCAGTATCATCAATGTCACTATATTCATTTTCTCGAATTGATATATACTTTTTAGAATGCATCACTTCATAATTCTTCATATAGAAAAATGGTAAGTACTGCATATTTTTTCTCTGCTTACAAGAGAATACACTTACAAACAAAATACTTACAACAATATAAAAAATAATATGTTTCATGTCATTTATGCTTAAAAAATTGTTCTATCTGATTCATAACTTGTTGATAGAGATTAACTTTTTCGTATTTCTTATTTTCCATCTCTAAATGTTCTTGTTTACTGCCTTTTTTGAAAAATTCAAAATTAGCTTTTTGAAAATCTTTTGTATCTTCATAAAGTTTCAAAACACTTTCATAATTATAAAGATGACCAGCCAATTCGTGAGCTATTGTTTTTGTCAATTCATTTGTAGAGCGATCAACATCAAAGATAACAACAAATCTTGGCTTTCCCTGATCAGTTTCTAACAATTGTGTTTGAGCATTTATGTCTCTCCAATATGCAGTTTTCTTTTCAGGTTCAGTAATGTCAATTTCTTGCAGTTCTAAATCATATTTTGAATATTTTCCATTACCTTTCACCCCAAAGAAATATGAACCTTTTGGAGTAAAATCTGACAATATTTGTTTTCCAAAATCAGTTTGCGCAAACTGCATCATCGCCAAATAAAAAGACTTTGAACTTCTATACCATTGAGGATCCTCTTTATCTTTGAAATAAATAGTTTTTACTCTTTTGCCATCTGCATCAACATTTACGAGAGAATTATTTCCACAATATAGATACGGACTAAGTTGAGTATACTTTTCACCAAGTCTATCCACTCTATCCCAAGCCACCTTGGCAGCATCATACATTCTTGCCCCATGATCATACCAATCCAATCCATGTATGTGGTCGAACTCTTTACCTACATACTTGTTTCTTTGCAACTCGGCATTGTATGACAAGTCGCCATATACTCCACCAAATGGATAGTAATGATTTACTTGCTCCATCGTGCCATTCTCATTCACAACCATTCTTATACTGCCAAGATGGTCTTTCTCGTAATAATGGAATACGGGATTTTGGTTCTGATCGAAGGAGCAATAGCCCCCGTCAAAGAGATACTTGCTTAGTTTTCCATCCTCAAAGACGAAGTTGCCTACGTAATCCGTCGTATTGGTTACGGCAGACTCATGGGTGGTTCGTAGCTTATTACCAGCTGCATCATAGACGTACTTCGTCTTGAAGCCATTGCTGAATGTGATGCACTTCAAGTTGCCAAGAACATCATACTCTATATTGCTGATGCCCTTGTTCAAGTCCTTGACCAATGCGCCATTTGCATCATAGAAATACTCCACGTCCGCATTTGCTCCATCCTTGAATACTACAAGTATTATAAATCTTTTCATAAGACGATAAACTATATTATTTTTCTATTAATGTATCTCGTTTAATTTTAGGCATTACAAGCGTATCGGGTTGATAATTAACCCAAACACTATCTCGATGTCTTTTATACATCCTTGCTCTTTTGGTATAATTAATAAATGGAATTTTATTTATAAACATCGTATCACTAGCATTTTCTGAATTAACAATTGGTACAGAATCCCGAACAGCATAACAAATCGAGATAGTATCTTTGCTTTTCATATGTTTATCAAACATATATACATTCTCACTAGCTGCAATTTTGTATACATTTCCACTAGAAAAAGAGAATCCAAAAGGAGATTGTATCAAATCCTCATAAAAAGGACCTACCCAATATGAACCTTTAATGCGATTATACCATATTGGTACATCTTTAGAATTTACAATCAAATAAGAATTCTTACCCATTGGATATCTTTCCAAGTCTTTAACTATAAAAGAAACCATATGTCGTTCTCTTCTCTCCTGTGTACAAGAAAACATACAAAATAACAGCATAAATACAATTAAATTTTTCATTATTCTAATGATCCATGTTTTCATACGTAAATTCCTTTAAAGAAGAAAAAAAGGGAGTGCTTTTTTTCAAAACACCCCCTAATTGTCAAACAATCTATAATTCTTTAAACTTAAAACACTATATTAACAAAACAACTTCATGATTACCAACCAGGATTCTGCTTTAGGTTAGGATTCTTATCCAACACGGTCTGTGGATAAGGGAAGAACTCATGCTTGCCCTTCTTGAAACCTACCTTGAAATTAGTCTCAGGAGTGTTGGTCGTATAGAAACGGCTGTTTGCTTCTGATCCATGCTCCCAAGTTACATTCTGGTCGTCTGCTTTTGGAGTTCTGAAAACCTTATCAAACAAATGTGGCACGACTGTACCAGCCTTAGTCAAACGCTCAATGGCCTTTGTATCATTCCATCGCATGATATCGAACCAACGACAGCCTTCAAGCCAAAGTTCATATGACTTTTCTTTCTTCAACACATCCATATCAACAGTTTCACTGATTGTCTTGGAACCAGCACGTTTCTGAATCATGTTGATATATTTCTTAGCTTCAGCCTGATCGCCTGTCTGAAGACAAGCCTCTGCATAATTGAGCAAAACCTCAGCGTAACGCATGACAAGATAATTATTCAAGCGAATATCATCACCATATTTCTTGCCATCAGTATCAGAAGCTCTCATTATTTGCTTGAACGCCAACCAGGTAGAGTTGCCGTAGAGTCCCTGAACAGGGTCATTGATGCCAATCTTGTTACTGGTTTTCTTCTGCTCGTCAGTCATATTATCGATTTCATCCTTGCCGTAAGACATATGATAAACCGCATCATCAATATGCTTTAAAGTAGCCTTCAAGCGATAAGAGTCACCATCATTTTTATAGAACTCGTCACCAAACCACTGAGGCACGCCAAGGCCACCCCAGCCATCAACGCCGCCACAATAAACCTTGTTAGGAGAAACCACAAAGTGATCAGCACGCCAATCCCAATAGTTGGTTTCCATCCAGCTAGAACGCTGAATCATACCACCCCAATCGGTCTTACCTGCATTATACTCGAAGTTGACTTCAAATACCTTCTCCTCGTTGGCATCACCCTCGATATGGAAGTTGTCAGCATATTTCTCACCAGGAACAAGGTCATACTTGCCCGAGTCTATAACCTTTTTAAGGGCAATTTTAGCCTTATCATACTGACCGGCAAACAAATAAGCCTTTCCGGCAAGAGCATATGCAAAGCCCTTGGTTACCTTCACAGCTCCATCCTTGTCATCCTTACTTTTACGCTCATCCAAATCGTTGGCAGCATTCTCACATTCCTGCGCAATCCACTCTATCAACTGTTGGTGATTCATAGGATGCTCAGGATCCTTATCACAATTAAAAGGCTGCGCAGAAGCATCCAGAACATGAGTTACCAATGGTGGAGTACCCCAAAGATTAGCTAACAGGAAATAATCATAAGCACGAAGCACACGAGCCTCTGCAGCGCAACGTTTCTGCACAGCGGTAGTAGCATCGGCAAAGTGATCGAGTACAAGGTTACAGGTATATACAGAGAGATAGAGACCTGTGTACATAAACTTTGGCACCTCAGCCTCAGCATCATAATAGAACTGATTGAGCATGATACCAAACGTATTATCACCAGAGTTGGCACCTGCTGCCAACACATCGTCTCCACACTCATTGACTATCAGTTTCAATGGAGTATAAATAACTGGGCCACCACCATCGTGGTTACGTCCCATCACATTACACATAAAGCCTTCGTATGCAGCAACGAGGGCTGCCTCTGCATCAGCATCGGTCTTATAGAAGTTCTCGGTAGGTATTACACCCTTCTGCTCAATGTCTAGCTGATCCTCACAAGACGTAGTGAGCGTCATTGTTCCTGTGGCAGCAAGAGCCAATATTGTTGAAAATAATATTTTCTTCATTGTTTTTGAATATTAAAGGTTAGAATGTTACATTGATACCAAATACCACCTTCTTGGAAGTTGGATAAGTACCATTATCAAAACCACGAGAGGCACCACTGTTGATAGAAGCAGTCTCCGGATCAGCACCAGGATACTTGGTGATGGTGAAGAAATCATCCAGTGAGCAATATACACGAAGATTGCTGATACCTGCCACGCTAGTGATAGCCTTTGGCAATGTATAGCCCAACTGAATCTGCTTGATCTTGAAATACGAGCCACTGAACACAGCTGCATCAGAACTGAAGAACTTCCAGTCGGTAGCAACCTTTTTCATATCAGGATATTTAGCATTGGTGCGGTCTGCTCTCCAAGAATCCTTCCAGTAGGTATCAATTCCATTGATCAACGGACGGTCTGCAGAAACCATCAAGTTGTAAATCTTGTTGCCAGCAGCGCCTGTTCCAAATACGGTGAGGTCAAAGCCCTTATATTCTGCATTAAGAGTAATACCATAAGTAAACTTAGGAATAGCTGAGCCCAAATCCTGCTTATCTTCATCGGTTGGAGCTGAAGTTGTTTCGCCATTCTTATTATAATAGAGAGCACTACCATCTTCGGCTACACCTGCATACTTGTAACCACGGAAATACCATACCTGATGGCCAGTCTCGAATGTAGGCTTAAGCTGGTTATTGAATCCATCAATACCTATTTCGGTCAAACGGCTTATAAGGTTAGAAACCTCCTTCACCTCATTCTTCAGAGTTGAACCATTTACGGTCACACTATACTTGAAGTCCTTGATGTTGTCTCTCCAACCCAACTCGAAATCAAGACCAGAGTTAAGTACCTTACCTGTATTAACAACACTCTTGTTTACACCAATCTCAGGAAGAGGAGTAATCTCAATCAAGAGGTCTTTGGTAGTCTTGCGATACCAGTCAACACCCAAGGTAAGACGGTCGTTAAGGAAACGAGCATCAAGTCCAAGGTCAATCTGCTCTGAAGTTTCCCACTTCAAGTCTGGGTTAGCAAGTCCAGAAGGCTTAGAACCAAAAGTCAGCTTACCATCTCCAATAGAAGGATTATACTGATAGAAACTCTGATTAAGAGCTAAGGTAGAAGCATAACGATAATTGTTCAAGATATTGACGTTACCATTCTGACCCCAAGAACCACGAAGTTTCAAGAAAGAAATGGCATCACGACTTATATTGTCCTTGAAGAACTTCTCATTGCTGATAGCCCATCCTGCTGAAACTGATGGGAAGTTACCCCAACGTGCCTTCTTTGAAAGTTTTGATGTATCGAAAGCATCACGACGGAAGTTAACCTGCATGAAGTAACGGTTGTCATAGCTGTAAGATACACGACCAAAGTAAGATAACTCTGTAGCATCTGAAGGAGCGTTACCTACATTCTTGGTTGCATTAGCCAACAAGTAGTCGATGTAATGGAAGTTTGGCTCATAAGATGTGAGTATGTTACCTCCTGTAGAACTGATGGAACTATTATCCCAATGATTCTTGGTAAACGACATACCTGCCATGGCACCAATAGTGTGCTTGCCGATTGTTGTCAAATAGTTGGCAAAGTTCTCCCACTGATAGTACAAACCATTATTGGTTTTCGCTTCAATGGTATAGTTTTCACTATGTGCCATAGATGATAACCAATATGGAGTCTCGTAGTTATGATAGTTACTCTGAGTGATACGATAACCTAAGCGAGAAGTAAATGTAAAGCCCTTGAATGGCTTGATATTGGCAGCAACGGTACCACGTACATTGATACCAGAAGTCCATGTGTCATGACGATCGCGCTGATAGAGAGGGTTACCAGTAGCATCATCTACATATTTAGAAGTACCATAGTAGTCATTGTTATGGCTTGGATCTCTTGGAACTGGGCCACCGGCTTCTACCTGGGCCTTCATGCCAGGAGCCAAATCCTCCACATTACTGATATAAGCTGGAGTCAAAGGATCGATAGAAACCACAGAGTTCAGCAATGAACCATAACCTCTAGTTACACCTTTGGTCTTGTACTTTTCAAAAGATGTATTAGTAGTCACGTTCAACCACTTATAGATATCATAGTCGGCATTGATCTGACCAGTGAAACGCTTATAAGTATCCTTGCTACCTTTAACGATACCATCATTGTTCAAGATATTCAAGCTGGCGAGGAAACGTCCCTTACCGTTACTTGCCTGCAAGGTGAGACTATGCTGGTGAGCCAGACTGTTCTCAAATACCTCGTCATACCAGTTGGTGTTCTGACCATTATAGTTGTTCTTCTTCAGAAGATCATCGTTCAAGTCGCCCAAATACTTGTGATACTCGATATACTCAGGAGCATCAAAGATATCAGCCTTCTTTCCCAACGACTGGATAGTGAACTTGCTGCTGTAAGAAATCTGAGCCTTACCGCCATTGGCAGCACCCGTCTTGGTAGTAATGATAACGACACCATTACCAGCCTGCGCACCATAGATGGCAGCAGAAGCGGCATCCTTCAATACCTCCATGCTCTCAATCATAGATGGATCCAGGTACTGGATGTTATCCACCTTCAGACCATCGACGATGAGCAACGGACCGATATTACCACTATTGGAAGAATAACCACGGATACGGATATCGGCAGCCTCACCCGGACCACCCGAGTTGATAATCTGCACACCGGCAGCCTTACCCTGGAGGGCAGCACCGGCATCGGTAGCTGACAAACCCTTGATGTCATCGCTCTTGATAGATGCAACTGCACCAGTCAGGTCGCTCTTCTTCTGAACGCCATAACCGATGACAACGACATCATTCAGAACTTTTGAATCATCCTTCAAGGTAATGGAAAGGGGTTTACCAGCCTCAGCTTTCACGGTCTTAGGCTCCATACCCACATAGGTAATTGTCAATGTTGCACCAGGTGCAGCATCAATGCTAAACTTACCATCCAAGTCGGTAACAACACCCAGCTTGCTACCATCTACTTTAACAGTAGCACCAATCACAGGTTCTCCACTTGGATCAGTCACTATACCTTTTACTATGCTCTGAGCCGAAACTCCCAAAGGAAGCAAACAGAGCAGGAATAGCAATACAAACGGCTTTTCAATCATTTTAAAATTCACCATCATAAAAATAGATTAATAATTATACTTACTTGTCAGTTGCTAAATATTACATTATTATATTCTACATCCTAAAT
>ENA-OZEF01000950-OZEF01000950.1-human-gut-metagenome-genome-assembly--contig:-NODE-950-length-10261-cov-6.862826_pt1 | contig 10261 bp, 10 predicted proteins | sample MGYA00245065_ERZ653603 | MGnify/ENA primary metagenome ERZ653603 (study PRJEB26926, sample SAMN06164922) | human gut metagenome | biome: ENVO:00009003; feature: ENVO:2100002; material: ENVO:00002003...
ACGGTGCATTGCTGGCCGTGCTGGCGCTGGGCTTCCTGGGCTGCTATATCCACTTCTTCAAGGCTTACGCCTGGGGTGAAGCCTTCCTGCTCTCGGGCTGTGTGGGCGTATCTCTGGTCGTGGCCATGGTGATCTCCAGCCTGGTGGGCACGGTCATCCCCATGCTGTTCCATAAGATCCACATCGACCCCGCCGTGGCTTCCGGCCCGCTCATCACCACCATCAATGATCTGGTGGCGGTGGTGGTCTACTATGGCCTGGCCGCCGTGGTGCTGATCGATATGTTCCATTTGGGCTGAAATAGAGAAAGGCTGCTGCCGACAACTCCCTCAGTCACGGCTTCGCCGCGCCAGCTCCCTCACGGAGGGAGCCTGACATGACGGTAAGCTGTGAAGCCTCCCTCATTGAGGGAGGTGGCATCGCGTAAGCGATGTCGGAAGGAGTTTGGCAACAGCCCTTTTCTATATTTTTAAATTTTTCAGTTCTTCTTACCAGTTAAAAACTCCGGCAGGGACTTGCCCTGCTTGCGCCACTGATGGTACTCGGCGGTGGCAGCGAACTCCACGTCACCGGCAGAGTTCAGGGCAGTCTCCACAGAGTCCTGCACCACGCCGATGATGAAGCCGACACCCACCATCTGCATGGCGACATCGTTGGAGATGCCGAACAGGGAGCAGGCCATGGGGATCAGCAGCAGGGAACCGCCGGCCACGCCGGAAGCACCGCAGGCACCCAGAGCGCTCATAGCGCTCAGCACGATGGCTGCAGGCAGAGACACCTGAATGCCCAAGGTGTTAGCAGCGGCCAGCGTCATGATGGTGATGGTGATGGCGGCACCGTCCATGTTGATGGTGGCGCCCAGCGGGATGGAGACGGAGTACATATCCTTGTCCAGACCCAGCTTTTCGCACAGGGCCATGTTCACGGGGATGTTGGCGGCGGAGCTGCGGGTGAAGAAGGCGGTCAGGCCGGACTCACGCAGGCAGCGGAACACCAGCGGATAGGGGTTGCAGCCCAGATAGATAAACATGATGAAGGGGGAGACGATGAGGGCCATGAACAGCATGGTGCCCACCAGCAGGGCCAGCAGCTTGCCGTACTGGGTAAAGATGGCAAGGCCGTTGCCGGAAACATTGGTGTAGACCAGACCCATGATGCCGAAGGGAGCAAGATTGATGATCCAGCGCACGATCTGGGAGACCGCATCGGCGGTGTTTGCCATAAAGGTCTTGGTGGTGTCAGAGCCGATCTTCTTCATGGCCACGCCGAACATGCAGGCCCAGAACAGGATGCCGATGTAGTTGCCGCTCATGATGGCACTGACGGGGTTTGCCACAAAGTTGGTGAGCAGAGTGCCCATCACTTCGCCCAGACCCTGCGGCACCACGTCCGACTGGGCAGCGTCTGCCAGCACGACCGTGACCGGGAACATAAAGCTGGTCACCACTGCGATGGCCGCAGCCAGAAAGGTGGTGAGCATGTACAGCCAGATGACCGTGCCGAAGCGGCGGTCCAGCTTGGAAGAGCCCTGTGCCAGAGCACTTGCCACGATCACGAACACCAGCACCGGGGCGATGCCCTTCAGTGCGCCAACGAACAGGTTGCCCAGTTCACCCACCCAGCCTGCACCGGGGGCCACCAGAGCCAGCACCGCACCGATGATCAGGCCGATCAGAATGCGAATGATCAGGCTGATGCCGTTGTAGCGGGCAACTGCCTTGTTCAACGTTTTCATATAGACACTCCTCTTTCCTATTGTACGCCAATGGCGCACAGCTTCTTGTCTCTTACACAAGGACGGGTGTTATTATAGCACATACGGCAGAGAAATAAAAGCGTTTTCAGACATTTTTCGTTCACAAATTTGCATTCAGGTCGGTGCCCATGGGGGCTTTCCGTTGATCTGTATTTGTAGCAAGGACAGGTTTGGCCATTCGCGGCTTTGTTCTCTCCGTCACCGTCGAGCGGCGCAGGGCGGAGCGAGCGGGGGCAAACAAAAAAGCCTGCGTACGCAGTCCTGCATGGCAGGCTCTGCATCCGCAGACCGGGGCTCTTTGGGGGTGTATTCTGTTTTCAACCCAGCGGCTGGGTGGGGGCAAGCTTCTGGTAGGCAAAGCGGGGCGAGCCGTCTGCCACATGGATGACACCGCAGCGGGTAAAGCCGTTCTTTTCCAGCAGATGCTGCATGATCTTGTTGTCGGCGTGGGTGTCGGCACGCAGGCTCTGGCAGTGCTCCATGCTCCAGTCCAGCACTGCCGATGCCACGCCCTTGTGCTTTCCGGCCGATGCCAGACGGTGCACCGTGCCATAGGGCAGGGTATCGTCCAGCCACTGGCCGTCCTCAATGGCGGCGTAGGTGGGGTCTGCCCCCAGAATAAAGGCAAACACGGCCTCGATCTGGCCGTTGACCACATAGAGGAACAACCGGTTCGAGTCGATATCCTCCTCCAGCAGTTCCTGCGGCGGGAAATTATCCCCCCACTGGGTCGGGTTGCCAGATGCCTTCATGACTGCACGTGCATGGGCGTAGATCTTCAGGATCTGGGGCAGATCCCCTCTCACTGCTCCACGAAACATTCATTCCACCTCGTCTTTTCTGCGCTGCGCTCGGTTCGGCACAGCACTTTGAGAATTGTTCTTATTGTACTACAAATTACCATAAAAATCCAGTTCCCGCACCAAAGTACCTTAAAATGCTCCAAAACGGCAAAAAGCAGGGGCTGCTGCACTTTCGGCTAAAACGATGTGCAGCAGTCCCTGCTTTTAGAGCAAGTACCTTATGCGCTGGCGCGGCCATGGCCGGTGCGCACCAGCCGGTATTCCCGCGGGCTGAGACCATACCGCTCGTGGAACAGGCGGTAGAAATAGCTGGTGTTCTCGTAGCCCACCAGAGAAATGATCTGCTGGATGTTCATGTCGCTGCGGCGCAGCATGCGGGCAGCGGTCTCCATACGGTGCTTTTGCAGCAATTCCTTATAGGTGCGTCCGGTCTGGGCACGCACGCACTCGCTGACATATGCCAGCGAAACGCCGTACTCCCGTGCCACGTTGGAAAGGCTTGCTTCGCGGTAATTTTGGGTGATCTCTTTGAGTGCCGCCTGCACCAGTGCTTCGCGGCTGACCGTCTCGCTGCGTGCTTCCAGCGGAAAATGCTTCATCTGTGTCATTTTGATCTTCCTCCATAAAGGTGCGGCGGGCGGGGACTGGGGGAAGCCGGACCCCCGCCGCACAGAGATCGCAGGCCCTTTGCCGGCCCTTACACTTCTGATACGAACCGGCCTGCCGGAATATTGCAGAAAGCTAAAAAACTTTTATTATTTTTCGTTGTAGGAGTCAGACCCCTCTCAGTCACGCCTAACGGCGTGCCAGCTCCCCCGAAGGGGGAGCTTTATCGGCACGAACCGGTAGATGCTTAAAAGCTCCCCCTTCGGGGGAGCTGGCGAACGCAGTGAGCCTGAGAGGGTTTTCGTCTTACAGAAAAAGACCGCTTCCGCACCGGGCAGAAACGGCCTTTTTCAGGAGAAATAAAGAAAACACGAACCCTCAAAAATGAGGAAGGGAAATGCTCAGAACATGCTCTCGTCCTTATAGCGGCCGGTGCGCACGAACTGCACCCACTCGGCCACATTCACGGCGTGGTCGCCGATGCGCTCCAGATACTTAATGACCATCAGCAGGTCCAGCGCTGCATCCACCTTGCCGGGGTCTTCGGCGATCTCCTGCGCCAGCTGATGCTTGATGGCATTGAAGTCGTAATCCACCGCGTCGTCTGCGGCGATCACCCTGCGGGCGGCATTTTCGTCCTCTGCCGTCAGGGCATCGAGAGCATCCAGGATCATCTGGTGGGCCTTTTTGCCCATGGCAATGGCCCGACTTACCGCCGGGTCGCCCTCTTTGCGGACGGTGACAAGGTGGGGGATGATCTCGGCGATGTCGGCGGCATGGTCGCCGATGCGCTCAATATCCGTGACCACCTTCATGGCAGTGGAGATGCGGCGCAGATCGCCTGCCACCGGCTGCTGACGCAGCAGCAACGTCATGCAGCGGTGCTCGATATCCCGCTCCATATTGTTGATGCGGGCATCCTCCTTCACGATGGCCGCAGCCGCATCGGCATCAGCAACGCAGAGCGCTTCCAGAGCGTTCTCCACGGCATCGGCAGAGTTGCGGCCCATTTCGGTCAGCGAATTTTTCAGCGATTCCAGATCGGTGTCGTACTGTTTACGGATACTCATAGCTGTTTCCTCCTTTAACCGAACCGACCGGAAATGTAGTCCTCGGTGCGTTTATCCTGCGGTGCGCTGAAGATCTGCGCCGTGGGGCCCACTTCCACCAGCTCGCCCAGCAGGAAGAAGGCGGTGCGGTCACTGATACGGGCCGCCTGCTGCATGTTGTGGGTAACGATGACCACCGTGTAGTTCTTCTTCAGCTCACTCATCAGCTCCTCCACCTTCATGGTGGAGCCGGGGTCCAGAGCACTGGTGGGCTCGTCCATCAGCAGCACTTCGGGCTTCACTGCCAGTGCGCGTGCGATGCACAGACGCTGCTGCTGGCCGCCGGAAAGGCCCAGCGCGCTCTTTTTCAGGCGGTCCTTCACCTCGTCCCACAGGGCTGCGCCCCGCAGCGAACTTTCCACCAGCTCGTCCAGCTCGGCCTTATTGCGCACGCCGTGCAGCTTGGGGCCGTAGGTGATATTGTCGTAAATGCTCATGGGGAAGGGATTGGCCTTCTGGAACACCATGCCCACCCGGCGGCGCAGGTCGGTGAGCTGCATTTCCCGGGCAAAGATGTCCTCGCCCTTCAGCCGCACATCGCCCTCGATGCGCACATTCGGCACAAGGTCGTTCATGCGGTTGAGGGTCTTTAAAAAGGTGGACTTGCCGCAGCCGGAAGGGCCGATGAGAGCGGTGATCTCCCGCTCGCCCACGTCCAGCGAGATGCCTTTCAGCGCCTTGAAGTCGCCGTACCAGAGGTTCAGGTCTTTTGCCGATATCACCGGCATGTTCGTGTTTTCCATAGAGTACCTCATTGTTGAATTTCAACAGGAAGTTTACCGTTTCGACCCTTCCCGTGAAAAGGTAGATTTGAAAAATCCGCAGATTTTTCAAATCTACGAAATTAAAAATAATTTTTCCGCGATTCATGGCCAGAGCGAATGCGGAGGCCATTTTGAACAGTAAAATCAAATTTTACTGTTTCTGTTTCAGCTTGGTCTTTGCCAGCCGCGCCGCAAGGTTGATGGCCAGCACCAGCACCAGCAGCACCGCACCGATGCCCCATGCGGAAGCAAAATCGCCGTCCTCAAAGGCACGCAGGTACAGCAGCACCGACAGGGTGGCACCGTTGGAGGTGTAGGCTTTGGCCACACTCTTGGCAATGACCTCTGCGGCACCGGCGGTGAAGAGCAGGGCGGCACTTTCGCCCACGATGCGGCCCACAGCCAGAATGCAGCCGGTCACGATGCCGTCGATGCTGCAGGGCAGCACGATGGTGCGGATGATGTGCCATTTGCCTGCACCCAAGCCCATGGCACCCTCACGGTAGCCCTGCGGCACCGTCTTGAGGGATTCCTGCGTGGTTCGGATGATGGTGGGCAGGTTCATGACCACCAGCGTGAGTGAACCGGACAGCAGACAGGTCTGGAAGCCCAGCGCCTGACTGAACACCAGCATGCCCACCAGACCGTAGATGATGCTGGGGATGCCCGCCAGCGTTTCGTTGGTGAACTCAATGACCTCGATGAGCCGTCGGTTGGAGGCATACTCGGTCAGGTAGACCGCCGCGCCCACGCCCAGAGGCAGTACGATCAGTAATGTCAGCACAATGACATACAGTGTGTTGAGGATGGCAGGCAGGATGCCGTCGGTCTTTTTCAGCACACTGGCAGTGGTAGAAAGGAACTTCCAGCTGATGTGGGGGATGCCCCGCACCAGCACCATGCCGATGATACCGGCCACCAGAACCATCACCAGAACGGCGCTGGCCCAGACCAGTGCCGTCATGACCCGGTTCCACATCTGACGGGAAGGCGAAAGGCCCTTATTCATCCCGGCTTCCTCCCTTCAGCACAACGTTCAGCACAACATTGATGATCATGATAAAGACGAACAGCACCAGCGCGATGCTGAACAGCGCCTGCCGCTGCAGACCGCCGGCATAGCTCATCTCCTTGGCGATGGCGGTGGTCAGGAAGGTGACGCTGCGGAAGGGACTGTCCGGCATGTTGGGGCTGTTGCCTGCCACCATCATCACCGCCATGGCCTCGCCGATGGCACGGCCGATGCCCAGCACAATGCCTGCGGCAATGCCGCTTTTGGCTGCCGGAATGCTGATCTTGAACCATGTTTCGGTGTCGGTGGCACCCAGTGCCAGACTGCCCTGCTCATACTCCGGCGGCACGGCATTCAGCGCCGTGACCGACACGGACACGATGCTGGGCAAGATCATGATGGAAAGCACCACGATTGCGCTCAACAGGCAGGCACCGGAAGCCTTGCCGAAGGTCTTTGCCACGGCGGGCACCAGCACCTGCATGCCCAGCAGGCCGAACACCACGCTGGGGATGCCGGACAGCAGCTCGATGGCGGTGACCACCACGGTGCGCAGCTTGAGGTCGGCGGCCTTGGAAAGGAACACCGCCGTCAGCAGGCCGATGGGCACACCGATGATGGCAGCGCCCAGCGTGCCGTAGATGCTGGAAAGGATAAAGGGCAGGATGCCGAACAGCGGCTGGGCTGCCGTGGAGGCCCACTTTGTGCCGAACAGGAATTGGAACAGGCCGATCTTGTGGATGGCCGGCACGCCAGAGATCACCATGTACACCGAGATGAGCACCACGCAGCCCACAGCCAGCATACCGCACAGGAAGAAGATGAAGTTCATCACCGCTTCCAGCCATTCGGCGGGGGTGCGGGGCAGCCGCACCCGGCGCAGATAGGATTTTTTGTTCATAGCTGAAATCCTTTATAAAAGCCGCGTCGGCCCGCAGAAACGGCAGCCCGACGCGGCGGGGTATTTTGTGAACGGCCTCGCCCTCTAACCGTTACTCGTTCACCGGCACAGCGCCTGCGGTGCGGATGAGGTCGGCAGCGTCCTTGCTGGTGGCAAAGTCCACAAAGGCCTGTGCCTGCTCAGACAGGGCAACGCTCTTGTTGGTAACGAACACGAAGGGGCGCTGGATCTTGTAGCTGCCGTCCTTGACGGTGTCCTCGCTGCACTCCACACCCTCCACGGTGACCATGGCAACGGTGTCGCCCACAGCGGACAGGGAAGCGTAGCCGATGGCCAGCGGGTTTGCCTCCACGGCGCTGATGACAGCGCCGGTGGCGGTCAGCTCCTGTGCGTACTTGCAGCTGTCCTTCACGTCCACGATGCTCTCAAAGCCATCGCGGGTGCCGGAACCGGCCTCGCGGCCCACCAGAACGATCTCGCCGTCGTCGCCGCCCACATCCTTCCAGTTGGTGATCTCGCCGGTGAACATCTGCTTCAGCTGGTCCACGGTCAGGTCTGCCACCTTGCTGGCCTTGTTGACAACGATGGCGATGCCGTCCAGAGCCACGGTGGTGCCGTCCACGTCGTTCTTCTCGTCGTCCTTCAGGGCGCGGGAGGACAGGCCGATGTCCAGCGTCTTATCGGTAGCGCCGGTGATGCCTGCGCCGGAACCGGTGGGGTCGTAGCTGACGGTGACACCCGGCTCCACCTCGGCAAAGCCCTCGGTCAGGGCTGCGATGACGTTCTTCATAGAGGTAGAACCGCCGGTAGCTACATTGCCGGACAGGGTGCCTGCAGCGGTCTCAGCAGCGGCAGAAGAAGAGGTGGACTCTGCAGCAGAGGATGCCACAGTGGAAGAGGCGGCGCCGCCGCAGGCGGTCAGAGCCATAGCCGCAGCAGCAGCGCCGCAGACAGTGATAAACGAACGACGAGTGATCTTTTTCATAACCCTTTTCCTCCAATAAATGCCGAAATGCATTTTCGGCCGATGTTTTCTTGTTTCTATGTGTTTTCCTTGGGAACGGCCTTATTGTACCGCACCGCCGTGTGCGCTGCGACCATGTACGCGCAAAATGGAGGTAAAGCTTTTGCACAGGCTCCGGCGGCTGTGTCAAGCCTGCGTAAAGCCGGCATGAAAAGCCTGTACTCAAATTTTACAAACAGGATAAATATGCCGAAAATGCCATTTTCCGGCTGGGCAAAACGACAAAAAGCCCCGGGCACTCTTTCAAAGAATGCTCGGGGCAAAAGGGTCTGCGGGTCAAACCGTGGTAAGGGAAGGCAGAGTCTTGGTGGCTGCATAGCCGCCATTCTTCTTGACAAGGAACAACGTCTCGCTGATGCCGTTGATGACGATCTTCAGCACCGCAGGCTGACCATTCCGGTAAGCTTCCTTGATTTCTGCATCGGGGAAGTTCAGCCTCAGATCTTTTTCCTCTGTGGCAAAGGGCTTGCCCAACATCGTGTCGGAGACAAAGAAAGTCCCGGCGGGGGATACCTGCTTCAGCTTTGCTGCGCCCACGGAAGCTTGGAACATGTCGCCGTACTGTCCGCCCTGCCAGCTGCCGCCGCCGGCGTCATAGCGCAGTCTCACCTTGCCGGTGATGGCACCCTTGTCCGTGCCGGATTCCGTGCCCAGATCCACATCCAGACCAAAGACCTTCACGGTGAAGGGTCCGATCTGGACCTCGTCGTCTGCCAGCTGACCGCTGCCGCCGCAGCCGACCAGCACGCCGGACAAAGAGATCGCTGCAGCCGCAGCTGCTGCGCTCTTCATAAAGGTACGCCGGGTCATTTTTTCTGCCATAATATTGCCCTCCTCTAAAAGCGTTTTTCTGTGTTTTTAGCGTACCACTTTTTGGGAGTCTGTCAACAAAAATATGACAAAAAGGCGCTCTGTACACATAATTTGCACAGAGCGCCTTCTGCTCAGCAGTATTTTGTTCCGTCCGGGCAGTAGAACTGCACGTACTTCTGCCACTCGGTCTCGCTGATGGTGCGGCGGTAGCAGTCCACCAGGGCATCCACGGCCTGCCGGTCCGCAAAGGTACCGGCACCCGGGCAGTCCAGCACCAGAATGCGGAACCATGCATCAAACAGGTGCTCGGTGAAGCCGGTATCCCGCGCGCCGCACCGGGAGTAAAAGCCCAGCCGCCGCACAGCCATAGCTTCGTCCTCCGCCTTATCCGGGCATTCGGCCTCAATGAGGATGGCCTGTGCACCCCGCTCGTGCTGCGGCAGGTCGGCCAGCAGCTGCGCGCCCAGCCCTGCAGCACGGTATTCCGGCAGCACGGCAAAGTAATCCAGCTGGCTCACCCTGCTGCCTGCCGGGCGCACCATGAGCAGGTACGCCGCCAGTGTTTCGCCGTCGAACACGCCCCATGTGTGGGCGGTGCCGTCCGCTTCGCTGTTCAGGATCATGCTCAGGGGCTTTAGCTCCGTGGGCGGAAAGTCCCGCCGCATTTCATCCAGATAGACCCGCGTCAGTTCTTTTTCGTTCAGTTTCCGCCAGCTGTACACTTTGCTCATGGTTTTTCCTCCCGTATCTGCCTTTTGAACCAGTATAGCACACTCCGCGCGGGAACGCAAAAAGCCGCCGGGAGCGGCAGGTTCTGCCCTTCTCCCGGCGGCTTTTATGGGAATGCAGGAGCAACCAGTCTCCCGCACAAACTCCGTTCAGAATGCTGTGTGCGTTACAGCATCTTCTTCAGCTCGTCGTACACGAACTGGACCTTGGTGCCGATGATCACCTGGCAAGCGTTCTTGCTGGGGCGGATGACACCGGCAGCACCAGCGGCCTTGACAGCCTTCTCGTCCACCTTGGCGTTATCCTTGACCTCAAAGCGCAGACGGGTTGCGCAGTAACCAACTTCCTTCACGTTCTCCTTGCCGCCGACAGCAGCCAGAACAGCGGAAGCGACTTCGGTATAGTTGTTGTTTGCCAGAACGACCTTCTTCTCGGCCTCTTCGTCCTCGTCCTCACGGCCGGGGGTCTTCAGGTCGAACTTGGTGATGGCAAAGTAGAACACTGCGTAGAACACCACGAAGGCTGCGATGCCCAGAGGAATGATCATCCAAGTCTTGGCAGCTGCGGGCAGGGAAGCGGAGAACACCAGGTCGGTAGCACCTGCAGAGAAGCAGAAGCCGGCACGGAAACCGGAGTAGTAGGTGATGACGGTAAAGATGCCGTACAGAGCAGCGTACACAACGTACAGGGGGAAGCACAGGAACATGAAGCCGAACTCGAAGGGCTCGGTAACGCCGCAGACGA
>ENA-OZEF01000968-OZEF01000968.1-human-gut-metagenome-genome-assembly--contig:-NODE-968-length-10159-cov-6.504553_pt1 | contig 10159 bp, 7 predicted proteins | sample MGYA00245065_ERZ653603 | MGnify/ENA primary metagenome ERZ653603 (study PRJEB26926, sample SAMN06164922) | human gut metagenome | biome: ENVO:00009003; feature: ENVO:2100002; material: ENVO:00002003...
AACTATATGATAAGTTCACCGACCTGGAGAAGAAAGAATTTCTTAACAGCTTTGTAGAACAGGTGGATATTTATGAGCAGGAGCAGCCGGATGGCAGATTCCTGAAGCACATAAAGTTCCGTTTTCCGGTGTATTTTGGAGACAGGGAAACACAGGAACTTTGTTGGGACAACGAAAGTACCGTTGAGACGGTTGTCAAATTATCCCTCAAAAAAGATACACCGAAAATTGAGGTGACAATGGAGCCTGATGAAGAGAGCAATTACACACCAGAGGAAAAAATAACTTATCAGAAAATTAAGGCTTATATTCTTGAAAAATATGGATTTAAAGTGTCATCATTGTACATTGCACAGATTAAAGGTAAGTGTGGTCTTGGTAAAGAACGTACTGGAAATAACTGGAAGAAAAATGATAAGTCAAAGGAGCCGCAGTGTACACCTGAAAAGAAAGAGGCTATTAGAGAGGCATTTAAGAACTTTAATATGATATAAGGAGTTTTAGATGATAGATATGATATTGAAATGGCTTTATCAAAATTCAGCAGCTATAATCATTTCATCATTAATATCATTGTTAATATCAATGATGTATTACCGAAAGGGAAATAGAGATGAACTGTTAATGAGTGTTATATTTCCTGTGGTGCAACTTTTAAATAAGAGTTATTCTAGGAAAAACTATGATGAGCTATTAGCAATAAAATCAAACTATGCAATAAGGTATTTAGGAAAAAAAGAAAGAAGAACACTTATGCTGTTAATAGAACAGTACAGTATAGTTTGTCAATATAATAGGTCGAAGAAGGATACTGATTGTATATTATCGTATTTTGACTTCAAATTAGGTGAGATTGGTATTAATCCTAAACCATGTCCTATTACTGACGATGAAGGAGAAACGGTAGCATATGATTATCCTCCTGATTATTATTTCCTTGAAGAATATGTAAATGATATGGTTTCTAAGATGGAGTTTGAGGTATATCCAGAAGAAGCTGAAAAAGCTATTACAGATGCATTTGAGAAATATGCTCACAAATATTATACAGTTAAGAATATAGAATGGTTTCAAGACTATTCGATTGAAAAGGTTATAGAAAAATCAAAAGTATCTGAAAAATGGAGAGTTGATTTTGATTTGATGGAACAAAGAAAAAGAACTTTTATGAATCTGTCGATTGCTAAAAAGGTAATTAAAATACTTCAAGGCTAGGTTGAAATATATTTTCTTTTTTTTAAAGCCTAATATGGTATAATTTTTATGCAAATAAGTTTGCAGCAGGACTTGGTTCGATTCCAAGCATCTCCTCATTTGTTATGACATTATTGAATATTGTTACCTCTGGTATCTGTTATGATGCTATTAGAAATTTTATTTCTGACTTAAAAGGAGGATACGTTATGAGAGGTTTGCCTTGATGATGAGAAGTATATCATACATTCAGATGGGCGAGTAAAACTTACACAGTATGCTTTATCTTACATGGATGAATGTTGTCTTGCTTTTGATAAGGAATATAGTTATCAGTCGAAGTATCAGGGACAAAAATACTATACCCAAATGATGTACAAGACACCGAGTCAGGTGGCAGCACAAGAATACTCATTTGAGATGAATGCTCACAACAGAACATTGTTATCTCAAATTCAGAGAGCAAGTCGAAGTGCTGATGCAATGAGATTGTATCCAGGAGCCTTCTCCGAAACATTGGTACAGCTTATGAAAGAGAAAAAGCTTTCTAATAAGAAATTAGCAGACGCGTCATTGGTGGGCGAACGTACAATACAGAGATTAAGAAATGAAGAAGAATATCCCACAACAATTCAAACGGTTTTGGGATTGTGTTACGGATTGCAGCTTTCAGTGCCTGAAGCAGAAATGTTAGTTGGGAAAACCGATTTCAATATAAAGCCAACTAATCCACAAAATAATGCTTATAGATGCGTATTAAGCTCATGTGCCGAGAATAGCATATATGAGGTTAATGAGATGTTGGAATCTTGTGGATTTGAGCCACTTGGTAGTTCAAAATTGGGATAATACATAAGGAGGTACTTTATTAAATGCAGTACGATTGGATAGATTTTTACACAGAGTTTGCTACTAAGCTTCTTCCTTTCAAAACTGATAGAAAGACTCTTATTCAGAAAATATATGCGGTGTATGACACTGTTGGAATTAGTGTTCCGAAACTTGAAAGTGGTGATGAGATTATTGATATTGATCCGTTCACCATCTTTGGCACATTCAACAAGGGAATAACAAATGCTAATAGAATTGCTATTCTTAACGGGATAGCGTCAGAGTTTGGAATTGCTGCAACTGTGCCGAGCAATTTTGATGGAATTCCGGTTCTTAATAATCTAAAGGCTACGTTTTATGGATTTAAGGATGATAGAAAAGCAAATGATATTGATAACTTGTGGAGTTTGTTTGAGGTAGCTCTTGCATTGGCTGACAATGACACAGAGGATAACCGTCAGAAATTCTCTGAGGCTTATGACAAGGTACATGATCAGCTTTGCATTCGCTGGAATATTACGATGGGCCTTTATTGGATTCGTCCTTATACATTTATCAACTTGGATTCCAGAAACCGCTGGTTTATAGCAGATGTCCAGAATATGCCTGGCGAGTTTGTTGTCGCAGCCGAGAAGAAGCTTAAGAAAGTGCCGTTTGCTGCAGATTATCTTGAAATAAAGGATTTGTGTAAGAAAGCTCTGGATGCAGGTGAATATGAATACAAGAACTTTCCTGATTTATCCTATACGGCCTGGGTGATCTCTGAGCAAGTCAATCAGGAAAAGGCTGCTGAAAAAGGTAAAAAGACTTCGAAAGCAGAATTTCTTAAGTGGTTTATGCCATTGCTACAGGCGTTACGCGATTTAGGAGGATCTGCGACACCGGTAGAAGCGAGAAAGAAAATTATAGAAAACGAGCATTTGTCGGATGAGACAGTAAGCGAAACCAGAGGGAAAACGAAGGTTAACAAATTTGAAAATGAAGTTGCTTTCGCCAGAAACTATCTCGTTGGAGCAGGATATATTGATAAAAGCGTAAGAGGTGTGTGGACACTTACTGAAGCAGGCAAGTCAGTGGAATTAACAGCGGAGATGGCATCTGATATTTTCAAAAAAGGTGTCTCTGATGCAAAGAGTAAGAAAACGAATGATAGCGATGCTCTTGCAGATAGTGATGTCGATACAGTTCATTACTGGATTTATGCTCCAGGACAAAACGCTGATAAATGGGAAGAGTGTTATAAGAACGGTTATATACTACTGGGCTGGGGCGAGATTGGAGATCTTGGAGTATTCAGCTCTAAGGATGAAATGAAACAGCAGATGAAGAAAGAATACGGTGATAGCAGTTCCTATAAGAATTCAGCTCATGCTACTTGGCAGTTTGTACATGATATTAAGATTGGCGACGTGGTATACGTTAAAAAAGGTAATAATGGAATTCTTGGCAAAGGAATTGTTGAGTCTGATTATGAATATGATGCAGATCGCACAGATGAATATTCTAATGTTAGAAAAGTAAATTGGACGAACAAGGGCGATTGGACAATTAATCATCAGTCCCCTCAGAAGACTCTGACTGATATTACGCCATATAGTGACTTCGTACAAGAAATTAAGGCTTTGTTTGAGGAAGACGATATTGCAGATGATGAGCAGGAAATTGCCTATCCGGAGTACACAGCAGAAAATTTCCTGGATGATGTGTACATGTCTGAAGATAATTATACCAGATTAGTTGGCTTGCTTAGAAATAAGAAAAATATTATCTTGCAGGGTGCACCAGGTGTAGGAAAAACATATGCTGCTAAGCGCTTGGCCTATTCTATGATGGGTGTAAAAGATGTAGAGCGTGTCATGATGGTACAGTTCCATCAGAGTTATTCCTATGAAGATTTTATTATGGGCTTTCGTCCATCTGCTACAGGATTTGAACTGAAGAAGGGGGCATTCTACAATTTCTGCAAGAAGGCCGAGGTAGATAGTGATAATGAGTATTTCTTTATCATAGATGAAATCAATCGCGGCAATCTGAGTAAGATCTTTGGCGAGCTGTTTATGCTGATTGAAAATGATAAGAGAGGAAATGCGCTACAGCTTCTGTATTCGGATGAAAAGTTTGCAGTGCCGAAGAATGTCTATATTATTGGCATGATGAATACTGCGGACAGAAGCCTGGCTATGCTGGATTATGCACTTCGTAGAAGGTTTGCTTTCTTTGATATCAAGCCGGGGTTTGAGACTCCGGGGTTCCGTGAGTACCGCATGGCATTAGATAATGAGAAGTTCAACAAACTGATCAGTTGCGTCGAGAGCTTGAATAGAGAGATTTCCGTCGATGAATCTCTGGGCGAAGGGTTCTGTATTGGTCACAGCTACTTCTGTAATTTACAGCCTGATACAATTGATGATAGTTGGCTTTATGGTGTTGTGGAATATGAGTTGATACCTTTATTGAAAGAATACTGGTTTGATGAACCTATGAAGGTGAAAGATTGGAGCGAAAATCTAAGGAGTACGATTAAGTGATACCGATTCAAAACATCTATTATATGCTGTCCTATGCATTTCAGGTATTGAATGAGCAAGGCTATAAGAATATAGCCACAGAACAATTTAATAATACTGGCGAGCTGATGGCGGCTATCTTAGAAAAAGGTATCGCGATTCAGCTAAAGAGAGGACTTGGTAAAGAATATATTCTGCAGACGGAGGCGCTCTCTTCTCTGAGAGGAAAGATTGATATTGCAGAGTCCATCAAGACACAGTCGATGTTACGGAAACAGCTAATCTGTACATATGATGAGTTTTCGGTTAACAGCATCATGAATCGGATCATCAAATCTACAGTTGAACTTCTCCTTCGTTCGAATATATCGAAACAGCGCAAGAAAAATCTTAGAAAGTTAATGGTGTATTTCAGCGAGGTGGATTTTATTGATTTGTATACGGTAAATTGGAATGTTCAGTACAATCGAAATAACCAGACTTATCATATGCTAATTTCGATATGCTACCTGGTAGTAAAGGGTCTATTGCAAACACAATCGAATGGGCATACCGAGTTGATGGACTTTCTAGACGAGCAGCGAATGTGTCGATTGTATGAGAAGTTTATCCTGGAATATTATAGGAAAGAGTTTAAAAATCAGTTTACCGCAAATGCATCACAGATTCCTTGGCAGCTGGACAATGAAGAAAACTCTATGTTGCCTGTGATGCAAAGTGACATCATGCTCCAAAGTGGTGAGAAAGTTCTTATTATTGACGCAAAGTATTATGAGCACAGCACACAGGTGCAGTTTGACAAGCATACACTTCATTCAGGCAATCTTTATCAGATTTTTACTTATGTGAAAAACAAGGAATATGAACTGAGAGAGAAGGACCACACGGTTTCGGGAATGCTTTTGTATGCCAAGACTGATGAAGAGATATATCCGAATAATGTGTATCAGATGAGTGGAAACCAGATTACTGTCAGGACTCTGGATTTGAATTTACCATTTGATGAAATAGCAGGACAGCTAAATACAATAGCAAAAACGCATTTCGATTTATAAAGGAGGCCTCCTATTTGAAAAAGAAAAAAGACGAAAGTACCATTCGTTCCAGCGCGGCAGAATACTTGACCTATGTTGCCTCAGTTGGCGATCAGCAGGACAGTATTGAGATGCGCTATGAGGATGAGAATATATGGCTGACACAGAAGATGATGGCAACATTGTACGATGTCGGCACTAACACTATAAATTATCATATTAAGAAAATCTTTGAGGACAGTGAGTTACAAGAGGATTCAGTTATTCGAAAATTTCGAATAACTGCCGCCGACGGAAAAAGCTACAGCACAAATCACTATTCCTTAGAGATGATCATTGCAGTAGGATTTAAGGTAAATTCTGAGCGTGCGGTGCAGTTTCGTAAATGGGTCAATCAAATTGCAAAGGACTATACCATCAAAGGCTGGGTTATGGATGACGAGCGTCTCAAACGCGGAACTTATCTGACAGAAAAGTATTTTGATGAGCAGTTAGAACGAATTCGTGAAATTCGAGCAAGCGAAAGAAAGTTTTATCAGAAAATAACTGACCTGTATGCCACAGCCATTGATTACGATAAGAATTCTGCAACTACCAGGAGATTCTACGCAACAGTTCAGAATAAAATGCATTACGCAGTTCATGGTCATACGGCAGCTGAACTGATTGTAGAAAGAGCTGACCATACAAGAGAACATATGGGATTAACTACTTGGGCAGATGCTCCTGAAGGCAAAATTAAGAAGAGTGATGTTACGGTTGCCAAGAATTATTTGAGTCAGGATGAAATGAAACAGCTGAATCGTATGGTTACTGCATACTTGGATTTTGCTGAGAATATGACATTACGGCATATTCCACTCACGATGCAGGACTGGGAAAAACGGCTTAATAGCTTTATTGAAATGTTTGATTATGGTATTTTACAGGATGCAGGGAAAGTGTCAGCTGAAATTGCAAAGCTTCATGCCGAGACTGAATTTGAAAAGTATCGTGTTATTCAGGACAGATTGTTTATGTCTGACTTTGATAAGTACATGCTGGAACTGGAAGAGAATGCGAAGAAGTAGCAGTGGCGTTATTAAAATTTTCTGCTAAATTTCTAGCTTACCAAGGTCGAGTGCATGGAAGGCAGGCCATCAGTTAGGTCTAAAAATAGCCGTTGACCTGTTTTTGTAGGAAGAACGGACAAGGTTGAGGCGATGGCGTTTCCTCGGAAGATTTGACTTTTATGTTGGAATCACTATAATAGTAGAAACGATTAAAAAAGTTGAACTTTTTCCGTAAACGGGCGAGGTTCAGGCTGCGATATGGATAGCGGAATGTATAGAGATATTTTTGCTACAGAATTTGTAGATATGTTTCCGCAAACAAACGGAGATATTTGGGTACATGCCATATTAGCCTGGATAGGTTGTCGATGACTGACATCAATCCGGACCTATCGAGCCATGTTGAGACGGTCGTGTTGATGTCAAGGAAAGATAAATAAAGGCTGAAAAGTGGCGTATTTCCGGGCTTTTTGTAAGGTTAGTATCATCAGGGAAGCCTTGCGGAAAGCTCGGTTTTCTTGTATGGAAACATATCTACTTTGCAGCTCGACCGGAGAAAAAGTCGATGACCGGAAAAATGCGGTAGGGTTTAGGCTGTGGATTAGATGTAGTGGGTTGTGGCACTGGGATTGTTGTCAGAAACGACCGCAGTTTAAGTCACTCGATACTAAGAGGCAGACTTGGCAGTGGAATAGATAACAGGAAAAAACGTATGAATTATGAGCAACTGATAGAAGAACTGAGGGAGGAAATGTGACAGCTTGTGAACACGAAATGTGATGCACTGCTCCAGATGTACCGGAGTGGGGAGCTGCGGACAGACATGAAAGATACGATCCGGGAAAGCAGTCTTATTACAGTGTCCCCGGCAGAACTGAAAGGGAAAAGACCGCTGGCAGTCCAGTTCGCACCGGGAGAATGGATAGAGACACCTACATGGAGAAAGGTGGCACAAAAGATTTTGTAGACCTGTAATGAACAGCCGGATATCCATGAAAGATTTATGGAAATGTGTGGAAAAGTAGCCGGACGCTGGAGGACGATCCTTGGCAGTTCACCAGAAGAAATGGATGGAATCAAGACTCCAAGTCTATGCCAGGTTTGGAGTTTTTCTTTTGTTCATCTTCCAAATGTAAAAATTGATTGTATAAAAGAAATGGGTAAGTTATAATATAGATGTGGTCAGATGCCTTTTTGGGGATGACTATATCTGTTACAAAAAGGAGGAAGGCCAGTGAATACAGAATTGAAAAATGCAGTGAAAGCAACAGACTCAAAAGCACAGTATGATACGAGTGCAAAGCGTCTGTTAGGACAGAAGAGCATACTGGCACATATACTGGTAAAAACAGTTGATGAGTTTAAGGGCATGAATCCCAAGGATGTGGTCGACTGCATCGAGGGGACACCACATATCAGTACGGTACCGGTAGAGTCTGGACTTACAAATGCAGCCAGCGAAAAAAATGGTGAGCGATTGGTCGGTTTCAACACAGAAAATGAAGAGATCAATGAAGGACTGGTAAGATTTGATATCGTTTTCTATGTGCGTATGAGAGACGGATTGTCACAGATTATCATAAATGTAGAAGCACAGAAAGACGAGCCAACGGGATACGAAATCTTAAACCGGGCAATCTTTTATGTGAGCAGACTGATCTCATCACAAAAAGAACGTGATTTTGAGAACTCCAGCTACGATGACATTAAGCGTGTATATTCGATCTGGGTATGCATGAACATGGAAGAGAGCAGCATGAGCCATGTGCATCTCACAAAAGAAGATTTGATCGGTTCCTATGAATGGAAGGGAAATCTTGATCTGCTGAATATCATCATGCTTGGACTGGCAAAGAATCTGCCGGAACATGATGAGACATATGAACTGCACCGTCTGTTAGGTGCGTTGCTGTCACAGGAACTTACAATAGATGAAAAACTAAACATAATTGGAAATGAATACGATATTCCTATTGAGGAGAACTTCAGGAAGGATGTGAGCGTTATGTGTAACTTGAGTCAGGGAATTGAAGAAAAGGGTATTGCGATTGGAGAAGCAAGAAAAGAAGAAAAAATTATTCTTAATATGCATAACAATGGTTTTACTGTAGAGCAGATTGCTATGGCTACAGATAAAAACGTAGAAGAAGTGAAAGCGATTATTACAGGGAAAGAACCTGCACTTGCATAAAGTTATGTAAGAAAAAGAGAGCCTTTGAGTTTAAATAACTTGGAGGCTCCTGTTATATGAAGATTTGAGAAATAATAGATACAGTTGAATTATCTGATGAAAAATAGTAGAGGGTGGTTATATTGACGAAATATGAAACAGAAACAGCAATTATTGGAGAGTTAGCTGAATTTATGCCAACTGTAAAATATATGCCTCTTGATAAGGGACTGCCTTTATTGAGAAAAGAGGCGTGGAGACTTGCAGACAAATATGATACTGATGCAGCAAATGTAATGAACATAATGATGAAAAGATATGGTGAATTGGAGAATGATGACTAAGGTAAAAAAAGGATTAGCATTAGTAATTGGTAACGCAGATTATAAATATCAACCGAAAGTGCTTTCTTGCAAGAAAGACGGTTTAGATATGAAAAATATGCTGGAAAAATTAAATTTTGATGTTATATATGGTGTAGATTCAACAAGAGCGGATATGTATGAAATCATAGAAGAATTTATAAAGAATGCAGAATTATATTCTGTGATTTTAGTTTACTATGCTGGACATGGAGTGCAAATTGATGGTGAAAATTATTTAGTTCCTATCGATTGTAGATACAATCCTTCAAAGGCTATTTTTATTGCAACATCATTAGTAGGAATCAATGCAATAATTGATTATATGAATGGACACCCAGAAAAAATAAATATAATGATTTTGGATGCATGTAGATCTAATCCGGGATTTTCGCGTGATATAGTTGGAAGTGGCTTGGCAGAAGTGAGAGCTGGAAGTGGCACAATAATTGCTTTTGCAACGTCACCCAATAAAAGTGCTGGTGGCGCAGCCGATGAAAAGGGAAATGGCTTTTATACGCAATGTTTATTGCAACACATTGCATCTCCGAATATTAAAATAGAGGATATGTTTAAAGCTGTTAGAAATGATGTAGTTGCATTGACGTCCAACGAGCAAATACCGTGGGAAAATACTTCGCTTAATTCGGATTTTTACTTTAACACAATGACACAAGACGAAATAAATGAAAGTATTTATCAAAGAATACGCAATAATTATTGTGCTGAAGAATTGTTGAATTTAAGTAAATTGTATGGATATTCAATTTCGGATGTGATGAGAATATATCAGAGACAAAAGAGCGAAAAACCCGGAGGAATATATATTAAAGATACAGAAGCATTTGAACAATATATTCTAGAACAAATATTACAATTAGGATTTAGGTTAGAGAACTATCGTTGGATATATAAAGATATGCCAGTGATTATGGGAGAATTTTACCATAATTATCAAAACCTGTCTCTTATACACATCTCCGAGCCCACGAGACGCGTAGTAATCTCG
>ENA-OZEF01001002-OZEF01001002.1-human-gut-metagenome-genome-assembly--contig:-NODE-1002-length-10007-cov-4.607416_pt1 | contig 10007 bp, 8 predicted proteins | sample MGYA00245065_ERZ653603 | MGnify/ENA primary metagenome ERZ653603 (study PRJEB26926, sample SAMN06164922) | human gut metagenome | biome: ENVO:00009003; feature: ENVO:2100002; material: ENVO:00002003...
CGCCGGCCTTGATGGAAGCAGCGTAGTTGCCGCCGCACTTGGTGAAGCCGGTCAGACCGGGAGCGGCACGGATGTACTCGTCTTCGACGTAGATGCGCACGGGGTTGATGCCCTCGGCGTAGTAAGCGCCCGACGGAGCGCAGATGATGCAGAAGATGTAGTGCTTGGAAGCGTGGACGCCCAGACCCACATCGTTTGCGAACACGAAGGGACGGATATACAGGGAAGCGCCGTCAGAGTGAGGCACCCAGTCACGTTCCACATCCACCAGAGCCTCGACGGCCTGGATGTAATCCTCAACAGGGATCTTGGGGATGCACAGACGGTCAGCAGAGTCCTGCATACGCTTTGCGTTGCACTCGGGGCGGAACAGCTGGATGGTGTCATCCGCAGTGCGGTAAGCCTTCATGCCCTCGAAGATTTCCTGTGCATAGTGGAACACAACCGTAGCGGGGTCCAGCTGGAAGGGTGCGTAGGGGACGATGCGGGCGTCATGCCAGCCCTCGCCCTCGGTGTAGTCCATAACGAACATATGGTCGGTGAACTTCTTGCCAAAACCCAGCTTAGACTCGTCCTGCGGCTTTTCCTTCGGGCAGGTAGTACGAGTGATCTTGATGTCCAACATGATAAATTTCCCTCTTTTCTGATCTCACACAGCGCCGCGCGGGCTGCACGCCCTGCGCCAAATATGCCGAATGTTGTTTTCTATTATAATGCCGTGAAACGGATTTGCAAGCAACCGAAAAATGTTTCATCTTTGGGGCAGTCAAGTTGCCACAAATTATGACCTTATCGGTGTTCAAAAGCGGAAAAACATGGTACAATAGAGTATATATGTAGATTTTTCGCCAAAAGGAGCTTGCGTTATGATACAGGGTGTTATTTTTGATATGGACGGGCTGATGTTCGACACCGAGCGCATCTGGAACATCTGCTGGGAGCCGGCACTGGCAAAATTCGGCCTGCCCTGCAAGGATGGCCTCTCGCAGGCTGCCCGCGGCACCACCAAGGCCGGCAGCTGCGATGTGCTGCGGCGCTTCTACGGCGAGGACTGCCCCGCCATGGGCATCGTGGAGGAGCTGTACCGGCTGGCCTATGAAGCCTTCAACAAGCCTGTCCCCAAAATGCCCGGCCTCGACGAGCTTCTGGCCTGGCTGGACGAACATCACATCCCCATGGCGGTGGCGTCTTCCAGCCCCATGACCGTCATCGAGGGACATCTGGAACACTGGGGCCTCGGCCATTACTTCAAGGCCGTCATCTCGGGCGAGCATCTGACCCGCTCCAAGCCCGCGCCGGACATCTTCCTGCTGGCAGCGCAGAAACTCGGCACCGAGCCTGCAAAGACGATGGTGCTCGAGGACAGCTACAACGGCGTCCGGGCCGGCGCGGCAGGGGGCTTTGTCACCGTGATGGTCCCCGACCTCTCGCCCGCCACCGACGAGATGCGCAGGATCTATACCTGCGAGTGTGCTTCGCTCCACGAGGTGCGCAGAAAGCTCGAATGCGGAGAACTATGAGCCGCGGCAGACCCGCACCACTTGTGAAATTTCAACATATCATCTGACAAATATCAATAAACCCCGTCATAACCCGGCTTGATCTCTCAGCCGTTTCCAAACTTGAAGCGCTCTCTGAAATACATTATAATAGTGGGGAAACGACTGATTTCCTGCGCTATGAATGGAGTTTGCATCATGAAGAATGATTCTTCCCGGTTCGGGCATATCATCCAGCTTTTCACCGTCCTTCTCACAGCCATCCTGATCAGCCTGTTTTTCGCTGCCCTCGTGCTGGTGGGCAAGATACAGGGTACGGCCCGCGTCGTCAACTACGCCGGCCTCGTGCGCGGCAAGACCCAGCGCATCGTCAAGCTCGAAATTTCCGGCACGCCGGAAGATGATCTCCTCGGCGATGTGGCCTCCTACATCGAAGGCCTCCGCTTCGGCAGCAGCGAGCTGGACCTGGTGCGGCTGGACGACGCGGATTTTCAGGCCAAGATGACCGCTCTTTCCAGCGAATTCGACGACCTGAGAAACGAACTCATCCTTGTCCGTCAGCGCGGCTACACCGAGACAGCCATCATCGCCAAAAGCGAGCATTTCTTCCAGACCTGCGACGAGGCCACCAACCTGGCCGAGGTCTACTCCCAGAAGCGGGCCACGGCCCTCGACTTTCTGGAAAAAGTCGTCCTCGCGGACATCGTGGGGCTGCTGCTTTTGTTCGGTTATCAGATCTTCAAGGCCCTGCGGTACGCGGCCATGAACCGCATTCTGCAGCGCAAAGTCTACCTCGATGAGGCCACCGGCCTGCCCAACAAGAACAAGTGCGAAGAGCTCCTGGACGCGCCCGACCCGCCGGACGGGAACACGGCGCTCTGCGTCTTTGACCTCAACAACCTGCGCACCATCAACAATAACCTCGGCCACGACAAGGGCGACAAGTACATCCGCTCCTTTGCCGAACAGCTGCGTCTGGCCGTGCCATCCCAGCACTTCGTGGGCCGCGACGGCGGCGACGAGTTCATCGCTATCCTCTACGGCGTGGACTGGGACGGCGCACAGGATGTGCTGCGCAGCATCCGGGCGCAGACGGCAGAGTATTCCCGCCAGCACCCCGAGATGCCCCTGAGCTATGCGGCAGGCTGCGCCATCGCCAGCGACTTCGAGGGCAGCACCCTGCGGGAGCTGTTCCGTCACGCCGACAAGAATATGTATGTGGACAAAAACCGTGCAAATCGCGAGGAGGCCGAGGCCCGGAAACTGCAGGACCAGCAGCTTCTGCATTGGGTCAACGCCCATGGGTATCAGTTCTCGAACTGCCTCTACTGCGACGCCCTGCTGGATCAGTACCGCGTCCTGCGCACCTCGTCGGGCTTCTTCCTTGCTGACAACGGCAGCTATTCGGGTGCAGTGGAGCAGATCGTGGACGAGTACGCCGCCTCCGCCACCCGCAAGACGATGCGGGAAGCGTTGCAGTTGAGCACGCTGTCTGCTGCCCTCAGTGCTGAGCACCCCAAGCAGGAGCTTGAGCTGGATTTTGAAACCGACGGCGTGACCCAGCGCGGGCGGCTGACCCTCCTGTTCTGCGACGCCGACCTCCATGGGCGGCTGCACCACTTCCTCGTGGGCTTCGAGTATTTCCGGGACAAGAGCACCGCCTTCGACGAGCGCCAGCCCCTGACCCAGTATTACGAGCAGATGAAGCACTCCCTGCTGGAAAACGACAACTATGTGGATGCCCTCATCGACGCAAACGACGCCCTGTTCACTGTGGACCTGACCCACGGCCAGCTCGAGCAGATCTTCTACCGGACTACCGCGCTGCGGCAGTTCGATCTGCAGATGACGCTGCCCTGCTCCTACGACGACTACTGCGCCCAGCGCCGTCACTTCGTCACTCCTGAGACGCTGGAAAACTACCGCATCGTGGACACAGCGTCAAAACTGCTGGAGCGCTTCCACTCGGGCTTCAAGCACGTGACAGTGGAGTACCGGGAGCAGACCTCCTGCGGCGAGCCGGTCTGGCTCCAGAAGACCGTCCTCCTGGCGCAGGATACCGTCTTTGATGCGGCCTCCGGGCGGGAGATGCCGGTCATCCACGGGATCATCCTCTTCCGGGATACCTCCATCTTCCATGCACAGGAGCAGGCCGAGAATCAGCGCCTGCAAGAAGCTTTTGAAGAAGCCGACTCGGCCAGCAAAGCCAAGACCGCCTTCATGAACCGGATGAGCCACGACATCCGCACCCCCATCAACGGCATTCTCGGTATGCTGGACATCCTCCGCTCCAACCGGGACGATGCCCGGAAGGTGGACAGCTGCCTTGATAAAATAGACCTCTCCGCTCACCATCTTCTGGCACTGGTCAACGACGTGCTGGACATGAGCAAACTGGAAGCCGGGCAGATGGTGATGGAACAGGAGCCCTTTGACATCGAGGTGCTGCTGCACGACGTCTCGTCGCTGGTGGAGGCACAGATAGAAAAGGACGGCCTGACCCACCGCCGCCACCGGGAAAATATCCAGCACACCGCCCTCGTGGGCAGCTCTCTCAAGCTGCGGCAGATCATGGTGAACCTGTTCAGCAACGCCATCAAGTACAATAAGCCCGGCGGGTCCATCGACACCTACGCCAGGGAGCTCTCCTGCGACGGCACCACCGTGTGGTACGAGTTCCGCATCACGGACACCGGCATCGGCATGAGCCGGGATTTCCTGGAGAACCAGCTGTTCAAGCCCTTTACCCAGGAGTCCGCCGACGCCCGCACCCAGTACAGGGGTACCGGCCTCGGGATGTCCATCGTCAAGGAGCTGGTCAGCCAGATGGGCGGCAGCATCTCTGCCGAGAGCCAGCTGGGGGAGGGGACTGCCTTCACCTTCCAGCTACCCTTCCTGCTGGACAAGAACGCCGCCGCAAAGCCCCAGCTCAAGCCCACCGACAACGGGCGGCTGGACGGGATGCACATCCTGCTGGTGGAGGACAACGACATCAACATGGAAGTGGCCGAGTTCCAGCTCACCAGTCAGGGCGCAGCGGTGGACAAGGCATGGAACGGCAGGGAAGCCGTGGAGCGCTTTGCCGCCAGTGCGCCGGGCGGGTATCAGGCCATCCTCATGGATGTGATGATGCCGGTGATGGACGGCTTCGAGGCGTCCCGGGCCATCCGCGCCCTCGACCGGCCCGACGCCGCCACCGTTCCCATCCTCGCCATGACGGCACAGGCCTCCGACGAGTGCGCCCAGTCCTGCCATCAGGTCGGTATGAATGGCCGTCTCGTCAAGCCTCTGGACGCCAAAAAGCTGGCAAAGAGCATCCGGGAGGCTGTACAAAACAAGCAGTAAAGGAGACGTTCTCATGAAAATCGCAGTCCCGTTCGAAGACGGTCAGGTGTTCCAGCACTTTGGCCGCTCCGCACAGTTCAAGTTCTATGAGGCCGAAAACGGCCAGCTCCTGCGCACCGAGGTCATCCCGACGAATGGTCAGGGCCACGGCGCACTGGCGGGCTTCCTCGTACAGCATGGCGCAGATGTTGTGCTCTGCGGCGGCATCGGCACCGGTGCGCAGGCAGCACTGATGCAGGCAGGCATCCAGCTGTTCGGCGGCCTTTCCGGCGCCGCAGACGCTGCTGTGGCCGACTATCTGGCCGGAAAGCTGGTCTTCGACCCGGACATCCACTGCACCCACCACGACCACGAGGAGGGCCACAGCTGCGGCTCCCACTGCGGGGGCGGGTGCCACTGATAGAATAAGCAAAGCCGCCTGTACACTTACTCCCAGACAAACCAAAAAACTTCTTCATCCGACAACGACTTGACGGCATTGGTTCGAGTGACCGCACACCAAAAATTAAGTCTTGGAGGATACGACTATGACGAAATTGCTTTCCTGCCGCTACAACATGGACACCAACCGGGTGGAAGCCCTGTTCGCGGATGGCACCATCATTGCCATTGACTGCATCGCTGTGGAGGATGAGTACGGCAACACCCCGGCACAGCGGGCAGAACTGGACTGGCTGCTGTGGAACAAGCCCTTGGAGTACGCACAGATGGTGCTGAGAGGGAAGATGGAGCGTTATCTTTCTCTCGGCTGTGACCACGGCAGGCCGGAGAATTGAGCCGCAGAAAACGCGCGGCAAAAATGCTAATCGCGCAGCGCGCGTTTTTCAGCGTAAATTCAGCGCAAATTTTCACTTCACGCTCTTGTACTTTGTTCCCCGGCCTACGCCATCAGGCTGCAAGATGCCGTCCTTGCACATCTGATGCAGGATATAATAAGTTTGATTCTTATTAAACCCACACAGTTCTTGTGCTTTCTGATTCGTAATCGACGGCTTATGCTTCAGATATTCGAGAATCCGATTCTTTGCCTGAATCTGGCTGACCGTCTTATCCTGCACATAGGCCACATCGGTTTTCACCGTTTCGTAGACCTTGAGGGACAGCATATAGGTCTTGCCGTTGAGTTCCAGAAGCCCCTCGTCCCGGCAACCACACACAGAAATATTACTCCTGATATGGTAAAGCCCACAGACCGGATTTTATATCCAGCTTGTGGGCTTTGATTATTTTCAGCTATCCTGTTTTACGCAAACATTGCATCTAACTCTTGATCGGTAAACATTTTGGACTGCTTCAGCAAACTTTTAACGCACTCTCGGAATGCTTCTTTGTTCACCGTTTTCAACGCAGTATCCTTGTACACCAGCGTGATAACACAATGTAGCTGCTGGATAAGGTCAACGGCAGAGAGCTGTGCATAGGTGTTCCCATCTACAAGCTGTATCCGAACATCCCGGAAGCGCGACCAATCCTGTCCGTACTGGCAGATGTACTGCTGAATCGTATTCCGCATGACATCTATGTTGCCAGATTCCATTGCCATCCGCGCCTGCTTGCATTTTTTCTCAGCCGTGTCAGCAATCGCGTGTGTCAGCTTTGCGGCTTTGACAACGCACTTTTCAAATTGTTCTACCTTATCAGCATATTGCGATTGAATTTTGATGTACTGTAGTTGGTTGTTGTCCATAGCACAACCCTCCTTTCTGGTTGGTATTATTATACCACAATTTTCCAATGTTATCTACATGGATTTTCCGGCAATTTCTCAAATAATTCGACGTAATATCACTTTATATTTGATTTCTGTTGTAAAAAATGGAGCGCACAGTTGTAAACTGTACGCCCCATTTTAGGTTATTTAGCGATTTTTGTCAGACTGCGAGAGAACGCCGCCCACAAGAGTTTTGGTCGTGCTGCTGTATTTCGGGCTATTCAAAGCTGCCGATGCAACGCCTTCCATTTTCTTTCCCGTCTGATGACCGCTCTTTGCCAGCGCAACCGCGCTTTTCACCGCGAGGTCTTTCCGCTGCCGGTAGTCCTTGCACTTCACCCACGACTTAAACTCCTGCCGGGTGCTTTCCCCGGCAACAATCATTTTGCGGAGTGCTCGTTCGGTCATGGTGGGGACCTCCTTTCTTACAAATTCATTCACTTTCACCAGCCGTTTCAGCCGGCGGCACCGGCGGCAATAGATAAGGTTCCAATAAGTCATCCAAAAGAGCTACATTTTCCAATATTTCGTCTGCCGCTCTCTTTACCTCTTCTGGTTGCAACATTTGCTGTGCTCTCGTAGAATGTGCAATCGCACCACGCATGACTCCGTAGTTGTTCGCTGAAATCAGTAAATCATGTGGCAGTTCATCGATTTTTATTCCGATCGGAAGAAAAAGGTGAATCAAGTTTCTTTCTTTTATTCCATGATTCTCAGAACGGACATATCTAAAATATTCCGTACATGAATCACTGATTCGCTGTTCCAAGTCCATCCGAACATGATTTCCGTTAGAAAGTTCAGGTAACGGTTCAAAAGCACCCGGATAATATGCAACGAGTGCCAACAACGGCTTTGATACTTGATTGGAAGAACGCCACTCTCTTAATGCTTTTTGAGCAATAGCTTTCGCAGCCTCCTCAAAATAATATTCCAGCTCTGCGTGGGTTAAAACTTTGTATGCCCTTGTATGTTCATAAACAATGTCTTCGTACTCACCTGTCGGTGAAAACTCGTCCGGCAAGAACGCATTTTGTAATTTTTCAAATCGCTCGCAAAGTTTTCTATAATATTCCGTTGCCATAGCATTCATCCTCGTTAGTTTTCACTATAAGGAGACTCTACTTTCACGCCAAGTTCTTCGCTTAAAGCATTTGCCCAAGTATTAAAGCGTTCTTTCACAGATTGTATACTTTTAGTGGTTGTTTCAATGGCACTTAAAAATTCCACTCTCCCAGTTGAAAGTATTTCAAATCTCGATTTAATTTGTTCTTCATGTCCTGGAACGGCCATGCGAATGTCTGGATTAGAAAAATAGAAGAGCATAATATCTGCAACAGCACGGTTTATTTTGTTTTCATAATTTCCTGCCTTAAATTTGTGGAAAGCATCTTTACCAAAAATATTGAAAGTCATTTGCGCAGCCATTTGGAATTGCTCATAAAGATTTTCAATTTCTGTATATCTATTATCCCATACTTTATTTAGTTCATTGCAAGTGTTATCCAGGAACTGCTGCATACTACCCGAATAGTCTTTTGCGAACACTGCAAAAGCGAAGTATCGGATTAGAATTTCCACATCTCTCATACGGAAGTCTGGCTTTTTAATATTTAGCATTTGTTTTAATTCCGTACAAGTGGAAGAAACATTATTTACATAATTTATAAATTTACCCGGATATAATGCCTGCCTAAGTTCCTGCGGAGAAAGTTTAACGCTTCCCGTGTTTAATCTCAAAAAGAGAAGATAAAGGACTTCGACAGAAGGCCAATTCTTTATAACAACCGTTCGGACTGTCTGATTATTAAACGCATCTATTTCATCACAATATTCACTACCCTGAATATCTTCATACGTCATCTTGTTCAAGTTTTCTTTTACTTCCAATCCAATAAGTTTGAGCTTTTTTCCATCTTCATCACCTTCCACAAATTGTTGCAGACTCAAAAGACGCTGCTTTCCATCAATTACAATATATGTTCCTTTTTTATCCTTTTTTTCTGCCAGGATAATCTGGGGAATCGGAAGTCCAAGAAAAAGCGATTCAATAAATCTGCTTTTCATTTTAGTATTCCAAGCATCTCTTCTTTGAAAATACGGCGAAAGAAGAATATTGCCTTTATGAATTTGATTAACAATCGTATCAGCAGTCCAATCTGCTCCGCTCACTGCCATCGAAGATATATCCAGTTTATCAAGCCCTGAAATATCTTCTTCCTGTTCGTTATAAGGTTCACTACTATCAAATTTATCCTCCGGCATCGGATCTTCCGTATCCATTTTCAACTGCTCATACATATCACTCATAATAAAGCAACTCCTTTATTCCATCACTCTAATCGTACTCTCAATAAACGCAATCTCATCTTCCGTCAGCTCATACTTCTTGTACAGCTTTTCGTCCGTCCATTCTTCCGCAAAGTTCTGTACAGGAACAAACATAAAGCACCCGCGTGTTATCATAATAGAAGATGTCGCCTGCATAATAAGGAATCGTGCAAACTTTGTCTTGAGATAGGAATACAAGCCAGCGGCTTCCGCTTCTGTATCATAACTGTTCACAACGATATATGTTTCGCTACATACCTCTTTGGGACCCAACATCTCAAGAATCGACAAAATTCGAGATTGACCATTCTTGTCTGCCTTTCCACCATGCTCATACAAAACTCTGGAAACAATTACCTTCCACTTATCAATGAGCTCTGTTCCGCCGGTAACTTTATCGCTAGAAATCGGTCCTTTTCCACCATTCCAACGCAAAGTGAGGTCACCATTTTCGTCAGGGCGGGCAAATGTCCGCAGGCCAAACGGTTTTTGACTGCTGACAAATGTATCAAGCGTTTGCTCTTTTCTTCTTGCAACTTTATCAATAATTGAAATTGCCGCATTAGAACGAACCAAAATTGGGAACTCGTTCAGATAGCGCTTTACACTGTGTGCAATCTGACTTTCGGCATTTGTCACCGTGCAAGGGCCATCATAGTCTTTATCCCACAGAAAGTAACAAATACCGCCCGAAATATCAACGCCTGGGAAGCAATAATCCGAACTCGCATAATCATAAAGCACCCGCATTCTGGTATCATTCATAATATTTGCACGAAAGTCATCCAATCCTCGACCACCAGAATACCAACGAGAAGGCATAATCATAGAAGCATAATGCGGCTCAATAGTTGTCGCAAGTTCTACAAACCTCTGGTACACTGGCATTGCACTAGCGTTGTTGCCACCGTCCGCAATTTGATAAGGCGGGTTTCCTACGATTGCATCAAAAGTCATTGGTTCTCCGTTCTTTCTCCAGGTTTCTGGCTTTTCCAGCTTCTTTGCCAGACGCTGCGGGTCGTTTTCCATCCGTTCCAGCAGGTGCGGAATGTAGGCGGTGTTGACCGTCCAATCCTGATAGCCCACCAGCGTCCGCCGGGTGATGCTTTCTGCCATCCGGG
>ENA-OZEF01001008-OZEF01001008.1-human-gut-metagenome-genome-assembly--contig:-NODE-1008-length-9982-cov-5.948927_pt1 | contig 9982 bp, 9 predicted proteins | sample MGYA00245065_ERZ653603 | MGnify/ENA primary metagenome ERZ653603 (study PRJEB26926, sample SAMN06164922) | human gut metagenome | biome: ENVO:00009003; feature: ENVO:2100002; material: ENVO:00002003...
AGCGTCAGATGTGTATAAGAGACAGATCATATCAGGCATATTTTTTAGGTTTGTACGTTAATATATTTTTATGCTACGAAAGAACATTATTTTGTATTATTTTAATTTACAATACCTTGTTCGACAAATGCCGAAAGGAAAATAAAAAAGACAGCTTGAAAAACAAATCAAGCCGTCTTTAACTTAAATTACGCATTGAATTTAAAACAGAATATTTTCTAAATTCAAAATCTGTCAACCTTCGTAATCGTCCTCGTTTTCCCAGTTATGGAAAACATTTTGAACATCGTCGTTATCTTCAAACATTTCGAGCATTTTGCCCATATTGTTTATGTCCTCTTCACTTTCGAGCTTTGTATAGGTAGATGGAATATAATCGACCTCGGCTGTCAGGTATTTATAACCCTTGGCCTCAAGATCATCGCGTACTGCACCCATATCGTTAGGCTCTGTGCGAACTTCGAAAACATCGCCGTCTGTGAGGAAATCGGTGGCGCCAGCTTCGAGAGCGTCCTCCATAAGTTTTTCCTCGTCAACATCCTCTTTGTCGATAATAATTACGCCCTCACGGGTAAACATAAACGAAACGCAGCCCGAGGTTCCCATATTGCCGCCGAACTTATCAAAATAATGACGCATATCGCCTGCGGTTCTGTTGCGATTATCTGTAAGAGCCTCGACTATTACGGCGACACCCGACGGACCGTAGCCCTCATAGATTATGCTTTCGTAATTATCGGTATTGCCGTCTCCGGCAGCCTTTTTAATGATTCTTTCGATATTATCGTTCGGAACATTGCAAGCCTTCGCCTTAGCTATGCAATCCTTAAGCTTTGAATTACCGGCAGGGTCGGGTCCGCCCTCTCTGACGGCAACAGCTATTTCACGGCCGATTTTAGTAAATACCTTTGCACGGGCATTATCGGTCTTTTCCTTTTTACGTTTGATAGTACTCCATTTTGAGTGCCCTGACATATTTTTCACCCTCTGTCAAAATTTACGGAAAATATTTTAACATACAATCGCTTTATTATCAAGATTTTTTTGTTTAACGAAACGCAATACGGTTTTTAGCCGCCGATTTTATGAGAATCACACCGAAACGAGTAAAAATACGAAAAATCAATTCACATATAATAAGCTCGTCTTTAAAAGAGTTTTATATAGAATCAAACAACGCATTTGAAATATCCGCTTATTAAGTTACAAAAAATAACATTTTTAGCATTTATTTTTCGGTTTCACTCCCACAAAAACCGGCAAATGGTGGGACAGAAAAGATACAGAAATTGATATTGTCGCAACAAACAATTCTAATAATATCATCTTCGGCGAATGCAAATATACCAAAAAACCGCTTGGTGTTAATGTGTATTACGACTTGCTTGAAAAAGCGAAAAAAGTAAATTGGAATAAACAAAACAGAAATGAATACTTTGTGTTCTTTTGCATTAACGGCTACACGAAAAAAATGCAAAACCTTGCAAAAGAAAATTCAAATATCGTTTTGTATTGAAATAAATACAAGTCTTGTGAAACGGCACTGATGCTTAATTGAGCATTGGTGCTTTTTTCTTTTCACCATGAAAGAAAAAAGCCTTTACCTTTCGGCAAAGACTTTGTTTGTATGAGAGTCAATATTTTTTGGTGTTATTTGCTTTTTTTACCTTGATAACGCCTTTTATTGTTTCGATGCCGTGAATGGTACCCACAAGCGGATGATAAAGCATAATGCGTGGTCCTGAATAACGCATCACTTCTTTAATTTTCACTCGCATATCGGGTTTGTAGCAATGGCAGGGACATTGCGAGCAGAAGTTTTTATCGTTTCCCCAGCGGCAATGATCAAGCCTGAAAAGCGCATAATCAGTAAGTTCTTGGCATTCCTTGCAAAGAGTACCTTTTTTTGATTTATGCACACCGTGGCAATAAATTTTTACCATTTCGGGTAACATTTCTTTTTCTCGTGTGATTCTGTCTTTTTTCATGATAATCTGCCTCTGTAAACGGTGTAAGCTTCGTCAGCGATTTTTGCCGTTGACTTTCTGTGAGAAACCAAAACAATGCTTTTGCCGTGCTTTGCTTCGTTTATAGATTTTAAGATGTTGCCCTCGTTTAAACTGTCCAAATTGCTTGTGGGTTCGTCAAGCATAATCATAGGAGAGTTGCAAAGGAACGCTCTTGCAAGACCTATACGCTGTTTTTCACCATCCGAAAGCAAATCACCGAGTTCGCCTACATTTGTGTCGTATCCCTTAGGCAAAGTCATTATAAAATCGTGAATTGAGGCTTTTTTTGCGGCAATTTCAACTTCTCCTCTTGTTGCGTTGTAATCTGCAATTTTAATGTTATTTTCAATCGTATCGTTAAACAATTGAGTTTCTTGGCTTACAAGGCTCTGATTGTTACGAAGTGATGATGTTTTAATATTTTTAATGTTTTCACCCGACATATCAATTTCGCCGCTGTTTACATCCCAAAAACGCATCATAAGTTTAAGCGCAGTCGATTTGCCCGAACCGCTCGGTCCGTTTATAGCAATGATTTTGTTTTTTGGAATTTCCATATTGAAATTTTCAAGAATTTGCTCTTTGTCATATGCAAAGCCTACATTTTTACATTCCATACCGTCAAATTCAACTTCTTTGCCGCTGATGTTTTCTTCAACAACAGGACTTTCATCAAGAATTGACAGCACTCTTTCACCGCTTGCAAGGGTGTGAGTCAAATTGCCTGCAAGGTTTGAAAGTGCGGCAACCGGACCGAATGAACTCATCATTGCAACGGTTGAAACAATAAGTCCGTCAAATCCGATTGTGCCCTTTTGGTAAAGGCAAATTGCAACTAAAAGCATTGTGATTGAAAAGAAGATAATCGAAATATCCGTAATTGAAATATTATGCCCCTCAATTTTCTTCAACTTCTTTTGAAGTGAATTAAGTTCATCGGTTTTTTCGTTCATTTCATTAAGGCGGGTATCGGTTGAATTGTATCTGATTGATTCCAAAAGTCCCCTCATGCTGTCAAGCAAATAGCCGGAAAGTGCACCCGAATTTTCACGGTAGGTCATACCGATATTTTTGTTAAATTTGGATGATACAAGTGGAATAATAATGCCGACTGTAATATAAGCCGCAAGTGCAACAAGCATAAGCCAACTACTGTATCTTCCGATAAATATCAGCATAACAAGGCTTGTTAAAAACGCAATACAAATCGGAGAAATCGTGTGAGCGTAAAAAACTTCTAAAAGTTCAATATCACTTGTTATGAGCGATATCAGATTGCCTTTATCTTTACCTTCAAGTTTAGCCGGAGTTAACCTGCGAAGCGATTTGAATACTTTATCACGAATAATGGCAAGCAACTTGAATGCAATATAGTGGTTGCACGCTTGCTCGCCGTAGTGAAGAAAGCCACGCAAAACCGCAAAAATAATAATGCAAATACAACCCGTTTTTATTGCAAGTCCACCGTTTATACCTGCGGCTGTAAGAAGTGTCATACTGCCAAGCACCGTAATTTGAATAGCACACAAAAATCCCGTAACGCCGAGTATAACTGCAAGTACCATGAAAAAAGCAAGCGGCTTAACAAGTTTTATCAACCGCATCATAATTTTGAAACCTGATTGTTTTCTTTTCATTACGCTTCCTCCTTTGCATATTTTTCAAGTTCTGCTTGAGTGGAATACATCAGCTTGTATTTTTTATTAAGAGATATAAGTTCAGAATGAGTACCGCTTTCCTCAATTTTGCCTTTATCAAGCAGAAGAATTTTATCACTGCCTACCACATTTTCAAGCCTGTGGGAGATAAGAATAACGGTTTTGATTTTAGCCATATTGTGAATAACGGTCATAATGTCGTTTTCGCTTTCGGCGTCTATGTTCGAAGTTACTTCATCAAAAACATATATCGGTGTGTTGTGAAGCAAGGCTCTTGCAATGGCAAGCCTTTGCCTTTGTCCGCCCGAAAAATTGCTGCCTTGTTGATTAAGTTTAGTATCAAGTCCGTCTTGCTCACTTAAAAATGACCAAAGGTTTACCATTTTCAATGTTTCAATCATCTTTTCGTCACTGGCACTTTTGTCGGCTATGAGCATATTTTCCCTAACCGTTCCTGCAAAAATGTAGGAATTAAAGTTTACGGCAGTTATGTTGTTCACAAGTGTTTTTTCATCAATATCTTTAATTTCAACACCGCCGATTGTTATACTGCCGATGTAGCCTTTAGTTGTTCCGCAAAGCAGGGAAGCAAGCGTGCTTTTGCCGCAACCCGATTCGCCTACTATACTTATAAGCTCGTGCTTTTTAAAGGTTGCCGAAATATCGTTAAGTACGGTTTTTTCGCCGTCATAAGAAAAGGAAAGGTCTTTAATTTCGATATCCCCGTCAAGATTTTCAGGAATTTCCGCTCCGTGTTCGTCCTCTTTTGTATCAAGCAACTTAAAAAGTTTGTCGCTTGCCGCCATACCATTCATAGCCACATGGAAAAATGAACCGAGAAGCCTGAGCGGTAAAAAGAAATCAGCCGCAAGCATAATGATTAAAAATGCCTGAGGTAAAGTGATTGTGCCGTTTTTTACCTGAATGATTGCAATTACTACACCTACTGCACTTCCTGCATATGCAACAATATCCATAACGCTTACGGAATTGAGTTGCATTGTAAGAACATTCATAGTAATTCTTCTGAATTCTTCGGCTTTTTCATTCATTTCAACATTCTTGCGTTCATCCGCCTGATAAACTTTGAGTGTTGTTAAGCCTTGGATATTTTCAAGGAAAGTATCGCCGAGGTTTGTGTATACTCCCCAATATTTGCTGAGAAGTCTTTTTGCGATTTTTTGAACTGCAACAATAGAAAGCGGAATAAGGGGTACACAAATAAGAAGCACCACCGACGCTTTCCAGCTTACGAACACAAGCACGGCAAAAAGCGTTATCGGTGCAAGCATAGCAAAGAAAAACTGCGGCAGATATTTGCCGAAATAAAGTTCAAGCTGGTCTACACCCTCAACAAAAACCTGAAGCACCTCTGATGTTGATACCTTTTCGCTGTAAGATGCTCCCATTCGTGTAAGCTTTTTATACATTTTTTGTCTAAGCACTTTTTTTACTTCGCTTGAAGCGAAAAACGCAGTCTGAGAACTTGCGTATCCGCAAAGATAGCGTACAAACATAACCGCCGCAATTGCGACCAAATAAGGCAAAAGTCCTTTAAAATCAAACGCTTTACCGTCGAGAATTTGCGCAAGTAGATTTGAAAGAATGAAAATCATAACGATGTTTGCAACTGTTTTCAACCACTGCGCAAGAACTGTTAGGGCAATGTACTTCTTTGAAGAAGGTACTTGCTCTATAAGTCTTGTTTTAATCATTTCTTTTCTCCCTCAATTAAGTTATTTATCCAAAAATTCATTTGCGAGGCGGCAATCGCCTTGCCGTGATATTTTACCGTTTTCCATAATCAGCACTCTGTCTGCAAGAGCACCGGCACATCGTTTATCGTGTGTTACGGTAACAATTGCCGTGCCGAGGTTCTTGTTTATTTTATTTACGGTTTCAACCGTTTTACAAAGGTTTTTGTAATCCTGACCCACCGTCGGCTCGTCAAGAAACAGTACGGTCGGCTCGCTTGCACAGACGGCAGCAATGGAGGCACGCCGTTTTTGCCCTTCGGAAAGTGATTGCGGATGCCTCTGCTCAAGTCCCGAAAGTCCAAAGGCATTTATCATTTCCCTTGCCGTTTCCTCGCTTTTTGCCTTAAAGGAAATCTCGCTTAAAAGCGTTGGCATAAAAAGCTGATAGACTGGATTTTGGTAAACATATCCCACCTTTGAAAACCATTTGCTGTTTGCTTTTTTGCTTTTTGTTATTGTTTGGCTGAGCATACCGTCATTCGGCTTATTCAGTCTTGCAAGCATGCGCATAAGGGTGGTTTTTCCGCATCCGTTTTCACCGAGCAAAACTATTCGTTCGCCTGCCCGAATTTCTATATCAAGTCCATCTATAATATTTCTGTCACCTGCGGCAAAAAAAAGTTTTTCGCCTTTTATAAGCACTTCGCCGGGCAAAGAGCCGTCGGCATGAGGAATTGTTTTTATTCCGCTGTTCAAGTCGTTTATGTCCGTACTTGTAAAAAGCTGTTTGTTTTCGATTCGCATAACTTTATCTATGTAGTTTTTCACAACATCAAGCCTGTGCTCAACTATTAAAACGGCATATCCGCTGTTTGCCAAATTACGAAGTGCTTTCAGCAAAATGTGTGCTGTATGAGTGTCCAAATTTGCAAGCGGTTCGTCAAGAATAATGATTTTTTGCTCCATCGCAAGGGTAGAAGCGGTTATCAGGCGTTGCTTTTGACCACCGGAAAGTGTTTTTGTTTTTGCGTTTTTTTCTATTTGCATAAGCGTTGTGAATCGTTCAATGCGTCTGTCGATTTCTTCGGACGCAATATTAAGATTTTCGCAGCCGAAAGCGATTTCTTCGTTTACTAAATCATAAATAATTTGTTCGTCCGCATTTTGAAGCACAGTACCGATTAGCTTTGAACGCTCGCTGATTTTTAGCTTTGTAACATCCTTGCCGTCTATTTCCACACTGCCCGAAAATTCTCCCGAATTAACGAACGGAATAACACCGTTTATTATCGAAAGCAGGGTGCTTTTTCCCTCACCGGAAACGCCCGACAAAAGCACGGTTTCGCCGTATTCCACGGTGAGATTTATATTTTCAAGCACATTTTCTTTAGCACCGTCATATTTAAAAGAAACTTCTTTCAGTCTTATCGCTATGCCCATATCATAACACCTCCGCCTGCGCAAAGCACGATAACACAGGCAAGAAATACGAAATCCCTTGCTTTTATTTTTATTACTTTATATACCGAGCTTGTACTGTCGTCAAGTGTAAATGCCCTTGTTTCAAGCGAAAGGGAAAGAGTATCCGATATTCCGATGATTCGCATAACGAGCGGAATAATAAACGCACGGTAAATGCAACTCGGTCGGTACCAATTCATATTTGCACCTCTGACCTTCATCGCCTCCCAGATCTGCTTTATTTCACCCACTAAAACCGGAATAAATTTAAGTGTTACAAGCATGCCGAGCGTTATAACTCTCGGGCATTTCAGCTTTGCAAGACAGCGTGTTAGATCGCAGGGTGATGTGCTTACCATCGGCACGGCACACAATCCCAAGAGAATCATTCTTAAAAGTGTTTGCCAAAATGCGTCCAAGCTTTTGTTTGTCAAAAATGACAGACCGCCTATAATAAGTCCGCAAATCGCCATTGCAACGGTCATTTTCCATGTGCTTTTAAAAAGACCGAATGCTGAGTAAAGCACAAAAATTGCCGTGGCAAAAGCAAAAGCCAAAAGATTGTTGGAAAAAAGCATTCCGAATATCAGCACTATTACGGAAACTGAAAATGAAATCAGCGGATAAAAAGGCTTTTTAGCCTCAAATGTTTCAAGCATTATCATCTTCTCCGTACGGTTTTAATTTGCCTGCCTTTTGAAGTTCTGCGGCGATTTTCATTCCGATTGCCGCACCCAAAAATGCCAATATAATTGTGCCGATTGATGTTAAAACAGAAATTTTCGGATTTGCTGTAAGCTGAGCGTAACTTTGCCCATTGAGCCAAAGACTGAACAGAACCGAAATCGGCAGTGAAAACGGCATATATATTCCCGTTGTAACGAAAACGGAAACTTTCTTTTGATAGCCTCTGAAAATCAAAAGCATAATCAATTCCGCTATGATTGAGGAAACAAAATTGTTAAAAAACATAACCGTCGAAAAGAAAATCAGCGGTGCGCCCGAAAAAAGTCCGATAATTGTGAGAGTACCCGGCTTTCTTACTTTCATAAGTCCAATTGCCACGAAAATCGAATAAATAGGTGCGGCTGCCATGTTACGCAGTCCGAAAACGGTGGTGTGCATAACAAGCGGCATCGTTATTCCGCCGCACAATGTCATCGCTGCGGATAAGACAGCCAAAAACACAAAATCCTTAACTTGAAATTTCTTAAATATTTTTTTCATACTTCGCCCCAATCAGTCATGTTTATTTTTCTTGATAACAGCAGTCATTACAAGCACAAATGCAACCGCACCCACTACGCCGCAGGCAATGGCGATCGGAACTTTTTTATTTTTAACCGTTTCCTCTTTAGGCTCGGTAACGGTTGGTGCTGTTGTAGTTGTAGTAGTAGTTGTTGTAGTTGTCGTTGTAGTATTTGTTGCTGTCGTTGTAGTATTTGTTGTTGTCGTTGTAGTTGTAGTGGTAGTGGTTTTTTTGGTGGTTGTTTCTTTTTTTACATCTCTGATTTTTTTTGCACTGTCATAATCTATTTTAATTCTTGCAGAAGGTGATAAAGGCATAGCCGAAGCGGCAAATTTTACGCCGACAAATTCATTGTCGCTCTTAATCGGAAATTCAAAAGCCGTTTCATATTCAGTTCCGTCAATTTCAACATTATTCTTTTGCTCAACTTCTACTGTGTCGCCCTCAACAGAGCCGTCCTTGTAATACCAAAAATGCATATCGCTTGTTGTTTTGGCAGGAGCTATTGTAAGCGTTTTTTCATCACCGTCAACTGTAAGAAGTGCGGTGTGAACAATATAGCTGTCACCCATAGATGTTCTTTCTTTTTCTGCGTGCCACATTTCAATCGGCACTTCGTAAACACCGTCCTCGCTCGGACCCATTGCAAACGCACCGAACGAAGTGCAGGTAAGTGCAAGTGCAAAAACTATTGCAGTCAATGAAATCGATAATTTTTTAAACATATTTGTCCTCCGTATTTTATTAGCCATTGCTAACTTGACATTAAAATTTTTAGTTAGCGTAAGCTAACCGCGGTTATTCTATCAAATGACAAATAAAAAGTCAATATTTAAACTATAAAATAATTAAAATTTGGCACATTTACAGCCTGCATTTGATAGACAGTTTAATAAGTCATAAATCATCTTACAGCCCAATTATTAAGCAGCGGTATCCTTTTTCAAACAATATTATTCTGGTAACTTTTCCATTCATGTGCACCTCTGTTACTTGCCTACATTTTGGGCAAACCTACTTTTCAAGTTAAAAAAATATAATTTTAATTTGAATGCGCTATCGTATTTTGCATATAATATTTCTATAAGAATGCAATATTTGCACATTTACGGTTGACAATGTGCAATTACTGCATTATTTTTCAATCAGAGGTGCAATTATGAATGTTCTAAAAAACTTGAGAATTGAGAAAGTTCTCGTAAAACGACATTCCCGAACTGTTTGATATACTAAAAAATTAAATATCTAAATTGTAAAATGATATTGATAATCCTTGCCTGTATGGTGAGGATTTTTCTTTTGCGTGAAAATAATTTGTAAATTTTTTCTGAAAACACCCGAACAAAACGGGGATTTTTCTCCGTATAGCAGAAGGAGTTTTTTGAACGATGTTTTTCTTTTTGGTTTCCACTCGGCAAAATATTCTCTAGAATAATTTTAAAGGAGGTTTTCGTATGCGTAAAAATTGCAGCGGTCAATTTTTTCTTTTGCCGAACAGAATTTTTGATGAACGGTTATCGCCTAACGAGTTTATCGTTTATTCTTTTCTTATTCGGGCAAAGGACTCGGCAGGGCAAAGTTTTTGGTCGGTGCCGATGATTGCAAAAAGCTGTTCGATGTGTGCATCAACTTACAGAAAAGTTTTGCATTCGCTGGAAAGTGGTGGTTACATAACGATCTCAAAACGGTTTATCGGCGGCGAGCAAAAGAGTAATCTATACACGGTCAACAAGATTTAATGCACCGTGCTTTAGGATTTATCGGCAAAGAATATGAAAGACTTTGATTTTGAAATTTTATGATTTTTGAAACGAAAATTGACAGCTTTTGGGTGGGTTTTGAAGCGAAATTCAAGCCGCCGATTTTATGAGAATCACACCGAAACGAGTAAAAATACGAAAAATCAAT
>ENA-OZEF01001030-OZEF01001030.1-human-gut-metagenome-genome-assembly--contig:-NODE-1030-length-9831-cov-4.868965_pt1 | contig 9831 bp, 10 predicted proteins | sample MGYA00245065_ERZ653603 | MGnify/ENA primary metagenome ERZ653603 (study PRJEB26926, sample SAMN06164922) | human gut metagenome | biome: ENVO:00009003; feature: ENVO:2100002; material: ENVO:00002003...
GTGCAGCGATGTCCTCCGCCTGCCGTTGTGCGAAATGAGCGAAGAAAACCGCGCGCGGCTCTTCGCCGCGATGGACGCCTGCGGCATAGACGCATGAAGCTTCACGCACAAGCACCGCACCACAAAAATGCACAAAGGCCGGTGCGTGAAGCTTTTGTGCATTCTTTCCGGTTGCCCCGCAGGGGCGAGGAAAGGGCACATATCTATTTTTGCCATGCGTTTGCATAGCAAAAAAGGACGGCTTCAGCCGTCCTTTTTCTTATCCTATTTTCTCAAGCAGCGCGACCGCGTGCGCCGCGATGCCAAGTCCCTCTCCGGTAAAGCCGAGTCCCTCCTCGGTCGTCGCCTTGACGCTGACGCGGGAAGCGTCAAGTGAAAGCGCACGGGCAAGGTTTTCCCGCATCCGCTCACGGTAGGGCGCGAGCTTCGGAGCCTGCGCCAAAACCGTCGCATCAAGGTTGACGACGGCATATCCCGCCTCACGCAGCCGCTCCGCCACACGCTCGAGCAGCAGGATGCTCGAGATCCCGGCGTAAGCCGCGTCCGTATCGGGAAAGAGCTTGCCGATATCGCCCAGCGCCGCCGCGCCGAGCAGAGCGTCCATGACGGCGTGCGTCAGCACATCGGCGTCGCTGTGGCCGAGCAAGCCCTTTTCATACGGCACCTCTACGCCGCCGAGAATGAGCCTCCGCCCCTCCGTCAGGCGGTGGACGTCATAGCCGTGTCCGATGCGCAGACCCGTCATTCCTCCGCCTCCCGTTCCTCCCGTCGGCGCAGGATCGCCTCCGCGACGATCAGGTCGAGCGGTGTGGTGATCTTGATGTTTTCCTCGTCGCCATCTGTCAAGTAGACTGCCTTGCCAAGGCGCTCTACCGCGGAGCAATCGTCCGTCAGCGCCGCGTGCTCCGTCAGCGCGGATTGCAGCGCTGCTTTCAGAAGTCCGGCGTCAAAAACCTGCGGCGTCTGCACGGCAAAAAGCATGGAGCGATCCGGCGTTTCCGTCACGCGGCGATCCCGTGCGAGCTTGATGGTGTCATGCACCGGCACAGCGGGAGCCGCCGCGGCGCACACCGCCGCGCGCAGTACCACCGCGTCGAACAGCTCCGGCGTCACGAGCGGACGCGCTCCATCCTGGACAGCAAGCAGCTTCGCGTCGGCTCTTGCCTCCAGCGCCGCGCGCAGCACGGATTCCTCTCTTGTCGCGCCACCCACGACCACCTTGACCGGCTTGCGAATGCCATAGGTCTTGCAGAGCTCCGCGTAGGTCAGCAGGTCCTCCTCCCGCGCCGCGATCACGATCTCGTCCACGCTCTGCGCCGCGTCGACCGCGCGCAGCGTGTGCGCCAGCACCGGCATCCCATCCAGCGGCAGCAGGAGCTTATTTTCGCCGCCCATCCGCTGCGAGCTGCCCGCCGCGGCAAGGATCGCCGTGCAGGTCGGACGAACGGCGGAAACGCCTTTGCCCAGCAGCCTCCCAAGCAGCTTTTTCATGCGCTCTCCTCCGCCATCATGGCCGCATTGACACGCGCCTCCGCGTCGGCGTACTCCACATCCTCGGCCAGCACGACCTCCGAAAGCAGGATCTGTCTGGCGTTGTGCAGCATCTTGCGCTCGCCGGTGGAGAGCCCGCGCTCGCCGTCGCGGTGCATCAGCGCCTTGATCACGCCTGCGACCTCCAGCAGGTCGCCGCTCTTGATGCGCTCCATATTCTCGCGGTAACGGTGGTTCCAGTTCGTCGTCATGTCCACGCTCAGCTTCGGGAGCTCCGCGAGCACGCGCTCGATCGTCTCTGCTGACGAGACTGCGCGGACTCCGATCATCTCGCTGTTCGCCGTCGGGATCTTGAGCGTCAGGCCGGAGACAGGCATCCGGAACACATAAAACCGGACAAGGTCCCTGCCGATCTTCTCGTCCACGATGCTTTCGATCACACCGGCTCCGTGCATCGGATGCACGATCTTATCCCCTACGCAGAACATGGCGCCCGCCTCCTGTCAAAAATTTTCAGTCACACAACATAGAAAACCGCAAAAGGGTCATTTCCCCTCTGTATATAGTATAGCTCAAGTCCGAATATTTTTCAAGTTTTTTCTGCCTCCTGCTCAAAAATCGCGCCCGATCCCGCACCTACGGCAGGAAAAAGGGTGGCCCCTTCGGGCCGCCCTTTTGTATCAAATAGCAGGCTTACTTGTTGCTTCTGCGCCAGATGTGCATCTTCTCCGCGTCGGCGATGAGCTGCTCGCGGAAGTCGGGATGTGCCACGGAGATCAGCGCCTCGGCGCGCTCCCATGTGGACAGGCCCTTGAGGTTGACCATGCCGTACTCGGTGACGATATAGTGCGTGCAGGAGCGCGGATCGGTGCAGATGGAGCCGGGCGTCAGCGTGGGAACGATGCGGCTCTTGACCGTGCCGTCCTTGCCGGTGACGGTCGAGGACATGCAGATGAAGCTCTTGCCGCCCTTGGAAAGATAAGCGCCCAGAACGAAGTCGAGCTGTCCACCGGCACCGCTAATGTGCTTGATACCTGCTGACTCTGCATTAACCTGACCGAACAGATCAATATCAACGGCATTGTTGATGGACATGAAATTATCCAGAGAAGAGATCGAACGGATATCATTGGTGTACTCAACAGGAGCAGCCATACATTCCGGATTGTTGTTCAGGTAATCATAAAGCTTCTTGGTTCCTGCAGCGAAGCCGTATACCTGACGCCCCTTATCGATATTCTTTCTCATACCGGTGATCTTACCTGCCTTGGCAATGTCAACAAATGCATCGACATACATCTCGGTATGTACACCAAGATCCTTCAGGTCAGACTCGGCGATCAGGGAACCTACTGCGTTTGGCATACCGCCGATACCAAGCTGGAGGCAGGCTCCGTCAGGAATCTGATCAACGATATATTTTGCGACAGCGTGGTCGATATCAGTAGCAGCTCCGCCGCCACCCAGCTCATAAAGCTCTGTGTTGGAGCCTTCTACGATGAGATCGACATCCTTGATGCTGACGCAGTTATCAAAGCCGCCCAGGCAGACAGGCATGTTCTGGTTTACCTCGACGATAACCTTCTTGGCAGAACGGATGCATGCCATTGCATGAGAAGGACTTGGTCCAAGGTTGAAATAGCCGTGTTCGTCCATTGGAGCAACCTGAAGCATAGCAACATCAGGCGGTGTCTGTGATTCGCGGTAATATCTTGGAAGCTCGGAATAACGGATCGGAGCATAGAAGCTGAAGCCCTTGGCGATCGCCTTACGCTCGATACCTCCCATGTGCCATGAGTTCCATGCAAAATGAGCGGCAGGATCCTCGATTTTAAAGATCTCAGGCTCTTTCATTAAAATTCCACCCCGGATATTAACACCGGTCAATTCCGGCATACGCTTTGCCAGTGCCTTATCAAGATCGATAACAGTTGTTGCAGCCCAGCCGTAATCAACCCAGTCACCGGATTTGATCTCGCGGACGGCATCGTCTGCACTGACGAGTTTTTTCGAATACATTTCCTTGTAATCCATGATTTCCTCCATTCTGTGATGAAGCATCATCACATTTGATTTCTCGGTAGATCGTATAAGATCACCTGTGGGAAGAGCAGTCTTATGAGAAAACTTTTCATTTGCTCTGCACTTTCTACACATATAGGTATAGAATACCACTTTTTGATACGGCGCGCAAATGTTAAATACATGCAATCAGCAGGGGGCAAATCAGCAGGGACTGGCAGTTTGGAAAAGAGGTGGCAGGGCGGCAGCCCTATTTGTGCGGTTTGCACGGTAATATGGGAAAAAGGCTTGCCATTTTTGGAAGTTTGATATATCATTGAGAGTAGTTAGGTCACTAATGTGGTTAATAACGATAAAAATAGTACATACATTTTTCGTCATTTTTCACAACCTGCTATGCAGGAGTGGCTGTATAAGAAAATAGAAGGAGGATTTTTTATTATGGCAAAGAAAATTGTTTTAGCAGGCGCTTGTCGTACCGCTATCGGAAAGATGGGTGGAGGACTCAGCAAGACTCCGGCTCCTGTATTAGGTTCTGTAGTTATCAAGGAAGCTCTGAACAGAGCCGGTGTACCGGCTGATCAGGTAGATCATGTATACATGGGCTGCGTAATTCAGGCAGGTCTCGGACAGAACGTAGCACGTCAGGCATCTATCAAAGCTGGTCTCCCTGTTGAGACACCTGCTGTAACAGTTAACGTAGTATGTGGTTCCGGTCTGAATTGTGTCAACATGGCTGCTCAGATGATCGAAGCAGGCGATGCTGATATCGTTGTTGCAGGTGGTATGGAGAATATGTCTATGGCTCCTTACGCAATGATGCAGGGTCGTTACGGATACCGTATGAACAATGGTAAGCTCGTTGATACAATGGTAAACGATGCACTCTGGGATGCATTTAATCAGTATCATATGATGATCACAGCAGAGAACGTTGCTGATGAGTGGGGTCTTACCCGCGAAGAGCTCGATGAGTTCGCAGCAAACAGCCAGCAGAAGTGCGAGGCAGCTATCGCAGCAGGCAAGTTTGATGATGAGATCGTTCCTGTACAGACCGGTGTTGATCGCAAGACAAAAGAGCCGATCATTTTCTCTAAGGATGAGGGACCACGTCCAGGCACAACAGCAGAGGGCCTTTCCAAGCTGAAATGCTGCTCCGGTAAAGAGGGCGGTGTTGTTACAGCCGGTAACGCATCAGGTATCAATGATGGTGCAGCAGCTGTTGTAGTTATGACAGAAGAGAAAGCAAAAGAGCTTGGTGTTAAGCCTATGGCTACATTCGTAGCCGGAGCACTTGGCGGTGTTCGTCCTGAGATCATGGGTGTTGGTCCTGTTGCTTCTACAAAGAAAGTTCTTGCTAAGACAGGTTTTACAATTGATGACATTGATCTTATCGAGGCAAACGAGGCATTTGCAGCACAGTCTGTAGCAGTTGCAAGAGACTTAAACTTCGATATGTCTAAGGTAAACAAAAACGGTGGTGCTATCGCACTTGGACATCCTGTTGGAGCTTCCGGATGCCGTATCCTTGTTACACTTCTTCATGAGATGCAGAAAGAGGGAGCAAACAGAGGTCTTGCTACTCTTTGTATCGGTGGTGGAATGGGCTGCTCTACAATCGTTGAAGCTTACAAATAATTAAAAAGGAGATACACTACTATGGATTTCATTTTATATGAAGTAGATGGTGCTGTTGCAACCATCACGATCAATCGTCCAAAGGCACTCAATGCTTTAAACAGCCAGGTTCTTGATGAACTGGATCAGACACTGGATGCGATCGATCTGGATACTGTAAGATGCGTGATCCTGACAGGCGCAGGAGACAAGTCTTTTGTTGCAGGTGCTGATATCGGAGAGATGAGCACACTGACAAAGGCAGAGGGAGAGGCTTTCGGTAAGAAAGGAAACGATGTATTCCGCAAGCTTGAGACTCTTCCAATCCCTGTGATCGCTGCAGTAAATGGCTTCGCTCTTGGTGGCGGCTGCGAGATCTCTATGAGCTGCGATATCCGTATCTGCTCTGAGAATGCAATGTTTGGTCAGCCTGAGGCTGGTCTTGGTATCACACCTGGTTTCGGTGGTACACAGAGGTTGGCAAGAACTGTTGGTGTAGGTATGGCTAAGCAGTTGATCTATACTGCACGCAATATCAAGGCTGACGAGGCATACAGAATCGGTCTTGTAAATGCAGTTTATCCACAGGAGGAGCTGATGGAGCAGGCAAAGAAGATGGCATCTACCATCGCAAAGAACGCTCCGATCGCTGTCCGCAACTGCAAGAAGGCGATCAACGATGGTCTTCAGGTAGATATCGATCAGGCAATCGTGGTCGAGGAGAAGCTTTTCGGTGACTGCTTCGAGACAGAGGATCAGAAGGCTGGAATGGGTAACTTCCTTGCACCAAAGGATCAGAAGGTAAAGGTTGTACCATTCAAGAATTGTTAGTTTAATCCGTAGGGATTATCATACAGTGGAGGAATGGACGTTATGTCCGTTTCTCCAAATATAAAAATGGAGGTTATAGACAATGAAAGTAGGCGTTATTGGTGCTGGTACTATGGGACAGGGCATTGCTAAGGCATTTGCTCAGAATGAAGGCTATGAGGTAGCACTCTGCGATATCAAGCAGGAGTGGGCTGAAGGCGGTAAAGAGAAGATCGCTAAGGGTTATGACAGACTTGTTCAGAAGGGCAAGCTGACACAGGATGCAGTAGATGCAATCCTTGGCAGAATCACACCGGGCTTAAAGGAAGATCTTTGCAAGGACTGTGATCTGATCGTTGAGGCAGCTTTTGAGGATATCAACGTTAAGAAGACAACATTCGCAGAGCTTGACAAGATTGCTAAGCCGGAGTGTATCTTCGCTTCTAATACATCAAGCCTTTCTATCACAGAAATCGGAAATGGTCTTACCCGTCCAATGGTAGGTATGCATTTCTTCAATCCTGCTGACCGTATGAAGTTAGTAGAAGTTATCGCTGGTGTAAATACTCCTGCTGAGACTGTTGAAGCAATCAAGAAGATCGCTGTAGAGATCGGAAAGACTCCGGTACAGGTAAATGAGGCTGCTGGTTTCGTAGTAAACCGTATCTTAATCCCAATGATCAACGAAGCTGCTTTCATCAAGATGGAAGGTGTTTCCGATATCGCTGGTATCGACGCAGCTATGAAGCTTGGCGCTAACCATCCAATGGGACCTTTAGAGTTAGGTGATTTCATTGGTCTTGATATCTGCCTTGCAATCATGGATGTACTTTACAACGAGACAGGTGACAGCAAGTACCGTGCATGCCCACTCATCCGTAAGATGGTTCGTGGTGGTAACCTTGGTGCTAAGTCTGGTAAGGGATTCTACATCTACAATGCAGACCGCACAAAGACACCTGTAGACGCACAGTAGAAAAGTATAAATAAAAATAAATCATAATTAAGGAGTGTTAAAATCATGGATTTTACTTTAGACAAGAAACATGAGATGGCTCGCGGTCTTTTCAGAGATTTCGCTGAGACAGAAGTAAAACCTCTTGCACAGGAGACAGATGAGACAGAACAGTTCCCGGCTGAGACTGTTGCAAAGATGGCAAAATACGGATTCATGGGAATTCCGGTTCCAAAGGAGTACGGCGGACAGGGATGTGATCCTCTGACATACGTTACATGTGTTGAGGAGTTATCCAAAGTTTGTGCAACTACCGGTGTTATCGTATCTGCACATACTTCCCTTTGTATCGATCCAATCATGACATTCGGTACCGAAGAGCAGAAGAAGAAATATGTAGTACCGCTTGCAAAGGGCGAGAAGCTTGGTGCTTTTGGTCTTACTGAGCCAGGCGCTGGTACAGACGCACAGGGCTGCCAGACAAAGGCTGTATTAGATGGTGATGAGTGGGTTTTAAACGGATCTAAGTGTTTCATCACAAACGGTAAGGTTGCAGATGTTTACATCGTAATCGCAATCACAAGCATTACCGAGGACAAGAGAGGAAGAAAGAAGAAAAACTTCTCCGCATTTATCGTAGAGAAGGGTGCTCCTGGATTCTCCTTCGGTACAAAGGAAAAGAAGATGGGTATCCGTGGATCTTCTACATACGAGCTGATCTTCGAGGACTGCAGAATTCCAAAGGATGCATTACTCGGTCAGGAAGGAAGAGGTTTCCCAATCGCAATGCACACACTCGATGGTGGACGTATCGGTATCGCTGCCCAGGCACTTGGTATTGCAGAAGGTGCTTTGGATCGTTGTATCGAGTATACAAAGGAAAGAAAGCAGTTTGGCCGTTCTATCGCACAGCAGCAGAATACACAGTTCAAGCTTGCTGATATGGCTGCAAGAATCGAAGCTGCTCAGCTTCTTGTTTACAAGGCTGCCATGGCTAAGGCTACACAGAAGGTTTATTCTGTAGAAGCTGCCAAGGCTAAATTATTCGCAGCAGAGACCGCTATGGCTGTTACAACAGAAGTTGTCCAGTTATTCGGTGGATACGGATATATCCGTGAGTACGACGTAGAGCGTATGATGCGCGATGCCAAGATCACAGAGATCTACGAAGGAACTTCCGAAGTTCAGCGTATGGTTATTTCTGGATCATTATTAAGATAATCGTACAGTTGCGTCACAACAAGATTGAAGAAAAGGAGATAAATAATACATGAATATCGTAGTATGTATTAAACAGGTTCCGGATACAAAGGGCGGCGTAAAGTTCAACGCAGACGGAACACTCGATAGAGCTGCAATGCTTGCTATCATGAACCCAGATGACAAAGCTGGTCTTGAGGCAGCACTTAGAATTAAGGATCAGAACGGTGCAAAGGTTACTGTTCTTACCATGGGACTTCCAAAGGCAGATGCTGTTCTTCGTGAGGCTATGGCTATGGGAGCTGACGATGCTATTCTTGTTACCGACAGAGTATTAGGTGGAGCTGATACATGGGCTACTTCCACAACAATCGCCGGTGCACTTCGTAACTTAGATTATGATCTGATTATCACAGGACGTCAGGCTATCGATGGTGATACCGCACAGGTAGGACCACAGATCGCTGAGCATCTTGGACTTCCGGTAATCTCTTATGCTGAGGATATCAAGGTTGAGGGAGATTCCGTAATCGTTAAGCGTCAGTATGAGGACAGATATCATGAAGTTAAGGCTAAAATGCCTTGCCTGATCACTGCTCTTTCTGAGTTAAACGAGCCAAGATATATGACTCCGGGTGGAATTTTCGATGCGTGTGACAAAGAAGTTACCGTATGGGGCAGAGCAGACTTAAAGGATGTAGATGATTCTAACCTTGGTCTGAAAGGATCTCCAACAAAGATCGCTAAGGCATCTGATAAGGTACCGAAGGGTGCAGGAGAGAAAGTAAATCTGGATCCTGCAGAGTCCGTTGCATACTTAATCGGAAAATTCAAAGAGAAACATATTATCTAAGATTATAGAGAAAAGTGGTGAATAACATGGGTTTAGAAGAATATAAGGGCGTATTTATCTACGCACAGCAGGTAGACAATGAACTTAGCTCTATCGCTTTTGAGTTAATCGGAAAGGCAAAGGAGCTTGCAAAAGATTTAGGAACAGACGTAACAGCAGTCCTTCTTGGATCAAACGTAAAGGGCTTAACAGATGAGTTAGGCGAGTATGGCGCAGACAAGGTTATCGTAGTGGACAACCCTGAACTTGAGACATACCGTACAGAGCCATATGCACAGGCTCTTGCAGCAGTCATCAATGAGTACAAGCCAGAGATTATGTTAGTTGGTGCAACAGCAATCGGTCGTGACCTTGGTCCTACCGTATCTGCAAGAGTTGCAACTGGACTTACCGCTGACTGTACAAAGCTTGAGATCGGTGATTTCCCAATCAACGCAGTTCCTGGTAAGGAAGACGAGCAGAAGCACAACCAGTTACTGATGACCCGTCCTGCATTCGGTGGAAACACAATCGCAACCATCGCCTGCCCGGACAACCGTCCTCAGATGGCTACCGTTCGTCCTGGTGTTATGCAGAAGCTTCCAAAAGAGGCTGGACGCAAGGCAGAAGTAATCGAGTTCAATCCTACACTTGAGAAGAACAACCGTTACGTTGAGATTCTTAACGTTGTTAAGGCAGTTGGAAATGTAGAGAACATCATGGATGCAAAGGTTCTTGTATCCGGTGGTCGTGGAGTTGGAAGCAAAGAGAACTTCAAGATGCTGCAGGATCTCGCTGATGTATTTGGCGGAATGGTAAGCTGTTCCCGTGCCGCTGTAGAAAACGGCTGGTTAGCACAGGATTATCAGGTCTGTCTCTTATACACATCTGACGCTGCCGACGA
>ENA-OZEF01001038-OZEF01001038.1-human-gut-metagenome-genome-assembly--contig:-NODE-1038-length-9784-cov-4.840991_pt1 | contig 9784 bp, 9 predicted proteins | sample MGYA00245065_ERZ653603 | MGnify/ENA primary metagenome ERZ653603 (study PRJEB26926, sample SAMN06164922) | human gut metagenome | biome: ENVO:00009003; feature: ENVO:2100002; material: ENVO:00002003...
CAGATGTGTATAAGAGACAGGGATTGTTGGGAGTATTCAAAAAGCCAGACAAAAAAATGTAGGGAGCTGATAAAGCTATTCGATGGCATATCCGTAAGAGAAGCATCCGGTATCGCTTTGTGCAAAAAACATTTAGGTTGCAATGCCATTGAGGTGTTAGATCCCACATTGCTTCTGACTTGCGACAAATACAGTTCAATCTGCGAGGGGGTAGTTCCTGCAACATCCAAATATCTGGCTGCTTACGTCCTTGATATGAATGACGAAAAGCGGAAGGTAATTGAAGCGATTGCTTCAAAAGAACGGCTTCCTATAAAATGGTTTCATACAGATAAAAGCTGCGTTTTATCGGTCGAAGAGTGGATTGCATCTTTCCGCGATGCTGCATTTGTGGTGACAGATTCCTTCCATGGCACAGTGTTTTCTATCATTTTCAACCATGACTTTTATTCTATCGTAAACGAAAACCGCGGTGCCTCAAGATTTTATTCTTTACTTTTAAAATTCGGATTGATGGAGAGAGTAATAGCAAGCCGCGATGTTTCCAAGATAAAGTCAGGGGAAATCGACTGGAATAGCGTGAATAAAATATGGGCGCAACAGAGAAAGGAAAGCATTGAGTTCTTAAACAGGAATTTGATTGGAAATAAACATTAAAGACTTATATACGGAAATGTCAAAGTGCAGAGATATAATAAGATTAGTCTATTACCCCTTGAAACGTATGTTTGATTATGGCGAGTATAAAAGATTTATCAAAGAGTCGGCCATTCAAGTAAGAGATACAAACGAAACAATCCGATACATATTGGCAAATCAGGTTTCTGTATCCAGATTCGGCGATGGCGAGTATATGGTGATGAACCAAAGTGGAAACGGTTTCCAATGTCCCGATAAAAAACTGGGGGAAAGGTTAAAGGAAGTCCTTAATTCAAACTTGTCTAACCATATCGTGTGTCTTCCCTACGCATTTGTCAGCACAAAGCAGATGACAAATGATGCGAAAAATTTCTGGTTTCCCTTCTGTGGTTCATACAGGGATTTTATTTTGAAGACCACCAATCAGGAAAAGACATACTATGATACAAATTTTACCCGGTTCTATATGGACATGAAAGACAAAAGCAAGGTCGGTCATGTGGTCGGACAACTGAAAAAGATCTGGGAAGGAAGGCCTGTCTTTATAATCGAAGGCAGATACAGCTGCTTGGGAATCGGGAATGACCTGTTTGACAATGCGAAATCGATACGGAGAATAATATGCCCCTCCCAAAACGCATTTTCAAAATATGACGAGATATTTGAAACTGCAACTAAAATTATACCAAAAGACTGCTTGATACTCTCAGCATTGGGCATGACGGCAACAGTGTTATGTTATGACCTATCCCGACGGGGTTATCAGGCAATAGACATAGGACACATTGATATAGAATACTCATGGTTCAGAATGAGGGCAAAGAAAAAATGCTCTGTACCGGGAAAAGCTGTAAATGAAATCAGCAATATGCCGGAGAAAGAATGTTCTGACAACAAATATAGTGAATCTATAGTAGCCGTCATCCAATGATTCCATCCATAAGCGTGATTAGTCCCATATATAATATGGAACGACTCTTGTCGAAATGTATCGACAGTATTTTGGCTCAAACATTCAATGATTTTGAATTGATCCTGATAGATGATGGCAGTACGGACCGTAGCGGAGTGATATGCGATGAATATGCCACACGAGACAGTCGGATTAAAGTAATTCACAAAAAAAACGAAGGAGTAAGCATAGCGCGCCAGTTGGGAATAGACTTTGCACAAGGGGAATATACCATACATATAGATCCCGATGATTGGGTGGAGCCTAAAATGCTGGAAGAGCTTTACAAGAAAGCAAAGAGTGAACATGCAGATATGGTTATCTGCGATTATTATGTAAACCGGCATGACAATCAGTATCACGAGGTGCAGAAGCCTACCGCACTTGATGCGGAAACCGTACTGCATGACATATTCAGGGGGTTGCATGCCAATTGTTGGAATAAGCTGATCCGGAGGTCATGTTACACTGAATACGACATCCGATTTCCGGAGAACCTGTCTTATAGGGAGGATTTCTGTGTAATCACCCAATTATTGCTACACCCCATAAAAATCAGTTATATAAACCAAGCACTATATCACTATGCGCAAAACCCTAACCAGACCTCTATCTCTTTTGCGAAAAATGAGAAAACATTGCATGACCAACTGACGGTAGTTGAGAATGTGAGGTCGTACCTGAACGGGAAATATCCTGAATGTCTCAACACGCTGAGAGCGGATGTAGCATGTTGGCTGATAGAATCGGGGTTTAAGGACGCAAACGAAATCAGGGCTGAATATAGTGACTTGCTAAATGCTGGTGTTATTATGAGTTTACCCAAAAACAGGCGGATTAAGATATTCATTTCTTTTTTCCTTGGAAAGTCTGTCTTCCATCACATTCATCATTATATTTCTGTCATAAAACACAAATGGAAAAATCATTAAAGATTATGAACTTCACCCTGTATCAATACAAATATATATCCAAAGACGACAGTACTTATCTAAAAGGTTTGGCCATTCTCATTATGATATGTCTGCATGTATTTGGTTCACGGGCTGTTAATTTGCCGGCTTACCAACAGATGGACGACTTTGTTTTTATGGGCAGACCATTATCCTTTTGTCTGTCACGATTTTGCAGTATTTGTGTGCATATATATATATTGCTAAGCGGATATGGACTGTTTATTGTTTATAGAAGGAAAGTTGAAAAAGGTGTGGGTATGAAAAACCTCAAAAGAATCTCCTTGCTTATGGCTAAAGTCATATTGGTGGGAACTATATTCTACCCCATTTCTCTCTTCTATCCTGATTTACAATGGCATTTCAGTTTCATGGAGTGCGTGAGAATGCTGTTAGGTTATTCCGGTAACTATGAATGGTGGTTTTTGCGTCCTTATCTGATTATTGCCGCACTATCCCCCTTCCTCTTGAAAGGAATCAACAAGAAATCGGTAATCTGCCTGACTATATCATTGCTGCTGTATTTTTTGACAAAATATTTAATTTATTTTCATGACTTTCATCTATTTGTAATCTTAGAACAGGTATTCATTCTTTGTTTGCCGTTCTTTTTGGGTGCTATCCTCGCCAAATATGGCATATTGGCTTGGGCGAAAAGTATATCTCAATCACACTTTGCTGTATTCTTGTCTATAACCGTCCTTATGGTTATGCTGTTGTATAAGTTTTACTTTCCCAGCGGAATAATCGATCCATTTATTAGTGCTGTGTTTGTGATATGCTGTATTATATTAACAAATATTGTAAAATCAGGGGGGTGTATAATCTACTTACCACTTTAGGGAAAGAGGCTACATCCATGTGGCTCATACACACCTTTATTTCGATTTATTACTGGAGTGGATTAACGCACTCATTCCAGTATCCTATACTAATATTTCTCTTTGTTGTAATCTGTAGCTATATTCTTTCAATAGCTATTACAATGCCTTATAATATCATAAGAAAAAGGATTGAAAGTTTATTCACATGAATAATTTTATAAATTCTATAGCAAGGAACGGACTAAGTAAAAACGCTTACCTATTTGGCCTTGTATCGACTTTCTTAGTTTCGCCGTTTGTTTCATTATGGTTTATCATTTACGGAATGCGCAGAAATGAGCGTAATGCCTACATCGTATTTGCAGTTTTCATGGCACTTATGGCTTATATGTTGGCTCCTATCAGCGATTTGGCATCATATGGTTTCAGTTATTATAGATACCAGAATCTAAGTTGGGACCAATTTGCCAACCGTTATCTGAGTGGCGATGACTTTATTATGCAGACTATAGAATGGGGCTTTTCCCAATCGGGTATTCCTTTCGCTTTTATGCGATTCCTACAGACACTCATCGCTTTTAACTTTTTGAATGCTATCTTTTTTTACAAGATAGATCACAGCGAGAATGCTTATAGCGATAAAGAAATATTTTACAGATACATCTGCTATATTTTAGTCTTTCCTTTTGTATTGATGGTTGGTGGAGTCAGATTTGGCTTTGGAGTTGTAATCATGTTATATGGCTTCCATCTTTATATTGACAGGAATAAATTGATACCGTGTATAGTGGTACTCTTGCTTGCCTCATGGATTCATTTTGCCTTATTCTATTATTCGTTGCTGACCTTTGCCTTTCTTCATCTGAACATTCACAAGAAATATCTCATTGCCATACTACTCGTTGTCTTTATTGTGTCTCTACCCATTCAATCTTATGTAGAGGCTTATTTTGTAAAAAATGAGATTAGAGGAGGTGGGTATTTAGGTGATGGAGTTTGGGGCAGACAGCTGGGAATGACTTTAGGAATAAAGGCTCTTGTATATCACTGGGGACAGAGATTGTTGTTATTACCTTTGTTATATGCGTTTTACGTGAATTATGACAGTAAGGATAAATGGCTGCGCCTGTTCTTTTCATACTTAGTATTATTTGCATCTACTTATTCGGCATTTGCCTTGGCGCAGAGAACTACCGTATGTCTTACCACCTGTTCGCTGTTTATATATCTCTCATTGGAAAACATTGGCTCGAAATTTTCAGTCAAATTGAACGGATTAATGGTGATATGCGCTGTGCTGATATGTAGCTTCGACTTGTTTACTCACCGAAAACAAATCATATTATCGGATTATTGGCGTATTGCACAACCGGCAGTCTATACATTTACGCAAGACTATAATATGACTTGGCTATTTGACAACGCAGGTGATAGAAAAGGTAGCTTAAACAATTAAAATTCAATCATGAGAATCGCATACATTTTATCTTCTTTGGCAAATTCGGGACCAATTATCGTTGCCTATGATTTAGTTCAGCTGATGATTCGGAACGGCCACAGTGTGGAGGTTTTCTATTTTGACGACAAAACAGACCTTGATTTCCCCTGTGCTACGCATAGAATCAATATGAAATCAAGATTTCCCTTTAGTGGTGGATTTGACATGATACATTGCCATGGGTTGCGTCCTGATATTTTTATGCTGTTACGGAAGCCGTTGGGTTGTAAAACGCCGGTTGTCACCACCATACACAGCTACATGTTCAGCGACCACGCTTTTAAGTACGGGAAATGGCAATCTAAAATCACGGCAAGACTTGTCTTGGCATCTACCGTCCGCGATGATAAAATCATCTTGCTGAGCAAACACATGATGGATTATTATTCTCATTATCTGCCTGCTAAGAAGTTGACGTATGCCTACAACTCTCGCCTCTGCGACCTGAGCCTGAAACCTAAAGAGGATGATGAAAGAAACATATTGGAGTTTAAAAGGAATAGCATTCTGTTATGTTCTGTAAGTGGTCTGAACCACAGGAAAGGACTGCACCAAATTATACAGGCACTTCCGTTTTTGCCAGATTTCAAATATTGCATTGTGGGGGATGGAAAAGAGCGTCAGCCTTTGCAAGAATTGGCTCAAACGTTAGGAGTGGCAGACAGAGTATTGTTTGTCGGTAGAAAGCCGGCAGGCTTCCGATTCTTGCAGCTTGCCGACATATTTGTGATGCCCAGTTATAGTGAAGGCTTCCCGTTGGCGATGCTGGAGGCTGCCTCGATGCAAAAAGCTATTGTCTGTTCCGACATTCCCGTATTCCGGGAAATCTTCTCTGAACAGGAAATAGTAACCTTTGAACTTGACAATACAAACAGTTTGCGTGATGCATTGATCACCGCTCGACGTGAAAAAGAAAAATTGGCGGCTAATGTACATCAAAAATATCTTGAATCCTATTCTCCGGAATGTTTCTACCGCCGACATTTTAAAATCTATCAAAGTCTTGTGGAATCGAAATCAAATACCAAGTATCATGAGTAACAGAGAACGAACCATCGAATCCAAAGGTAGAATAGAATTCATCGACTTGGCAAAAGGCATCTGCATTTTGCTTGTAGTAATGATTCATGTGGGCGTGCCTGAATACATCCCCGGGCTTTATGCGGCCAAAGTGCCTATATTCTTTCTTCTTTCAGGATTGTTTTTCTTAAAGAAAGTTAATTTTTTTTTGAGGGGGGGGGTATTGGAATAAGTTGTGTACAACAATTGTCATTCCTTTCCTTGCTTACTATTTGATTAGCTATGCCATGTTTTATGTGATAGACCGGGTTATACCGAACGTGTTGGGTGGAAAACAAGATTTTTCTATCATCGACGTGTTCCGACAGCGTAATCTTTTTAATGGTCCTTTATGGTTCCTAATATGCTTGGCTGAAGTGGAAGCATTGCTATACGTTGTCTGGAAATGCATTCGGACAAATATGATGAAATGTGCGTTCATCTCTTCGCTGGCAATACTGGGATTTTTACTTGCTTCATACAAGATTTTTATCCCCATGTGGCTTGATACGGCTATGGTGGCCTCGCTGTTTTTCTATTTTGGCATACTTATCAGCGAAACCAACTTTTTGATAAAAGGAACGAAAAGTCTCTATTTAGTACTCGGAGCAGTTATCTGTTACTTGATATACATATTCTTCCCGGTAAAGATTTCAATGAGTGTCAACTACTACAGTAATACGTATCTGACAGTCGTATCCGGCATGGCGATAGTGGTTTTTATATTGTTGGTGTGCAAACTTGTCAACCAGATTCTTGTTATCAATTGGATTGGAAGAAATTCATTGGTACTCTTATGCACGCATCATTTGGTATATAGACCCATAAAATATTTTCTGATTCATTTCGGTTATGATTATCCGTTACTCTTATTTGTCCTGACAATCATCGTAGAGATTCCCATAATCTTCATTATCAATCGCTATTTCCCGGTATTGGCGGGAAAAGGTAAACTGGTTGTAAGGTCTTAAACCCTGATAGAATACATTTATATGAAAATCGTAAAAATCCTTGGAGGCCTGGGAAACCAGATGTTCCAGTATGCCTTGTCCCTTTCATTGAGAGAGCAGTTCCCTCATGAGCAGGTGATGATAGATACATCCTGTTTCAGGAACTATCCCCTGCACAATGGTTTTGAGATAGACCGGATATTTGCACAAAAAGCCCTCGTCGCTTCGTGGAAGGATATTTTAAAAGTGGCATATCCATATCCGAATTACCGGTTCTGGCAAATAGGGAAATACATTCTGCCCAAACGCAAAACCATGTGCGTGGAGCGGAAAGACTTCTCCTTTGATGCAGCCGCTCTAACACGTAAGGGAAACTGTTACTATGACGGTTATTGGCAGCATGAGGAATACTTTTGCGATGTGAAGGAAACAATTTGGGAAGCATTCTCCTTTCCGGAGCCGGCAGATGGGCAGAACAAGGAAATAATAGCACTGCTCCGGGCTAGTGAAAGTGTTTCATTGCACGTACGCCGTGGTGATTACGTAAACCATCCGCTTTTTCGGGGAATTTGTGATTCGGACTATTATAAACGGGCGATACACTACATAGAAGAGCGGGTAAATCCGCGGTTGTATTGTGTTTTTTCCAACGACATGGCTTGGTGTGAAAGCTACCTGCCCGGTTTATTGCCGGGCAAGAAGGTGGTATATGTGGACTGGAACAAGGGCGCGGAAAGTTATGTGGATATGCAGTTGATGAGCCTGTGCCGGCACAATATTATTGCCAACTCTTCTTTCTCGTGGTGGGGAGCGTGGCTGAACCGCAATCCGCAGAAGGTGGTGGTAGCGCCTGAAAGGTGGATGAATTCACCGATAGAAGACCCTGTTTCCGATAAATGGATAAAACTTTGAGTCTTTAAGTTATTTCTGTATGATTGTCAGGAAAAGAACAAACTTATAAATGCGAATCAGAAGTTAAAGGAGTTATCGCTTCTGAACGGAGCGAAGCAGAGCAGTAGCTTTTTTAACTTCTTAACTCCTAATTAATATAAAATCAGAATCATTATGACTCATCGTTTGCATTACATCGACAACCTGAAAGGCGTGCTCATTCTTCTTGTCGTGTTAGGACATTGCATCCAGTGTACAGACCTGGACTTCGACCATAATGCCGTTTTTAGGTATATCTATTCTTTTCATATGCCGTTGTTTATGTGTGTGAGCGGCTTTGTGAGTTACAAGCCAGATATAAAATGGCAGACAGTGCAGAAACGTTTCAGGCAGCTGATCATACCTTTTTTAGCATGGGTGGCGGTTAGTTGCTGCGTACATCTTGACCCGACGCTGTTTTTAGCGAAAGTAGTACATCCTGATAGCGGGCTATGGTTTCTGTGGACTTTATTCTTTATCGTGCTGCTGATGTGGCTGTGCAATTGGATCGTCACGTGCCTGAAGGTCAAGATAGAATATGTGGTCTGTTTCTTTTCTTTGTTGATGATGGGCATAATGGTCGCATTGAAATTTAAACTGTTCGGTTTCCAGTTTATCGCCTGGTATTTTCCGTTCTATGCCATTGGATTTTTCGGAAGGAAATATCAATACCTTTGGGAGAAACGGGGGCGCGTTGATTCTTTGTGGTTCTCCGCCTTGTTCTTGTGTATGGCATACTGGTGGATGCGGAAAGACCCTCCTTTGTTTATGACACAAAACAGTCATGTGATATATAACTACGCATACAAATTTGTAGTAGCCATTTTGGCAATTGTTGCATTTATACCCTTATTCAAGTCCTATCTGAATAGAACAATGTTAATAATTACTAAAATGGGGGGGGTAACATTGGGTATTTATGCTATCCATCAGACAATTATCACCCTGCTTACGTCGTGGTTCAATATTGCCTCCTTGCGATTGCCCTATTGGCTGTATGTATGCTGCTTGTGGGTGATGGTTTCGGCTATAAGCTATTTGTGCTATCGGCTGATTGAAAGAAACCGTTACTTGTCGTTGTTATTCTTAGGCAAGTAACAACTTATAATTTTTATCATGAGATTCTCCGTTCTGCTTTCCTTGTACTATAAGGAAAATCCAATTTTTCTGCGTGAAAGTCTTCACAGTGTATTTGGTCAGACATTACAGCCTGACGAGGTCATATTAGTCGAAGATGGACCATTGACACCGGCGTTATATGAAGTGGTGGAGGAATTTGCCGGTCGGTATAGTACGATAAAACGTATTGTGTTGGAAAAGAACAGGGGGCTGGGCAACGCTTTGAGTGAAGGATTAAAGCATTGTTCCTGTGACTTGGTGGCCCGGATGGATACGGATGATATTTGTAAACCAGAACGTTTTGCCAGGCAGTTAGCGTTTATGGAGAGCCATCCGGAGATAAGTGTGGTAGGCGCATGGATCGATGAGTTTCAAGAGACTATATCCAATGTCACATCAACGCGCAAACTGCCGCAAAATCCACAAGAGATACGTTTGTTCGGGAAGAAGAGGAACCCGATGAATCATCCGGTAACAATGTTTCGCAAGCAAGCCGTAGAAGCGGCGGGTGGCTATCTGCCGTTCCCTCTTTTTGAGGATTATTATTTATGGGTCCGGATGATGCTGAATGGATCGAAAATGTATAATATACCGGAATCATTGTTGTATTTCAGGTTTTCTCCGGAAATGTGCAAACGCCGTGGAGGATGGAAATACGCCTATGTAGAAATGCGTTTCCAACGGCAGTTGCAGAAACTGGGATATATCGGGATTCTCATGATGATGACAAACATTTGTATTCGTTTGGTAACCCGTCTTGTTCCTAACAGCCTGAGAGGATGGATTTACAAGAAATTTCTACGAAAATAGTTGCACATTCCTATGTCTGTCTCTTATACACATCTGACGCTGCCGACGAA
>ENA-OZEF01001046-OZEF01001046.1-human-gut-metagenome-genome-assembly--contig:-NODE-1046-length-9719-cov-3.939259_pt1 | contig 9719 bp, 9 predicted proteins | sample MGYA00245065_ERZ653603 | MGnify/ENA primary metagenome ERZ653603 (study PRJEB26926, sample SAMN06164922) | human gut metagenome | biome: ENVO:00009003; feature: ENVO:2100002; material: ENVO:00002003...
CAGCGTCAGATGTGTATAAGAGACAGTGGAAAAAACTGAATTCAGCGGATTTTTTGTCCATACGCTCGACCAGAAAAACCGAGTGTTTATCCCGGCAGAATTCCGCAGCAAGCTCGGCACGGAATTCGTCGTCTGCACTCCGCCCGGCAGCACCGACTGCATCATCATCTATACGTTCGAGGAGTGGGACAGATACTTTGAGAATCTCCGCGTTCTCTGCAAGGGTACGACCCGCGCCTATGCCGAGCGTATCGCGAGCAGCTCGAAGAGATGCGTCATCCCAGACAAGCAGGGCAGAATAACCCTCTCCGCCGACCATTGCGCAAAAGCGCACCTCGAAAAAGAGGCGCTGATAGTCGGAGTCGGCAACCGCATTGAGATATGGAACCCCGAGATTTGGGATCAGAAGTGCGCGGAGAACATGGCAGAGATCGAGAAGATCGCGGCGGATGTTCAGCTTTAATGCGGAGGGCGGCATAATATGGAATTCAAGCATATACCCGTACTTTTCCGCGAATCGATCGACGCGCTTGATATAAAGCCGGACGGACTTTACGCAGACTGCACTGCGGGCGGCGGCGGTCATTCGAACGCGATACTTGACAGACTCTCGGAAAACGGCAGGCTCGTTGCCATTGACCGCGACCCCGAAGCGATAGAGACGCTCACAAAGCGTTTCGAGGGCAGAGAGAATGTCAGCATAGTCAACGACAACTTCTTTAATATAAAGAGCATACTTTCGCAGTTCACCGACGAGGGTGCGGACGGCATTCTCGCAGACCTCGGAGTAAGCTCCCATCAGCTCGACGACGCCGCGCGCGGATTTTCTTTCCACGCGGACGCTCCGCTCGACATGAGAATGTCGATGCAGGGCATGAGCGCGGCGGACGCAGTCAACTCGCTTTCACAGCGCGAGCTGCAGGATATCATCTACAGATACGGCGAGGACAAGTTCGCTCCGCGTATAGCGGCGGGAATAGTCCGAGCGAGGGCTGAAAAGCCGATAGAAACAACACTGGAACTCGCCGAGATAGTCAAAAGCTCTATTCCGGCGGCGGCGCGCCGCGAGGGAGGCCACCCCGCGAGGCGCACCTTCCAGGCGTTGAGGATCTATGTCAACGGCGAGCTCGACGGACTCGACAGAGCAATAGGCGATATGTTCGATTCGCTCAAGGTCGGCGGCAGGCTCGCGATAATAACCTTCCATTCGCTCGAGGACAGAGCGGTCAAGCAGACTTTCGCCTCCCTGTGCGAGGGGTGTATATGCCCGCCGGAGTTCCCGGTGTGCGTCTGCGGGAGAAAGAGCCGCGGCAGATTGCCGCAAAAGGCGACGGCTCCGAGCAAGGCGGAGCTCGAAGAGAATCCGCGCAGCAGAAGCGCAAGACTTCGCGTAATAGAGAAAATCAGATAAATTTTTTAGTATAAACGGGAAAAGTTACAGAGAAAGGATGGTAACTATGGCAACAAATCTCAACGGCACGCAGGCGTATAGATTCGAACTCTTTGAGCCTCAGCAGGCTATGCCCGCGCCGAAAAAAAGGGAAGTTCCGGTCGGTCCGCAGCGAGTGATCAAAGCGCCGGAAAAGACGAAGGAAGAGAAGCAGGCAGAGGCAAAAGAGATAAACAGGCGCATCGCCGTTATTCTCAGCGTAGCTGTCGTTATGTTCATGCTTCTGGGTATAAACATGTATTCGCGCACAAGGCTTACCGTCCTTGCAAAAGAGACGGCGAGCATACAGACGAGCATCGCCGAGGAACAGAGCAGAACGGTCGACCTGCAGAGCAGACTGACTCAGAAGATGAGCACGGACGCTATTCTCGACTATGCGACAAACAGGCTCGGCATGGTCAAGGGCAACCGCTCGCAGATAAACTACATAACCGTCAACGGTTCTGATTCAGTCGTTTATAATGATGACAACGGATCGAAAGCGGGAGAATAGTACGGGCATCGCACGGCATATAATTATGTGCCTGAGTTGCTTTGAAAAGGGCGGATCGCGGTCTGCCCTTTTTGGACATTTAAGAAGGTTTTTTGCCGAGCGGTGAAAGGGTGAAGATATGCAGAAGACATTGCCTAAAAAAGAAAAAGACAGACGCGCCAAGGTGATGGTAGTTATCATCGCCATAGCTTTCTTTGCCTGCGTCGGCAACCTCTTCCGCATTCAGGTGGTTCAGGCTGATTATTACAAAGGCAAGGCCGAGGAAAATCAGCTCTACGATACCGAGATACCGGCTCAGCGCGGCACTATTTATGACTCCGAGGGAAATGTCCTCGCACAGAGCGCATCGGTGTGGCTCGTGTATATTGACCCATACAGCGTGCCGGACGATAGCGTCCGTGCCGATTTGTGTAGGGATTTGAGCAATGCGCTCGGCATAAACGGCGACACGCTGATGAAAAAGCTCAAGATGACGAAATACAGATATCTCGTCATCGCAAAGCAGGTTGAATATGACAACAAGGAAAAAGTAGTCGAGATAAAAAAGAAAAAATATGTATACGGAAAGAAAGGCGAGGAGCAGTATGCCTACGGCAGTGCGATGGTCGGCATAGATCCCGATGTCAAGCGCTACTACCCCAACGGCAACCTCGCCAGCCATATCATCGGCTACACAAACTCCGAGGGCAACGGTCAGGCGGGCATCGAGCTATATTATAACAGCATTCTTTCGGGTATCCCCGGCAGAAAGGTCACCGCAAAGGACGCCTACGGCAGGGCGATGCCGCTCCAGTATGAGACTCTTTACGACGCGACGAACGGACAGAAGCTCCAGCTGACTGTCAACAGCAATATCCAGCGCTATCTTGAAGAAGCGCTCAAGCAGGCATATATCGACAACAAGTGTGCCTATGCAAACGGTATAGTTATGGATGTCAACACCGGCGCTATACTCGGCATGGCTACCATGAGCGACTATGACCCGAACAATCCGCGCCAGACGGACGATGCGGAGGTCGAGGAGGAATATAAACGCCTTCAGGAGCTGCGCGCCGCAAAATATGAAGAATCGGGCAAGACTCCGACCGAGGAAGAAATCAAAAAGGGTCAGGAAGAGGATAGAAACAACGCGAAGCTCAATGTGTTCTATAACAATGTCCGAAACCAGAATGTCAGCAGCACATACGAGCCCGGCTCCGTTTTCAAGACCATCACCGCCTCAGCAGCTCTCGATCAGGGCGTCGCGGATCAGTCAACGAAGGTCGACTGCGTGGCGGGCGGAATAAAAATTCTCACCCAGACCTATCACTGCAACGCGCACACAGTTCACGGCACGCTCGACATGGTCGGCGGTCTGAAAAAATCCTGCAACTCTTATTTCATAACCATGGGTCAGCGCCTCGGCGTTGATAATTTCTACAAATATTTCGAGGCGTTCGGCTTCACCGAAAAGACCGGAATCGACCTCCCGGCGGAAACTCAGCCCAAGGCGGGCGTCACCTACCACGCCCACGAGGGCATGACGCTCATCGACCTCGCGAGCTCCTCGTTCGGTCAGTCGTTCCAGGTCACGCCCATTCAGATGGTGACTGCACTCTCCGCCATAGCCAACGGCGGAAAGCTGATGAAGCCCTATGTCGTCGCGAAAGTGCTCGACGACAACGGCAATGTCGTCAGCGAGACCCAGCCGACCGTCAGGCGTCAGGTGATAAGCGAGGAGACCTCTGCAAAAGTCGCCGAGATGATGCGCCGCGTCGTCAACGAAGGCACGGCGAAAAACGGATATGTTATCGGCTACCGCGTCGCGGGCAAGACCGGCACATCGCAGAAGCTCGGCAAGACCGGCGAGCACGTCGCGTCCTACGGCTGCTTTGCTCCCGCGGACGATCCGAAGGTTGCAATAATAATTATTATCGATGAGCCGCACGGCGGTCAGATCCAGGGCGGTCAGATAGCCGCTCCCGTCGCCGCGCAGGTCATGGAAAAAACGCTCAAATATCTCAACGTTGAGCCGCAGTATACCGAGAGTGAGCTTGCAAAGCTCGACACGACGGTTTCCAACTATGTCGGCAAGAATGTTTCGGAGGTCTCTTCGGAGCTTCGCTTGGCAGGCTTCAACTGCAAGGTTATCGGCAACGGCGACAAGGTTATAAGCCAGCTCCCCGGCGCCTATCAGAGCGTGCCCAAGGGCGGCATAGTCGTGCTCTATACCGAGGGCGGCCCCGTTGAAACAAAGACCAAAGTGCCCGATCTGACGGGACTTTCGATAACCCAGGTCAACCGCACTGCGGCTGCCACGGGCATAAATGTCAAGATATCCGGCAACACTCTCGTCAACTCCGAGCTCACTTCTTACGGGCAGAGCATCGCAAAGGGCGAAAGTGTCGATTACGGCACGACGGTCACAGTATACTTCAAATCGAATACCGGCGTTTCCGATTCTCCGGGCTGATAAAGGAGATTTTCAATGAGACTTTCCGAATTGTTCCGGGAAGTTGAATTTGACGGAAGTATAAAAAACGATGCGGATATAAATCTCGTCACCGACGACAGCAGACTCGTCCGACCCGGCTCGCTGTTTGTGTGCATACGCCACAGGAGCTTCGACGGTCACACAGCGGCTGTTGATGCGCTCGCCTCGGGCGCGGCGGCTGTTGTGACTCAGGATAGGCTGGGACTTGAAAACGAGCTTCGTGTCGCGGATTCCCGCAGCGCATATGCGCGCCTTTGCGCGGCACTCTGTAATCACCCGGAGCGCAAGCTCAGAATGATAGGCGTCACCGGCACAAACGGCAAAACGACGGTGACCACGCTTATCAGGAATATCCTTTCCGATTCGGGGACGAAAACACTGCTCACCGGAACGGTCTGCAACCGCCTCGGGGATGAAAATTTGCCGAGCGGGCTGACCACGCCGAAGCCGCCCGAGCTTTATTCGCTGCTCTCGCGCGCCGTTTCCCAAGGGTGCAAAGCCTGTGTTATGGAGGCTTCGTCTCAGGCACTCGCGCAGGGGAGACTCGAGGGTATAGACTTTGACGCGGCGGTGTTCACAAATATCACGCGCGACCACTTGGATTATCACGGCACATTTGAAAATTATGTTTCTGCGAAGAAAAAGCTTTTTGAACATTCTGCTCTATCAATAGTCAATCTCGACGACCCGCGCGCTAATGAGATAATCGCTGCGTCAAAGGGAAAGATAATTACATTTTCAACCGTGCTCGACTGCGCCGACTATACGGCGAAAAATATCTCGCTTCTTTCGGACTGTGTCCGCTTCGAACTTGTTTCGAAAGGGCACATAGAACATATAGAATTTGCCTCGCCTGGACTTTTCAGCGTCTCGAACGCTATGGCGGCAGCTGTCTGTGCGGTAAATCTCGGCATCGAGCCGAAAGATGCCGCGCAGTCGCTCGCAAAGTCAAAAAGCGTCTGCGGACGGCTCGAACGCGTGGAGTGTTCAGCACCGTACAGCGTCATTATTGACTACGCCCACACGCCCGACGGACTTGAACAGGTTCTGCGGGCTCTGCGCCCGTCCTGCCGCGGGAAGCTCATAGTTCTTTTCGGCTGCGGCGGCGACAGGGACAAAACGAAGCGCCCGCTCATGGGCGCCGCCGCGTGCAAATATGCGGATAAGATTATCGTCACGAGCGACAACCCGCGCTCGGAAGACCCGATAAAAATAATCGGCGATATATTAAAAGGCACGGACAAAAAACGCCGCGATCTGTTCGTTGAACCGGACAGACGCAAGGCGATAGTGCTCGCGCTTAAAACAGCCGAACCCGGCGACACAGTTTTGCTCGCTGGCAAGGGACACGAAAAATATCAGCTTATCGGCGGCGAAAAATTGCCGCTTGACGAGCGGGAGACCGTAAGAAAAATTCTCGGGCTTCCGCACGATACAGGGAGGAAAAAACAATGAACACTATCGCAGCATTGATAATGGGCGCGGCGGCCGCGGCGCTCGTCACCGCGTTGCTCGGGCTTGCCATAATTCCGTGGCTGAGAAAGCTCCATTTCGGGCAGACTATTCTTGAAATCGGTCCGAAGTGGCACGAGAAAAAGCAGGGCACGCCGACCATGGGCGGACTCATGTTTATCTTCGGCACAATAGCCGCAGTTGCGGTGACTGTTATTACCGATAAGCTCCTCGGCGGCGATATCGTCGACAGCAGCGCTACCGGCGTGTCGATAATCGAGCTTTATACGAAGTTCTACAGCGGCATTATCTTTGCTCTCAGCGTGGCGCTCATCGGTTTTGCCGATGACTATATAAAAGTCGTCAAAAAGCGCAACCTCGGTCTGACCGAGAAGCAGAAGACGATACTTCAGTCGCTCGTTATAATCGCTTATCTCGTTTCACTCTATATGGGCATGGGCAAGGAGCCCTATATGTTCATTCCGTTTGCCGGCAATGTTCGTATGGGCGTATTCTTCTGGATCTTCGGCTTTGTCGTTATCTATGCCGCGATAAACGCGGTCAACTTCACAGACGGCATCGACGGACTTTGCTCGAGCGTTACGATAACCTTCGGTCTTTCCATGTGCGTTATTGCTTATATGCATAAATTTTTCGGCGTCTCGCTCATGGCGAGCGTACTTATAGGCGGATGTGCGGGCTTCCTCGTCTGGAACCACAACCCCGCAAAGGTGTTCATGGGCGACACGGGCTCGATGTTCCTCGGCGGCATGGTCGTCGCTATCGCGTATGCGCTCAACTGCCCGCTTATTCTGCTCCTGACGGGCATAATATATGTTATAGAGGGCGCGTCAGACGTGCTCCAGATAGGCTATTTCAAGATAACTCACGGCAAGCGCATCTTCAAGATGGCTCCCATTCATCATCATTTCGAGATGAGCGGCTGGAGCGAGAAGAAGATAGTCGCAGTGTTTTCGATAGTCAACGCTGTCGGCGGAGCTGCGGCGATCGCGCTGATGTATTTCGGCGGCTACGCACTTTAAAAAAACAAACGCAGACGAAAGGGGGATCGGGATGACGAAGACAAAAGGAAAAACAAAGAACACAAAGAGCGAAAAAACGAAAAGAGAGAGCGAGGAAATGTCTCCTGCAAAAAAGCTTTTTCGCCAGTATTATCCGTTCTATAAATATACCCCGAACGGTATAAAAAGGCTCGACAAGCGCGAAGTGCTGGCTTTCGGAAAGATAGACACAAGGTTCTTCCTGCTCGTCGTCATCCTGCTCATCATCGGTCTGATAGCCCTGTTCTCGGCGAGCTATATCAACGCCATAAACAGACATAAGGGCAACGCGTATTATTATATCGAGCGTCAGCTGATCTTTGCCGTAACAGGCGTTGTGCTGATGTTTTTGGTGTCGAGAATAAATTACAGAGTGCTCAAAGATTTATCGTTTTTTGCGATAACCGTCGCGTTTTTCTTTCTTATTCTCGTGCTCATTTTCCACGGCGACGGCGACTTCAAGCGCTGGCTCGTCATCGGCGGCAAGAAACTGTTTCAGCCGTCCGAGCTTGCAAAGGTCGCGCTGATAATGTACTGCGCGTGGAGCATGGACAGACGCAAAAAAGCCATATGCTCCGACTGGAAGATGATGTTCCTCTATATGACAGTCGTCGGCGTTATGTGCGGACTTATCGCGCTCGAAAAGCATGTCTCGGCGACTATACTTGTCGGTCTTCTCGGCATAGCGATGACCTATCTCGGCGGCATCGACCGCAAGTGGTACCCGCTCGTCATAGCCTGCATCGTCGGCGGCGCAGTGCTCATGGTCGTTTTCAGAGATAAATTGCCCGCCTATGCGGCGGAGCGAATAATCGCATGGCTCGACAAGAGCTATGACCCCGGCGATGCCCGCTGGCAGACAAACAACTCCCGCTATGCTATCGGCTCGGGCGGACTGTTCGGCGTCGGACTCGGCAATTCGCGCCAGAAGCACATGTATGTTTCCGAGCCGCAGAACGACTTCATTTTCGCGATATTCTGCGAAGAGATGGGTCTTGTCGGCGCTCTGGTCGTTATCGTGCTGTTCGTGCTCCTTGTCAAGCGCGCTTTCGATATCGCCATGCGTACCAAAGACACATTTGCGTCTCTGCTCGTTATGGGCATCGCGGTTCAGGTCGGACTTCAGGCGGCGCTCAATATCGCGGTCGTCACCGACCTCATTCCCAACACCGGAATCAGCCTTCCGTTTTTCAGCTACGGCGGCTCATCACTGTGGATATTGCTCATAGAGATGGGCGTTGTACTGAGCGTATCGCGAAGCGCAAAAATAGAAAAAATATAAAAACAACGGAGGAGTCAATATGCTCAAAGCAAAAAGAATTCTTATCGCCGCAGGCGGCACAGGCGGCCACATTAACCCGGCTCTTTCTGTTGCCGGATATATCCGCTCGCAGGATCCGACTGCCGAGATACTCTTCGTCGGCACTGCCGATAAAATGGAGGCGAAGCTCGTTCCCCAGGCGGGTTATCCGATAAAGATGATAGACATCAGCGGTTTCCGCCGCGACCTGAGCCCGGCGGGTATCGTTCATAACATAAAGACGGTTTCAAAGATGTTCAAATCGTCCTCGCAGGCGAAAAAGATAATCGAGGATTTCAAGCCCGAGCTTGCGATAGGCTTCGGCGGCTATGTCAGCGGACCCGTTATCAGAATGGCGGAGAAGCTCGGCGTGCCGACCGCTATCCACGAGCAGAACGCTTATCCCGGCGTGACAAACAAGACGCTCGCAAAGCAGGTCGACGCTGTTATGCTCACGAGCATGGCGGCGGAAAAATACCTCGAGCCGAAGAATCCGTGCGTGCTGACGGGACTTCCCGTGCGCGCCGAGTTCTTTACAGCGGATAAAGAACACAGCCGTCTCGAGCTGGGCGTTGACAGCCGTCCGCTCATTCTCTCCTCCGGCGGAAGCCTCGGCGCGGAGCCGATAAACAGAGCTATGGTCGAGCTGATAGCGGCGCGCGCTCCCAAGGGTGACTGCTGCTTCATCCACGCCACCGGACACAGCGGCACATGGGTCACGGACGAGCTCAAAAAGCGTGGAGTCGACCCGGACAAATTCGAGAATGTTACAATAAGAGAATACATAGACGATATGTCCCGCTGCATGGCGGCGTGCGACCTGTTCATCAACCGCGCCGGCGCATCGACTCTCTCGGAGATAGAGGCTCTCGGCAAGCCGTCGATACTCATCCCCTCGCCGTATGTCGCGGAGAATCATCAGTATCACAACGCGATGACTCTCGTTGAAAAGAACGCGGCGGTGGTTATCGAAGAGAAAGACCTGACGGGCGAAAAGCTGACCGAAGAGGTCGAGAAGCTTCTCGCGGATCGCGCAGGGCTCGATAAAATGGGCGAAAACGCCCGCGCAATGTGCGTCAGCGACGCGGCAAAACGCATATACGACTGCCTGTGCAAGGTGGTCGGGTAACAGAACAAATCATTTTCGCATATGATGGCACGCAGTTACTAATTGAGTTGCGCGGGGTGCGAAAATGGAAACGGTGAGGATCACAGGGAAAAACAGACTCTCGGGCGAGGTGCGCCTCCAGGGCGCAAAAAACAGCGCGCTGCCTATCTTGGCGGCTGCGGCGAGCGTTGACGGCGTGAGCGTTATTTATAATTGTCCGCGCCTTTCCGATGTTGACGCCGCGATAAAAATTCTGCGCTTTATCGGCTGCAAAGTCGAACGCGAGGGCGACACCGTTACAGTAGATGCGACAGATGTCAGCCGCTGTGACGTCTGTCTCTTATACACATCTCCGAGCCCACGAGACGCGTAGTAATCTCGT
>ENA-OZEF01001062-OZEF01001062.1-human-gut-metagenome-genome-assembly--contig:-NODE-1062-length-9631-cov-9.812552_pt1 | contig 9631 bp, 10 predicted proteins | sample MGYA00245065_ERZ653603 | MGnify/ENA primary metagenome ERZ653603 (study PRJEB26926, sample SAMN06164922) | human gut metagenome | biome: ENVO:00009003; feature: ENVO:2100002; material: ENVO:00002003...
CCTAAGAGGGTTGTTCCATAAGTAGGAGGCTGTAAAATACTGAAATTAGCACAATCTCCAAATCGTTACCCGAAACTTTTTAAAACTTCTATAAGCGTTTGTCTTTCAAATCAATCTGTCAATAAGATAAGAATTTAAAGTACATTTAAAATAACAAACACTATAACTTATTCGTATGAAAGGAATTGTTCTCGCCGGTGGTAGCGGTACCCGTCTGTACCCCATCACCAAGGGAGTAAGCAAGCAGCTTCTCCCCATCTTTGACAAACCGATGATTTACTACCCTATTTCAGTTTTGATGCTGGCAGGCATCCGTGAGATTCTGATTATATCCACTCCCTATGATCTGCCCGGCTTTAAGCGTCTTTTGGGCGATGGATCAGACTATGGTGTGAAGTTCGAGTATGCCGAACAACCTTCTCCCGATGGTCTTGCACAAGCCTTTATTATCGGAGAGAAATTCATTGGTAATGATTCTGCATGTTTGGTATTAGGCGACAATATCTTCCATGGTAACGGTTTCAGTTCTCTTCTTCGTGAAGCCGTGCGTATGGCGGAAGAAGAACAAAAAGCTACTGTATTCGGTTACTGGGTGAACGATCCGGAACGTTATGGTGTGGCAGAATTTGATGTGGAAGGTAACTGCCTGAGCATCGAAGAAAAACCGGAACAGCCCAAATCAAATTATGCAGTGGTGGGCCTCTATTTTTATCCCAACAAAGTAGTGGAAGTGGCCAAGAACATCAAACCTTCCGCACGTGGCGAACTGGAAATAACGACAGTGAACCAGCGTTTTCTGGAAGATCGTGAACTGAAAGTACAGACGTTGGGACGCGGTTTTGCCTGGCTGGATACGGGAACGCATGATTCATTGGCAGAAGCTTCGACTTATATAGAAGTCATTGAAAAACGTCAGGGTTTGAAAGTGGCTTGTCTGGAAGGAATTGCTTATCGCAAAGGCTGGATAACGGCAGATAAGATGCGTGACCTTGCCAAACCGATGCTGAAAAACCAATACGGTCAGTATCTGCTCAAAGTGATTGATGAAGTGGAACGTACAGGCAAAGAAAATCTAGATTAAGATATGGAGGTTATAAAAACAGGAATAGAAGGTGTGGTGGTCATTGAACCGCGCATCTTTAAAGATGAAAGAGGCTATTTCTTTGAATCTTTTTCTCAACGGGAGTTTAATGAAAAGGTGATGCCTGTCAATTTTGTACAGGATAATGAGAGTATGTCATCGTATGGCGTGATGCGTGGGTTGCATTTTCAGCAAATGCCTTATACTCAGAGCAAGCTGGTGCGTTGTGTAAAAGGTGCCGTACTTGATGTGGCGGTAGACATCCGCAAGGGAAGTCCTACATACGGGCAGCATGTTGCGGTGGAATTGACGGAGGAAAACCATCTCCAATTCTTTATCCCCCGTGGATTTGCCCATGGTTTTGCCGTATTGAGTGAAACAGCGGTTTTTCAATATAAGTGCGATAACTTCTATGCACCGCAAGCTGATGGTGGCATTCAGCTGCGCGATGAAAGTCTGGGTATTGATTGGAAAATACCCGTTGCCGAGGCCATTTTAAGTGAGAAGGATTTGAAACATCCTTTGTTGAAAGACTATGACTCTCCGTTTGACTACACTATTAATCTATACGAATGATGAATATACTTGTTACAGGTGCCAATGGTCAACTTGGCAATGAGATGCGCAGGGTGTCATTAGACAGCCGGAATCGTTATCTCTTTACAGATGTAAATGAACTGGATATCACAGATGCGACAGCTGTCCGTAATATGTTGAAAAAGGAGCAGATAGATGTGATTGTAAATTGTGCTGCTTATACGAATGTAGACAGGGCGGAAGATGATTTTGCTATGGCTGATTTGCTGAATAACAAAGCTGTGGAGAATTTGGCTGTTGCTGCCGCAGAAACAGGTGCCACGCTTATTCATGTATCTACAGACTATGTGTTCCGAGGGGATAAAAACATTCCTTGCCGTGAGTCTTGGGAAACTGATCCGTTGGGTGTCTATGGAAAAACCAAACTGGCGGGCGAACAGTCTTTGGTAAAAGCAGGATGTAAATATCTTATTTTCCGCACAGCTTGGCTTTACTCGCCTTTCGGTAAGAACTTCGTGAAAACCATGCGGCAATTGACTTCAACAAAAGATTCACTGAAAGTGGTTTTTGATCAAGTAGGCACTCCTACTTATGCCGGAGATTTGGCTGCTTTGATCTATAACATAATCGAAGAGAACTTGCTGGATCGTCAAGGTGTCTATCATTTCAGCAATGAAGGGGTATGTTCTTGGTATGATTTTGCGAAGGAAATTTGTGAATTGAGCGGAAATAATTGTGACATACAGCCTTGTCACAGCGATGAGTTCCCCAGTAAGGTGGAACGTCCTCATTTTTCGGTGCTGGATAAAACAAAAGTGAAGGAAACTTTTGGTATCACTATCCCTTATTGGAAAGATTCTCTAAAGAAATGTATGCTGGAATTGGAAACTCAACAATAACTAATTAAAACAATATTTTAAATTATGGATTCATTCAAACGCAATATAATCATTACCGGTGGTGCCGGTTTTATCGGCAGCCATGTGGTACGTCTTTTTGTAAACAAGTATCCGGAATACCGCATTATAAACTTGGATAAACTGACTTATGCCGGTAATCTGGCCAATTTGAAGGATATAGAGGACAAACCGAACTATATTTTTGTAAAGGCGGATATTTGTGATTTTGGAACCATTCAGGAATTATTGGTGCGATATCAAGTGGATGGTATTATCCATCTTGCCGCCGAGAGTCATGTGGACAGAAGTATCAAAGATCCGTTTACTTTTGCACAAACCAATGTGATGGGTACATTGGCTTTGCTTCAGGCAGCCAAGTTGTATTGGGAATCCCTGCCGGAAAAGTATGAGGGGAAACGTTTCTATCATATTTCCACCGATGAAGTATATGGGGCATTGGAATTTGACGGGACCTTCTTCACGGAGGAAACCAAATATCAGCCTCATAGTCCGTATTCTGCAAGTAAGGCAAGTAGTGATCACTTTGTTCGTGCTTTTCATGACACATATGGTATGCCTACCGTTGTAACAAACTGTTCTAACAATTATGGTCCTTATCAGTTTCCGGAAAAATTGATTCCGCTTTTTATCAACAATATACGTCATGGAAAACCATTGCCGGTATATGGTAGGGGAGAGAACGTACGCGACTGGTTGTATGTTGTGGATCATGCCCGTGCTATTGATCTTATTTTTCATCAGGGCAGAACAGCGGATACATATAATATCGGTGGTTTCAATGAATGGAAGAATATAGATTTGATAAAAGTAATAATCAAAACCGTGGATCGTTTGTTGGGAAATCCGGAAGGCACTTCAGAGTGTCTGATAACTTATGTGACCGACCGCAAAGGTCATGATCTCCGCTATGCGATTGACAGCAATAAACTGAAACACGAATTAGGATGGGAGCCTAGTTTGCAATTTGAAGAAGGTATAGAGAGAACGGTCCGTTGGTATTTGGACAATCAGGAATGGATGGATCATATTACCAGTGGCGAATATGAAAAATATTATGAGTCGATGTATAAGAACAGATAATGAGAATCCCAGTTGGGGATAATACGGCATACATCTTTAAACTTACCCCCCATACCACTATGAAAGACAAATTAGCATCCTACAACCACTTGATCGAGACCTTTGTGATTGTCACCGAGACCTTTCTTTGCGGTCTGCTATTCCTGCTTTTCAGCAAGCTGTCCAATGAGATGCAGTGGGATAGCCTGCAGGTTGGTGGAACCACCGTTCTGCAAGTCATGCTTACACTGATGTTATGTTACGCCCTTTGCGCCATCCATTCAGGAGTAGTGCTTCACCGGAGGAAAGTGCATTCCCTTCAGATATGGAAACGTGTGTTCGAGAATATGTTCCTGTTTGTCCTCCTGGGCGGTCTGGTCCTTTCTGTAGGAAAGTATGCGGATATAGCCTCCCTGTTCATGCTGGAGTACCTTTTCCTCCTGTTTCTGTGTCTTGTTTCGTTCCGTTTCACTCTTCGTCTTCTCATCAGGCTTTACCGTATGAGCAAGAAACATACGCGTTTTGTAGTACTGGTAGGAAGTACGGACAACAACCTGGAAATCTACCATGAGATGTCGGGCAGTGAAGATACAGGTTATTCGGTCGTGGGCTATTTTGACGGTCAGGCGAATCCTGCTTTCCCGGTAGAATGTCCGTATTTGGGCCAGCCGGCGCAGGTACAGGAATATCTGGAGAAACATGATTATGTACATTACCTGTTCTGCTGCCTGCCCTCAAAAGACAGAGAGGTCATCGTTTCTCTGATTGATTACTGCGAGAACCATCTGGTACATTTCTTCAGTGTGCCCAATGTGCGCAATTATCTCCACCACCGTATGTCGTTCAACATCATGGGGAACGTCCCTTACCTGGGCCTTCGCCCCGATCCCTTAAGTTGGCCGGGGAACCGCCTGCTGAAAAGAACCTTTGACATAGTAGTCTCATCGGTGTTCCTTTGTACGTTTTTTCCGGTTATTCTGATTGTGGTGGCGATAGTGACCGGATTGACCATGCCCGGCCCGCTGTTCTTCCGCCAGAAACGGAACGGGCTGAACGGCAGGGAGTTTTATTGTTACAAGTTCCGCAGTATGAAAGTAAATGCAGATGCCGACAGGATACAGGCCACGGAGCATGATCCCCGCAAGACGCGCTGGGGCAATATAATGCGTAAGACGAATATAGATGAGCTGCCCCAGTTTATCAATGTGCTGTTGGGGGATATGAGTATCGTGGGGCCTCGTCCTCACATGCTTCTCCATACGCAGGAATATTCAAGGCTGATCAATAAATATATGGTGCGGCATTTTGTGAAACCGGGTATAACGGGATGGAGCCAGGTTACGGGTTTCCGTGGGGAAACGAAGGAACTAAAAGACATGGAGGGCCGTATCCGTGGTGATATCTGGTATTTGGAGCACTGGAGCTTCGGTCTGGACCTTTACATCATGTACAGGACGGTGGCGAATGTCTTCCGTGGCGAGAAGAATGCCTATTAGTAAAACGGGCTGTTCTTAACGATCCTTCTCGATGAGGGTCCTTAGTAATTTAGCAGTTAAAAAACTTTGTTTTTGCAGCCTGTTATTTCCGTCTGCCGGCCGGAAATGGAACATAGCCGGCACTAATGTTAGATCAGAACCCTTGTCCTTTGTGAAAAGTGCAGGGGGAGCTCCGGGAACGAGAGCGCTTGTTCCCGGAGCTTTAATCGAAAACGATATGGCAAAAACCGTATGTCTGCATTACTATCAGGAAGATATTATACAGCGTCTCTCGGAGGAATGGCGGACGCACCGCAGCGTGATGGTGCAGATGCCTACAGGTACCGGCAAGACCCATGTATTGGCGGCGGTGGTAAGCAGTTTTCTCACTGATGGAAAGAGGACGGTCTGGATCGTCGCACACCGCAGGGAGCTTGTGGAGCAGATAGAAAAGACCGTTGCAAAATACGGGACAAGTCTGACTGACGGGTGCGTCAGGGTGATGTCCATACAATGGCTAACACGGCATTACGATGATGTGGTGGAAAAACCGGAACTGGTCATCATCGACGAGGCGCATCATGCGCAGGCAAGGACTTACCGGATGCTGTGGAACTGGTGTCCGGAAGCAAAATTTCTCGGACTTACCGCTACTCCCTGCCGGATGGGACGCACCGGGTTCACGGACCTTTTCGACTCGCTGGTATGCTCATGGAGTGTGGCGGAGTTTATAAGGAAAGGGTGGCTGTCGTCATTTGATTATGTCTCGATACGTGCAAACAGCAGGGAGCAACGGTTGATAGACTCGCTGGAGAAACGCGGTGCAGATGGTGATTACCAGGTAAGGGAGATGAATGACGTACTGAACCGTCACACAAGCATCGATCAGTTGTATCGGAGCGTTCTGGAGTATGCGGACGGGAAGAAGGGGATCGTCTATGCCGTCAGTATCGACCATGCGCGGAACATCGCGGCGTATTACAGTGGAAAAGGACTGGACGCCGCAGCCATAGACAGTCACACACCGGCTGCTGAACGCGGACGGATGGTGAAGGATTTCAAGACAGGCAGAATAAAGGTACTGGTAAATGTGGACGTTTTCAGCGAGGGATTTGACTGCCCCGATGTGGAGTTCGTGCAGATGGCACGCCCGACACTCTCACTGGCCAAATATCTGCAACAGGCCGGGCGCGGACTGAGAAAATCAACCGGTAAGGAAACATGTGTGCTGATAGACAACGTGGGGCTTTACCGTGTGTTCGGTCTGCCCACCATGGCATGGGACTGGGAAGCGATGTTCCGTGGGGATATGGCTGGAAGGGGAATACGGACCATCCGGCATGGAAACGGAACAAGTCCGGAAACTGTCACCGCGGAAGATCTATGTCAGGACTTCGGTATGGAAATGATCGTTTCCCATGACAGGCTGCTTTCCGCTATAGCTTTGCAAAAAACTCCTAATCCCTGCAAGAGGCCGGAACTTAGAGCATGGCACGACAAGAACAGCGGGTTATGGGGGCTATGCCGGGGAAGAAATAAGATTACGGCCCCGGTATTCGTCACAGTCTTCGATATCCGGCATGACATGGCAGCGGTGAGGCTCTCGGACAAGAACTGCGGACTGGTAAACGCCTGTGGTGAGATTATAAGGAAGGAAGGGTATTGCCAGTCCATGAAATTCATGAGAAACAATTTCCTGACCGTGCAGAAACCGAACGGCAGGTCTGATTATATAGATCTTTACAACCTGCGGTCATACAGGGAAAAACCTGAGGTGAAGCGTTTCGGGGATGTGGAGATGTTGAAAGTCGGTCGCATGTATTACAGCCGTACAAAAAATCTGTATGCAAGCAAACTGAACCTGAGCGGCGGCTATATTTATGACCACAAGTTCTATGTGGCGATTTTTGATTACAATGCTTCCGTCCAATGCTATATTGACGATCCGCATATGGCTGGTTTTCCATGGGGATATGCCTGTCTCCTCGGTGGTGATCATGACAGTTACTATTGGATACGCCGATGGTTGGCGGATGGAAGCATCATCGTGACGGACATCGGAGGGAAATACTATCATGTGACAGACTGTGGGGAAAAAAAATACATCGGATGTCACTTCCCGGCAGAGGAGGGAGAGAAATGTTTGGCCGCGATGGAGCGACTGGCAAAGCGTGCGAGGGAGATACGGAATATGGCGGAATCCGAGAAAATGGAAAAGAGGCGGCAACTTCTGGAAAAGTCGGGCGAGGCTGTTCCGTTCCGTTCAGGGATGAAATGGGGGCTGAAAGTCGGTGAGCGTATCACCATTCCTCCGATATACCGCAATGTCAGGCCTCCCATAGGCAGGTATTGCGCCGTGGAGAAGAATTACAGCCAGTGGGGTGTCATTGCCATTGACGGCACAATGATGATTGAACCGCAATACTCTGATATAGAAATCAGCATGAAAGGCGATGTCACAGGAACAAAGGTATCCGGAAACAAGGTAGTAGTGAAGCTGCCATAAAGGGTGGTTCGCTAGTTCCGTTTGTAAATTTATCATTTTAAACAGTTGCGACAAATTCGCTGTAAACGCCCGGTTTCACACGACGAATTAAAAATTGTAGTGAATCATAACCAGTAAAAATGGTCATATGTTTAGTAACATACTCCTACCCCACACCACGGGCAATTGTCCAAAGAAACGGAATAAAACTTGTGGAAAAGACATCGAGATGATTGAATGGGATGGCAATGCCGGTGAATGAATTATCAACTTGAATAATGAATATGTATCGAATGATGAAAAAGATATTTTCAGAACTGCTTTTCCACAAATTCTGGTCATTTGCAACAGCCGTGGTCACAGTCTTTATAGCTTCCGACAATTAAAGAATATATGAAAGGCAGTTCTGAAATAGAAGTAGCGGTAGACGGTTATATTGTAAACAAGACCTTTATTATGTCATTCCCAGTTTCTTTCATTAATACGGGAAAAACGGCCTTTTATGGTTTCTCAGTGCAAATTCATGAGAGGATGCTTGTAGTAAAAGACGGAGAAAATACAATTGGTCACATGAAAAGACAAATAAAATAATAATCATGGATAAGAATATAAAAATAGCCGTAGCCGGAACCGGTTACGTAGGACTTTCCATTGCCACACTGCTGGCATAACATCATCAAGTGACGGCTGTTGATGTGATTCCTGAAAAGGTAGAACTGATAAATCGGCGTAAATCGCCCATACAGGACAAATACATTGAGAAGTATCTTACTGAAAAAGAATTGAACCTGACTGCCACCTTAGATGGAGCGAAGGCATATGCCGACGCAGACTTTGTGGTCATTGCCGCACCGACGAACTACGACCCGGTGAAGAACTACTTCGACACCAGCCATGTAGAAGAAGTCATTGAGTTGGTGAAGAGCGTCAATCCTTGTGCCGTTATGGTGATTAAAAGTACCATTCCTGTGGGCTACACGGAAAGTGTGCGCAGGAAATTAGACACGGAGAACGTCATCTTCTCGCCCGAATTCCTGCGCGAAAGCAAGGCATTGTACGACAACCTTTATCCCAGCCGCATCATCGTAGGACGTCCCGAAGGCAACACCCGTTTGGACGAAGCTGCCCGCACCTTTGCCGCACTCTTGCAGGAAGGGGCGATAAAGGAAAACATCGACACCCTCTTCATGGGTCTGACCGAAGCCGAAGCGGTGAAGCTCTTTGCCAACACCTACCTGGCCTTGCGTGTCAGCTACTTCAACGAACTTGACACCTATGCCGAGATGAAAGGGCTGGACACCCAAGCCATCATCAACGGCGTCTGCCTCGACCCGCGCATCGGCACGCATTACAACAATCCCAGCTTCGATTACGGCGGTTATTGCCTGCCCAAGGACACCAAGCAACTCCTGGCAAACTATGCCGACGTGCCCGAAAACCTGATTCAGGCGATTGTGGAAAGCAACCGTACAAGAAAAGACTTCATTGCCGACCGTGTGCTGACCAAAGCCGGATATTACAATTATTACAACCGTGGCGATTTCAGCCCCAACGAGGAGCGCAAGTGTACTATCGACGTTTATCGCCTGACGATGAAGTCGAACAGCGATAATTTCCGCCAATCCTCCATACAAGGTGTGATGAAGCGGGTAAAGGCAAAAGGTGCAGAGGTGATTATCTACGAACCTACTTTACAGGATGGCAGTACTTTTTTCGGTAGTAAAGTGGTAAATGACTTGAACGCTTTCAAAGCGCAAAGCTAGGCGATTATCGCCAACCGTTATGACGCTTGTCTGGATGATGTGAAAGAGAAAGTGTATACAAGAGATTTGTTCCGGAGAGATTAGGCTTATGCCGTAAACTGGCAGAAGCCGGAACTCTTTGTCATAAAGAATTCCGGCTTCTGCTTTATGCATTACATATTCTTTTGTACCTCTTTTTGGTAATCTTCATAGTATTGGTTCCATTCTGAGTATGTCTTGTCATCTCTATGGTCTTCCACTTCATAATTTTCCGAAATATATGCACCTGTCTCTTATACACATCTCCGAGCCCACGAGACGCGTAGTAATCT
>ENA-OZEF01001068-OZEF01001068.1-human-gut-metagenome-genome-assembly--contig:-NODE-1068-length-9602-cov-28.578192_pt1 | contig 9602 bp, 10 predicted proteins | sample MGYA00245065_ERZ653603 | MGnify/ENA primary metagenome ERZ653603 (study PRJEB26926, sample SAMN06164922) | human gut metagenome | biome: ENVO:00009003; feature: ENVO:2100002; material: ENVO:00002003...
CTTAATATAAGTTATTGATTTACAGACGATTAAATGTTAATTTAACGCAGTATTGAGCATAATAATAGTAAAACTATACAATAAATATAATCCTTATGCGTTTATTCTAAAAAAAACTATTTATGAAATTAAATATAGCAACCATAATAACATGCTTCAACCGCAAAGACAAGACGATTGCATGCCTCAAGCATCTATATGAGGCATGTACACTATATAATGTCAAGCACCAAACTGCAACTTTTGAAATAACTGTTTTCTTGACAGATGATGGTTGTACTGATGGTACAGCAGATGCAATAAAAGCAGAATTCAAAGATAAGAACATTCATATTATAAAAGGAAATGGTCAATGCTATTGGGCTGGTGGCATGAGGCTCGCATGGAAAGAGGCACTTAAAGCTTCTACACCTTGGAATTATTATCTTTTAATAAACGATGACACAATGGTATTACCAAATGTTTTCGAAGAATTAATTAACACTCACAATTATGTACTCGAAACTACTGGGAGTATTGGTATATATAGTGGCATAACATGTGACATAAATGATGAAACAAAGATAACGTATGGAGGTGGAGTTTTTAAATCAGGATCTAAAGGAGATAGTTATTCTGCCACTCCATCAAACTCTCCTCAAAAGATTGATTTGACAAATGCTAATATTCTTTTAATTCCCAAAGAGGTTGTCGAAAAAATCGGTATTTTCCATGAAGGTTACATTCATGGAAGTGCCGATTATGACTATAGCATGACTGCCCAAAGATATAATATTCCTACTTTCACCACTTCTCATGTATGCGGCAAATGTGAATTTGACCACATAAATGGTAAGGCAGAAATAGATAAACTAATATCAATGTCTTTTAAAGAAAGGAAAAAATATATCATGTACCCAACGCATTCAGATAAAGATTATCTTCTTTTCATCAAAAGGAATTTACCACATAGGTATGTTTTCTGTTGGATATTAAGAAAGATAAGACTTTATCTACCATATTTATATAAACAAATATGCATTATGAGAAAGTTAGAAAACTACAAATGAGTCTAAAAGGTCGTAGAAGCTAGTACAGTCCAATTGGTTGAAATCAATTACCCAGAAATTGCTATGAATCAAAGCATCTCTCCGACCAAAAAGAATATAACAAAATGAACAAAGCTACCAACCCGTATGGTGATGGGCAAGCATGCAAAAGAATTATTGAAAAAAACATCAAGAATTTCAAACGACAAACATTAGACATAAGCTTCCTTCATTTCCATAAATTGAAGGAAGCTAAAAATATTAGTAAAACATGAAAATCAGCATCATCATTCCAACATATAAACCAGGTCCTTATCTTAAGGACTGCCTTGAAAGCATAAACAACCAAACAATGAACAAGAAATGCTTTGAAGTAATCATTGTTCTTAACGGAGTTATTAAACCCTATATTGAATGCATTTACAATTTAACAAAAATGTATGACTTTAATTCTGTTGTCATACCCACAGAAACTCCTGGTGTGTCAAATGCAAGGAATATTGGATTGATAAGAGCACAAGGAGAATACGTATGTTTCATAGATGATGATGACAAAATCTCACCATCTTATTTAGAGAATTTATACTATAAAGCAACTCCGAATAACATTGTTGCAAGTAATGTCAAAGCATTTTATAACAATAGCAACAAAACTGAAAACGACTACATCGCATCAGCATATGAGAAACTTGCACACAAGAATGCACCGCTATCAGTACTAAAAGGAAGAAAATTTATGAGTTCTGCTTGTTGTAAAATCATAAGTCAAAAAAGCATACAAGACACCCGCTTTGACACAAACTTAAAGATTGGAGAAGATTCTGTATTCATGGCAGAAATCAGTAAAAATGTCAGAAATATAATTCTATCGGACAAGAATGCCATATATTACAGAAGATTAAGAGTTGGGTCTGCCAGCAGGACTAAACTGACAATATTACAAAAAAGTCACATTGTATGCAAGTTGCAAAAAAGATATATAAAGATGCTCACAAGTCCTTATAATATACCTTTTATTGCAACTCGCATTGTCGCTACACTTATGAAATTCATTAGAAAATGACAAGTAAGACATCTTTTTTATTTTTAATCTGATCCACTTTTAATGTGGATACATAGAATAATATAATTTATATACAATGAATAAAGTTAGTATCATCATGCCATCCTATAATGCAGCAAAATTTATTGCCGCATCAATACAATCTGTAATTGGGCAGACATACCGCAATTGGGAGTTACTTATAACAGACGATTGTTCTAAAGACGACACAGTAAAAATCGTAGAACAATTTCTTGAAAAAGACAATAGAATCAAATTGTTTTCTACAGGAAAGAATAGCGGTCCTGCTTGCGCAAGAAACAAATCATTGGAAAATGCGACAGGTAAATATATTGCATTTCTTGACAGTGATGACATTTGGGTTTCAAATAAACTTGAAACCCAGATTCAATTCATGATAGAAAAAAACATAGCATTCTCTTTTAGTAGCTATAGCGTCATAAAAGAAGATGGTACACCAACAGGAAACACCATCAATGTACCAAAAGTAATTGGATACCATGGTTATTTACGTAATACTATCATCGGATGCCTTACCGTTATCATAGATAGAGAAAAGACCGGAAATTTCATAATGCCTAACATAAAAAGCTCTCAAGATATGGCTTTATGGTTGCTCATTATGAAAAGAGGCTTCAAAGCTTATGGGCTACAAAACACATTAGCATGCTATCGATTAGTATCTACGTCAAATACTTCAAAAAAGTGGAAAGCAGCAAAAGATGTTTGGAAAGTTTATAGAGAAATAGAACACATAAATCCAATATATTCGGCAATATGTTTTATAGGATATGCAATAAACGCTATCATCAAACGTTTATAAAGAAATGAGTACTTAATACACAATATGATTTTAAAATATATATTTGACAGAATAACAGCTTTATTAGGACTGATTTTTCTTAGTCCAATATTGTTTCTGACATGGATTCTTATACATATAAAAATGCCAGATGGGCCTGCTATCTTCACACAAAAAAGAGTAGGTAAGGATGGGAAACTATTCACTATGTATAAATTTCGATCTATGTCACAACACCATGACGGCTCTTCCGTATCCGTTGCAGGAGAAAGCAGAATAACACCTCTTGGTGCTAAACTTAGAAAATATAAGATAGACGAACTTCCTGAACTTTGGAATGTCCTAATTGGCAACATGAGTTTTGTAGGTCCCCGGCCTGACGTACCAGGCTATGCAGATAAACTAGAAGGAGAAGATAGAGATATTCTTAAATTGCGCCCAGGAATCACAGGTCCAGCAAGTCTGAAATATCGTAACGAAGAAGAATTACTTGCCAAACAAGCCAATCCACAAGAATATAACGACTTCGTTATCTATCCAGATAAAGTGAGAATCAATCTCTTTTATCTTAAACACTATAGCTTTATTATGGACATTATGATTATAATAGCTACAGTCACAGGAAAGAGAATATCATATAATAACGAAATCATATAAATAATATGATGCTCAGAACATTTAAATAGGTTTTAAATATGGTGAATCGAAAAAGAATATACTTATGCCTTGCTCATATGAGTGGCAATGAAATGAAATACATCCAAGATGCTTTCGATACCAATTGGGTTGTTCCACTAGGACCGAATGTCAATGGTTTTGAGAAAGATTTGGAAAGCTTTGTAGGACAAGACAAAAAGGTGGTTGCATTAAGTGCAGGTACGGCTGCAGTACACCTTGCACTGCTAGACTGTGATGTTAAAGCAGGAGATGAAGTTTTGGTACAATCTTTTACATTCTGCGCATCAAGCAACCCTATTAAATATCTAGGTGCAAAACCTGTTTTCGTAGACAGTGAAAAAGAGACATGGAATATGGATCCTCAGCTATTAGACAAAGCTATAGCTGACAGAATAGAAAAGACAGGCAAAAAACCTAAAGCCATCATCGTTGTTTATCTATATGGTATGCCTGCAAAGATTGACGAAATATTGCAGGTTGCTAACAAATACGACATTCCACTTATAGAGGATGCAGCAGAAGGTCTTGGCTCCCGTTATAAAGAACAAGTGTGTGGAACATTTGGCAGATATGGCGTATTAAGTTTCAACGGAAATAAAATGATTACGACAAGTGGTGGTGGTGCCTTAATATGCCCAGACACCGAAAGCCAGAGTCGCATTATGTTCTATGCAACCCAAGCAAGAGAGTCATATCCATACTACCAACATGAGCACATTGGTTACAATTACCGTCTTAGCAACGTTTGTGCGGGAATAGGACGAGGTCAAATGACTGTACTAAACGACCATATAGCGCATCACAAACACGTACATGACCTATATACAAGATTATTGGCAAATGTCAAGGGCATCACCGTACATAGCAACCCAACACCTGATTTTGACTCAAATTTTTGGCTCAATACGATTCTGTTAGATGAAGGAGTTAAGATTAAAGGCGAAGAAAAGGCATATAGTCAGGTCATTACGGGCGCTGTAGGAGGTGCCGCTGGCGTTACACACAGTGCAAAAAGCACACATACATCATTGGAGCCAAACAAGAATGTTGAAGCTTTACGAATAGCACTTGATCAAGCATCTATTGAGGTACGCCCTTTATGGAAACCTATGCATTGTCAACCCGTTTATGCAGACTGTACGTCATACACAAATGGTATCAGTGAAGATTTGTTCCGTAAGGGCCTCTGCTTGCCTAGTGGACCATGCGTTTCAGAAGAAGATGTACGCTATATCACTGACACGATAAAAGAAAACATTATAACCAAATAATGTTCAATTAAACAACCTGTATCAGAAGCTCATGAACATGAAGTTTTTCAATAGACTATCAAATTGGTATTTCTCCAAAAAATCACTACCATACTGGTGTATTTTTTGGATAGATTGTGCTGTGACATTTGTTTCTTACTTATTTATATATCAGCAGATTAACAGTGGAGCAAAGGCATTGAGTATCTTAGGACAACTCTCTATGTTATTTGCTATATTCACATTGTTCCATGCCATCGGTTTTAGGATATTCCACACATACGACGGTATCCTCAGATACTCATCGTTTATTGATTTGCAAAGGGTATTCTATGCTGTTACTTTTGGTGCGGTACTGTCTGCTATAACGAAAGACATGTTGCTTAGCACTCATTTCTTCCCTGGAGTTGAAATAGAATACCGCAATATTGTACTTGGAGCTCTCATTTCCACTTTAGTATTGTGGGCTATCAGAGTGATTGCCAAGACTATCTTTGATGTCTCTCTCTCAGATTACAACATTAAACATGCATTTATCTACGGCGTGAAAGAAGGTGGCATCGGTCTCGCCAAGCAAATCAAAAACAGTAAACCCATGAAATTCAAACTCATGGGCTTTATCTCTGATGATGCAGAAATTAAGCACCATCATCTGATGGGAACCAAAGTGTATGCTCCAGACCAGAATACCATCAGGAAAATGAGAAATAACAATATCTCTACCCTATTAATTTCTCCTGGTGCCATCAACGTTTTTCGCGCAAATAAAGACTTCCAGGATGCATTACTTGCAGAAGGTATACATATCTATATGCCTACCACACAGGAGTGGAACAGAAATGAACAGCAACAACTCAAAGAAGTTAGCATTGAGGATCTTTTACCACGAGATGAAATCAGCATCGATATGGAAAGCGTGGGTTCTATGCTTCATGGCAAACGCATATTGATTACAGGTTCTGCTGGAAGTATCGGAAGCGAAATGGTAAGACAAATAGCCAAGTACAGTCCTGCGGAATTAATTCTGATAGATAGTGCAGAGACCCCGCAGCACGATATACGATTGATGATGGCGAAGCAATTCCCTGATATTAAAGCTGAAACCATCGTCACCACTATCTGTAGCAAGTCCAGAATGGAACATATCTTCAAGACTTACCTGCCTGACTATGTTTTCCATGCTGCTGCATATAAACATGTTCCTATGATGGAGAACAATCCATGTGAGAGCATTCAAAACAATGTTTATGGTACTAAAATACTAGCTGACCTTGCTGTCAAATATGGAGTTAAGAAATTTGTTATGATTTCAACAGACAAAGCTGTCAACCCAACCAATGTCATGGGATGTTCTAAACGAATCTGTGAAATCTATGTACAGAGTCTCAACAAAGCAATAGAGGAAGGTATCATCAATGGAAAAACCCAATTCGTTACCACACGTTTTGGCAATGTATTGGGCTCCAATGGTTCTGTTATACCTTTATTCAAGAAACAAATAAAAGCTGGTGGACCTGTCACTGTTACAGACCCACGTATCATCCGCTACTTCATGCTCATTCCAGAGGCTTGCAAACTAGTTCTGGAAGCAGGAACAAAAGGTAATGGCGGGGAAATATTTGTTTTCGACATGGGCAAACCTGTCAAAATTGCCGACATGGCACAGAGAATGATCAACCTCAGTGGAGCAAAGAACGTTGAAATCAAATACACTGGACTGAGAGCAGGCGAAAAGCTTTACGAGGAAGTGCTTAATGAGAAGGAATCAACCAAGCCGTCGTTCCATGACAAAATAAGAATTGCAGAAGTACGTGAATACGATTATACAGAAGTATCTAAGCAAATCGATGACTTAATTGAAAAAAGCAAGTTATACGATGAAATGCTCACAGTTAAATGTATGAAAGAAATCGTACCAGAATATAAGAGCAACAACTCTATTTACGAGAAACTTGACAAATAAGCTCTTTCACGTTCGTAATAAATGAAAAAACTGATGGAAAATAAACAATATAAAGACAACATGAATAAGACGGAGCAAATTATAAAGCGCTCCGTCGATTTCGTCATCGCAACATGTTGTCTGATATTCTTCTCTCCTTTAGCCATAGCGTGTGCTATTGCTATCCGATTAGAGGATGGGCTACCTGTAATCTACCGTCAAGAGCGCATAGGTCTACATGGCAAGCCATTCTTTATCTATAAATTTCGTTCCATGAAGATTGATGCAGAAAAAGATGGTCCTGATCTTCTTGAGATAAAAGGTGATCCAAGGCTCACTAAAGTTGGACGTTTTTTAAGAATGCATCACCTCGATGAACTTCCTCAACTTTGGAACGTTTTTAAAGGAGACATGGCATTTGTAGGTCCTCGCCCTGAACGTAAATTCTATATCGACCAGATTATGGAGCATGATCCTCGATATACTTATCTGTATCAGATTCGTCCGGGAGTAACTTCTTACGCTACCTTATATAATGGATATACGGATACGATGCCGAAGATGCTGAGAAGACTGAGTCTTGACCTCTACTACCTGGAACACAGATCCTGGTGGTTTGATGCTAAGATTCTGTTCAAAACTATGATAAACATCATGTTTGGCAAAATATTTTAATGATTAGCTACTGATGCTATAAAGGGGTGAATACTTTGTATTTAAAGTATTCACCCCTTTATTGTATCTTCTTCCTAACCAAATCCTTATCTAACTGTTGGGAAGGTTCATGCCAAGCATAGCATTTCGCACTTCTCGGTTAGGATAACCTAACATATAACTGCTACCTACTACCTTCTTGATGGTAAGATAACCGGACTGATAAAGGAAGAGTTTTGGATCATTCATATTGACATCACTCATTTCCAAATAGTCAGCATCAATCAAACAATTGTCCAGCTCAGGAATCTCGTTGATGAATTTACGCAAGACCTTGAGCAACATTTCGTTGGAACTTGAAGCTATCCAATAAGAATTTAGACGCAGATTGGCCAATGCGTTACATACACTAAAAGGATTGCAAACACCAATAAGACCACTTGAGAAATGATAGCCACCATAGATAGAGCTCATTGTATCCATAAGGGCACTCTTCGTGATAGCATTGTTATCTGCCAATTCTGATAGATGTTCTGAGAAATTACAAATAACTTCATCTTTGGTGAAACCGCATATCGCAGCGTACCCATTACGAAAACTGATATTGACTAACGTATTAAGCATACCAAACATACTGATTTGGGTAAACTTGGTAATGCCAGTAATAAAGACGCACTTGATGCAGTAACCATAATCCTTTAACCCAGTAAAGAAGTTACGATATATCTCACGACACGCATCATGATGAACGGTTTCATAGGTATGCAGCAAAGGAACATCATACTCATCTACTATAATGGCTATCTGTACTCCCGCCTGTTCGTATGCTCTTTGGATAATACCATTTAAACGATTACCTAAAGACTGCTCATCCGGATTTCTGCCATATATTTTCTCGTATGAAGACAATACATTGTTCAAATATTCTGTAAGCGTCTGTGCAGAAGAACCACCCAAACTCATACTGAAATAGATTACAGGACGTTTTACCCACTCCGTTTCAAGTTCCATCATTTTGAGACCTTCAAAGAGTTCCTTTCTACCCTCAAAATAACACTTAAGTGTAGAACACAAAAGAGACTTACCGAAACGGCGTGGACGGCTCAGGTAATTGTATTTAGTACCATTAGCCAGTTTCCAAACCATATCAGTCTTATCAGCATAGATATAATGATCTCTACGCATCTCTTCAAAATCCTGTATGCCTAAAGGCAATTTTCTATTCTGTTGCGTCATCTTGCCTCTTTTTTCTGCAAATATACGCCTTTTATATGAAACAGCCAAACATTTTCAACTTTTCTTAATTACCGCAGCCATATAGTAATTAGAGCACTCAAATGATACCACCATGTTAGCGCGGTTACAGGTATCGCTGTAATTCTCTTCGCAAGTAACTGACTTTTGCATCATAAGTCCCTGACTTTCATATCGTAAGTCTTTGATTTCCGTCTCGGAAACAACCGACTTCTGGGTGACAGGGTGACAGAGGTGACAGGGAATTCTGAAGATTTACTCTCGCGCGGGCAGGCAGGAACTTTCAGCCTGATTTTTCCTGCCTGCCCGCGTGCGAGGCGAAATGTTGAAAAACTCGTGTCACCCTGTCACCGTGTCACCGTGAACACAGAGCTGAGAATGCGCTGTATAGCTCTCTTGCTATGGGCATAAACTCTCCTGTCTCCGCCTCCGTTGGCTTTCGGAAGTAGAGATCCGTACATTACTGTTTTTGTCGCGACGCCTCCAAAGTAGGTAATAAGGTTCTAATCTGTGTCACACGGTGCAAAGATACAAAAAATAAAATAAATGAGAGTTCCCACTAGTGGGAACTCGTAAACGATAATTACCGTTTTTTAAAATCTTTTAAACGATAAAGGCTAAAAATATATCCGATAATAGCAAGTTGCAGAAGAATTTGGAGTTGGAAGACACCTTATCTAACTGTTGGGAAGAATCATACCCAACATAGCATATTGACTATATATTGATGGTAACCATTTTTATAGAGCGCATATCGAATCAAAACAATGATGAACATCCTGTTTGGCGAAAGATTTTAGACATCGAACGCTGTGAAAGGGAAAAAGACGGTTTTGTAACATTTTTTTATTTCACAGCTTTTTATTTGGCATTATTTATCACTAGTGTCCCGTTAAAACGAGACGATTATTAAATAAGTTATTAATACTCA